>Ga0184627_10000790_pt1 | contig 12328 bp, 9 predicted proteins | sample PLM3_127_b1_FD_133150 | JGI IMG/M metagenome (GOLD analysis project Ga0184627, IMG submission 133150) | Groundwater sediment microbial communities from an aquifer in East River, Colorado, USA - PLM3_127_b1 | ecosystem: Environmental > Terrestrial > Soil > Riparian zone | place: USA: East River...
GACCGCTCCGCCGCTGGAAATGAAGATGATGTCGTCGTCCAGGTCGGTGCGATAGAGCGCTGCGTTCCAGCCCAGCGCCTCGGACCGGCGGCCGCGTAGGCCGCTTTCGAAGGTCCTGGAGACCACTTTCTCAAGGGGCGGGTCGGCCAGGAAGTTGTTGGGCAGGCGGCACGGGGCGGCAGGATCGGCACAGGTCAGTTCCACCGGAGTCGGTGCGCGCATGCTCTCGCTGTAGGCCAGGTAAGTCGAGAGCGCGGGTGTCGGATTGAAATTCAGACCCGCCGCCGGATTGAAGCGTTTGAAAGTATGCTCGCCGTTGAGCGCCGGCTCTAGACCGGTCTCGTCCTCGATCGTTATATTCGCCCAGTTGTAGCGGCCAGACAAAGTCAGGTGCCACCGCTCGTTGAACGAGTAGATATCGGTGAGATAAAGCCCGTAGTAGTCGTTGGTTGTCCTCACATCGGTCTCGACGGAGAAGACCCCGGTGCCGACCGTTCCGCGGTCGGCGGTGAAGTCGGCGTCTTCTGACGATTGGGAAAAGTCGGTCCTGCCAAGATCGGCGCTCGCACCCACCGTGAAATTATTCTTCTTCCCGCCCAGATCGTTCAGGAGCGTCAACTGCACCGAGCCGCCGTAGCCGGTGGTCTCGATCTTGCTGAGATCGTTTAGGGCTTGCGGTTCACCCGAAGGGATGCCCCCGGCGCAAAGGCCCGGGTTCGCCAACGGGTCCTCGCAGTCGTCGTTGACGTTGCTGCTGAAGTTGTCGTTGTTATAGCGCCGATAGTAGACGTTGCCGGCGAGCAGTCTGTCATCGCCGAAGAAATGGCTGGCGCGGGCGTTCAGGAACGCGAGTTCGTTCTCGTTGCGATCGGGCCAGGTGTAGGCCTGTTCTCGCGTATCCAGCCAGCCCAGCGGCAACGCCTGTGTGCCCTCCAGTTTGTTGTCGGCGAGCATCAACGACAGGTCGAAGTCGGTATCCTCGCGCTCCCAGCCCACCTTGCTGAAAAGCGTCTGAATCCGGCTCGGCGAATAGTCGCGCCAGCCATCCTCGTCGATGAAATTGCCGGCGAGGAAGAAGTCCGTCTCCTCTCCGTGCGCGCCGTACTCGACCTCCGCCGCTTTTCTGCCCCAGGACCCGCCGTAGATCGACGCCGAGGCGCCGGGATACTGGAATCCCGACTTGGTGTTCACCGAGAGTGCAGCGCCCAGCGTATTCAAGCCGAACACCGGATTCGAGCCGGGGATGAGATTGATCGTGGATATCGCATTCTGCGGAACGAGATCCCAGTTCACCACGTCGCCAAACGGTTCGTTTATCCGTACCCCGTCCATGAACACTGACAATCCCTGGGGCGTGCCCAGCAGCGGCGAGGCGGAGAGACCGCGGAAATTGACGTCGGGCTGGAACGGGTTGTTCTGCCCATGGTTGAGCGTGACGCTCCCAAGGTTGCTGTCCAGGAATTCGGAGAGGTCCAAAGTTTTCTGTTTCTGGATTTCGGCACCGGTGGCGGCCTGGACATTCCCCGGCACCTGGTTGACCGGCACCCCGATCCCGGGAAGAGGAGTGGTGCCAATGATTTCAATGGTCGGCGCCTCAAGCGCCGCGGCGGGATTCTCTTCGGCGCCATGGGCCAAACCTCCGGACAGCGCCACGAATACGGCGAAGGCGAGGCGCGCCCGAGAAGCCGGTTGTAGTCGAACGACCATCTGTTTTCCTTTCACCTTTTCCAGGTGATCGTCGAGCGGGTACAAACCCGCTCTCCTCCCTTGGAAGCGAGTTCCGGCACGCGAGCCTGCGCTTTACATCAAGACCGAGAATCTAAGAGTGGCGGCAGACGGGGCGTCAGGGACGGCTTCCCAACCCGACCGGGAAAAATTCCCAAGTTGCCTTTGGGTGGGGTCGTACGCGGTGCCGTTTCGCCGTGCCCACGCGTCCAGGGACAGGCTTAGCGACGGTATCGCGAAACGTCCTGAAGGCGCGCCCGGGCCGACTGGCCGAATCGGCCGCGGCCGGCGCATATTGCATCCGTCGAGAAAATTTCTCTTGGCGAAGGTGGGGGCGTTCCATTATATAGGCTCCTACAGTTCCGTTACCCCGCGGTTCCGGCAAAATCAGCCGTCTTACCCATGAACGCACTCACGCAAAGCTTTCAGACCCCGCCCGCCAACGTCTTCAGGCCCTCAATGCGCAGGGATCTGTTGGTGGTCGGCGTGGTCACGGCAGCGACTTACATACTTGCCGGCCTGTTCGAATTGAACGAACGGCTCGCCTCGTGGACGGTGCCGCACGAGGCCTATCAGCTCGACGAGTTGCCGGTCACGATACTGGCAATGTCAGTGGCGCTGGCGTGGTTTTCCTGGCGGCGCTCCAGGCAGGCGATGGAGCAGGTCAAGTTGCGGCTTGCCGTACAGCAGGCGCTGGTGGAAAGCGAAGAGCAGTACCGCACGCTGTTCATGGAAAACCTGTCCGGCAATCTGCTGGCGACCACGAACGGACAGGTCAAACTCGCCAACCCGAGCGCAGCGCGATTGCTCGGCTTTGAGACAGCGGACGATCTCAACGGCCACCAGTTGGGAGAGTTCTATGCCGAGCGCAATCTTTGGGAGACACATCGCGAGCGGCTGCTGCGCGGCGAAAAGATCGAATTCCCGATGCTGCAGCTCAGGAACCGCGACGGGGTCCCGGTGCAGGTCGTGGCAAAGCTGAGCGCAAGGCTGTCGCCTTCACGGGAACCGGAGCTGCACGTCTACATCACCGACATCACCGAAGTCACCCTGATGCAGAGCAAGCTGGCCGGCGCGCTGGAGGAAAACCGCCGCCTGTCGCAGCGTTCCATGCAGGTACAGGAGGAGGAGCGGCGCAACCTGGCGCGCGAGCTGCACGACGAACTGGGGCAGAGCCTGAACGCGATCAAGGTGGACGCGGTCACCATCCGTGATCGTAGCGCGGCCTTCGCCGAGATACACCGCAGCGCGCTGTCCATCATCGAGGTGTCGAGCCAGGTCTACGACGTGGTGCGCAGTCTGATGCAGCGGCTGCGTCCTGTGGCGCTCGACGAACTCGGGCTGCGCTCCGCCGTGCAGTACAGTGTCGAGCAATGGCAGCGCCGCCACGCCGGCGTGCGCTGCACGTTCACCGCGGAGGGAGAGCTCGACGATCTCGACGAGCAGACCAACATCACGCTTTATCGGCTGGTGCAGGAATGCCTGACCAACGTGGCCAAGCACGCCGATGCGACGCAGGTCGCCGTATCCATGACGCGCGCGGCGCAAGAAGTGCGCTTCAGTTTCAGCGACAACGGCAAAGGCTTCGACCCGTCGCAGAAACGCCGGGGACTGGGACTGGTGGGCTTGCGCGAAAGAGTGGAAGCGCTGGCGGGCCATTTCGAACTGGATAGCGCGTCCGGCCGGGGCGCGCATGTGAAAGCCGTGATTCCGGCAAAGGGAAAGAAATGAACGAAGGACGGACAAGCCCGGTAGTGCGGGTTGTGCTGGTCGATGACCACGCCGTGGTGCGTGAAGGCTACCGCCGGTTGCTCGAGCGCACCGAGGACATCTCGGTGATTGCCGAGGTCGCCAGCGGCGAGGAGGCTTACCGCATCGTGTGCGAACTGCAGCCGGATGTCACCGTGATGGACATCAACCTGCCCGGGTTGGGCGGCATCGAGGCGGTACGGCGCATCGTCGCGCGTTCGCCGGAAGCGAAGATCCTGATGTTCAGCATGCACGAGGACACGGTGTTCTCGTCGCGCGCGCTGCAGGCCGGCGCGCGCGGTTACGTCACCAAGTCCGCGGCGCCCGAAGTGCTGGTGGAGGCGGTGCGGCTGGTGGCCGCCGGCAAGCTCTACATCAGCCACGAGATGGCGCAGGAACTGGCGATGCAGATGTTGGCCGGGCGCGACAATCCGATCGACGCACTCTCTGCGCGCGAGTTCGAAGTGTTCAGGCTGCTGGTGGCGGGACATTCGCTCCAGGAGATCTCCCGGATCCTGTGCCTGTCCTACAAGACCGTCGCCAACTACCAGTCCAACATCAAGCACAAGCTCGACGTAAGCAATACCGCACAGGTGGTGCGCATCGCCTTGAGCCACGGGCTGATCGAAGCCGGAGGCGAAGTCGCGGAGAATCATCCTGAAGGCGGCTGAGCTGCAGTCGGGAAAACTTCCCCACTGATTCGCGCACGCGTTCCTGTGACCGCGGCAATTCGGGACGGCGCTTTGGCGCTTGAACGCGCCGCGAATGGTACCGGAGTTCTGGCCGGTATCGAACGCTTGCGTGTCGGACCGCGTCGGCGATGATGCCTGGTGCCGACAACACGAGAATACTTCCGTTCTTCGCGGCACCTGCAAGGCTGTCATCGGTGCGCGGGGGCGCCGCGTTATGCGACGTTACGCGACGGTGATAGCATATCTCAGCGTCAAGAGTGGTTATGGTTCAGGCATCGCCGGATTCGGGAAAAATTCCCGAGAACTTTTCGGTGTCGGTACGGTTCCAAGCAGCGTCAGCGGGTTGAGCATCTCCTTAACGCGCGCGTTGACAATCTGATCCAACAATCGGGGAAAACCAGGATGAATAACAAGTATCTCCAGGCCGCGGCAGCATTTCTGCTGGCTGCGGCAACAGCGGCGTGTGCGGCGCCCTTTGCCTATGTGGCCAACGAGGAAAGCGGGACGCTCAGCGTCATCGATACCGCTACAGACCAGGTGGTCCGGGAAATCCCGGCAGGCAAGAAGCCGCGCGGAATGGCGCTGTCGAAGGACGGCAAACACATTTACGTCAGCGACCAACCCAACAATGCGCTCGACATCATCGACATCGAAAAGGGCGAGACGGTCGGCACGGTGGCGCTGGGCGAATCCCCGGAGGGAATCGGCATTTCCCCGGACGGCATGTGGGTGATCGCCGCCGTGGAATTAAGCAACTCGATTGCCTTCATCAACACCAGGACCAACCAGCGCGAGTTTCTGGTGAAGGTGAATGGCGAGAATCCGGAGCATGCGGTATTCAGTCCCGACGGCAAGTGGGTGTATTCCAGCGCCGAGGAGGCCTCGCAGATCGACGTCATCGACGTGACGCAACGCAAACAGGTCGCCGAAATTCCCGTGGGCAAACGTCCGCGCGGCATCGCTTTCCTGCCAGGCGGCAAAGTAGCCTATACCGCGGCCGAGTATGCCAGCACGGTCCATGCGCTCGACGTGACCAATCACACGCTCATTGCCACCATCCCCGGCGGGCAGTTCTCCAACGGCGTGACGGTCCATCCCGACGGCAGCCGCGTCTACATCTCCAACGGCAGGGACGCGACGGTGTCCGTCATCGACACCGCAACCAACAAGATCATCGCCACCATCGAGGTGGGCAAGCGCCCCTGGAACATGGCAATCACGCCGGACGGGAGCAAACTTTATGTCGCCAACGGCCGCTCGGACTCGGTGTCTGTGATCGACACGAAGTCCAACACGAAGATCAAGGATATCCCGGTGGGCACCCGGCCCTGGGGGGTTGTTATCCAATAGCGGCCGCGTAGCATACGCGCGTTCATGACGCGCGTATGCAGGTTCAAAGGGGAGGATCTTAAGACATGAGTAACAACGTTGTTCAGCGATACTCCACGCCCGCGATTGCGTTGCACTGGATCGTCGCGATTCTCGTTCTGGTGATGATCGGGCTCGGTTTGTACATGACCGACATCCCACGCGGCACGCCCGAACGTGCTTTCTTTTACAACTTGCACAAATCGATCGGCGTGACGACGGCAATCCTGGTGCTGATCCGCCTGTGGTGGCGCTTCAGGAATCCCCCGCCGCTGCTGCCGTCGAGCGTGCCTGCCTGGCAGGTGCAGGCATCGAAGCTGAGCCATGCGCTGCTGTACCTGTGCCTGATCCTGATGCCTTTGTCCGGATTCTCGGCGTCCCAGTTCACCAAGTATGGTGTAACGTACTTCGGACTGTTCAATATCCCGCCGATGGGGTGGGAGGACAAGGTTATCTACGATTTCCTGCATGGCATCCACGGCGTAACCGCGGTGCTCCTGATCACGCTGGTGGTGATCCACGTTTCGGCAGCGCTGAAACATCTGCTGTTCGATCGCGATAGCGTGTTCCTTCGCATGTTGCCCGGAAAGTAGAAGCAGTCCCGGGATTGATTGTGGAAGCCCCGCCGCAAGGCGGGGCCTTTCATTTACGGAATGCGACCACGTGATCGGTCTCCAGACGTATGCCGATGAAGTCGCCGATTGCGTGGTAGTGATGGCTGGTATGAGTACGGACACGAGCTAACACTTCCAGCATCTTTAAACTGGTTATGGACAATCATTCTCATTGTGTTTTAGTATCACGTCCGCGTTCCATCGACAGCTCAGCCATGTACGTTTGCCTTGGCAACGGCATTACCGAAAGCCAGATCCGCGGCGCGGTAGGTGGCGGTGTCCGTTCGTTGAGCGAACTGAATCTGTGTCTGGGTATGGCGAGCTGCTGCGGCAGGTGCGCCGACTGCGCCCAACGGGTCTTTCACGAAACACTTTCGACCGGCCAATTGACGCGCGAATAGTCGAACGCTGCGTAATTCCCCTCTCGTTTCCTGCCCCGGCGTTTGCGGGAATAAATCCGAACCGATGTCATTCAAAACCACGCTGATTTCCCTGGCACTTGCGATGTTCGCCGGTTGCGCGGCCACGCCTTCTGTCGTTGCGCCCGTCGGAGAGGAAATCACTTCGCCGGAGTCGCCACCGCCGCCAAAGATCGCGCTCGTGCTCGGCGGCGGGGCTGCCAAGGGCTTTGCCCACATCGGTGTCATCAAGGCGCTCGAATCGCATGCGATCACGCCGGACATCATCGTCGGTACCAGTGCCGGCAGCGTCGTCGGGGCGCTCTATGCCGGCGGTTACAACGGATTCGATCTGCAGCGTGTAGCGCTGTCAATGGACGAAGGAACGGTCAGCGACTGGGTCTTGCCGAACCGCGGATTCATCAAAGGTCTATCGCTGCAGAACTTTGTCAACAACGCGCTTGAGAACCGTCACATCGAAGCGCTTAATCGCACGTTGGCGGTTGTGGCAACCGACCTGCAGTCCGGCGAGCTTGTCGTTTTCGAGCGCGGCGATACCGGCATGGCGGTGCGCGCCTCGAGCAGCGTGCCCGGCATTTTTCAGCCGGTGAAGATCAATGGCCGGGAATATGTGGATGGCGGCCTGGTGAGCCCTGTTCCGGTAAAGACCGCTCGCGACCTCGGAGCCGACATCGTGATCGCCGTGGACATTTCCGACAGGCCGAAGCTTACCAGGTTGCGCGATACGATCGACGTGTTGATGCAGACCTTCGTGATCATGGGGCGGACCATCGCCAGCCAGGAACTCACCCGCGCCGACATCGTCGTTGTTCCGGACATCACCAACCTGAACTCGGCCAACTTCGACTCGCGCAACTACGCCATCATCGAGGGCGAAAAGGCCGGGCTTGCGGCCGTACCGAAACTACGGGAAAAAGTGGCGGCGTATTACGAAAGTAGGAAGACAGCAGTGACACGGCAGTAGAGAACTTTCGCGGCCTCCCATGGCAAAAAAATAACCCCTGGCGCAGCAAAACGCCAGGGGTTCTGATTGGTGGAGGCGGCGGGAATCGAACCCGCGTCCGCAAGCCCTCTACAGGCAGTCCTACATACTTAGTCAGGTCATTTGATCTAACCACTTCCACGCCGGCCGACAGGCTGGGAAGCGGCGAGTTACCTTGGATTTAATGCTGCAATAAGTAACCCACGGCAGCACGATCTCACGTATATGGCTCCGCTGCTGGTTGCCCAGCCCGGCCCATGAGAGAACCGGTGCGGAGTCCAGCCGGGTTTAGGCGGCTAGAGCGTAACGTTCGTCGTTAGCGACTATACGTTTTCCAGCTGTATTAACAAGGTAACTGGGCCTTGGTATGCACTGCGCTGCTTCGCGACCCACGTCGAGACCAGGTCGCCCCCATGTGGAACTTAGATGGTGCCGGCTCCGGAACGTTTCAAGCGGAGTCGGGACCATTCTATCAGATCGGCCGCGTTGCCCCGTCGAAAAGGACGTCCAGCAGCTCCGCAGGGGCATCGACGAAACCGTCCGCGCCCCATTGTTCCGGCGGTGTTCCATCGCCGAGATAGCCGTAGCGTGCCACCACCACTGGCATCCCCGCGGCATGTCCGGCTTGCACGTCGCGTTCGTCGTCGCCGACAAAAATGCATTGCCGTGGCGAAACGCCGAGCTTTTCGGCCGCCGCGAGCAAAGGCGCCGGATGCGGCTTCGGGTTCGGCGTGGTGTCGCCGCAGATGACGCATGCGGCCCGCTCGATCAGGGTCAGCGCACGCAGCAGGGGGAAAGTGAATCGTTCCGCTTTGTTGGTGACAATGCCCCAGCGCAAGCCGCGCCGTTCGATCTGCTCCAGAAGTGCCGAGACCCCCGGGAATAGCCGGGTGCTGCGGGCAAGATTGACTTCGTAAATGTCCAGGAATTCGTCGCGCATGGCGTCGTAGCCGCTTTGACCCGGTTCGATGCCGAAGCCGATTTTCAACAGTCCACGCGCGCCGGATGAGGCCTGCGACCTGACCGCCTCGATCGGCAATTCAGGCATGCCGCGGGCGAGACGCTGTTGGTTCAGCGCAAATCCCAGGTCCGGAGCAGTATCCGCCAGCGTACCGTCGAGGTCGAAGAGCACACCACGGCGCGGCAGGTTCAAAGTTACCGTCATCGAGTTTTTTGGATCCCTATTTGGCGAGCAGGTCCAGCAACGGCTCGTCGGCCAGCATGTCCTCCAGAGCCTGCGAAACCGCCGTGTTCACCAGCAAGGTGCTGTCCTTTTCGAAGGGTGGCGCGGCACCGTCCTTGCGGGTCCGGACATCGAACTGGCGGTCGTAGTATTCGGGGCCGTTGTCCGCGCGGGCGCCGACCGCCGCCCGCAACTCGGTTTCGAAGGTTAACGGCGTCTTGACCGACTTCAGTTCGAGATTGCGGATCTCCACCCGCAGCGTGCGTTCCATCGCGTCACTGTACGGAACCACCGAGAAACCCAGTTTGGCAAGGGCCTCCTGCAGGCGTCCATACACCGCCGTACTCGGGTCCTCCTCCACCGAGACGTCCACCATTTTGGTGTTCGGGTCGCCGATTTCGCCGAGCTTCTTGTCCGTGCGTGCGTCAGATACACCAAGGCCGATGATCCTGCCGTTGCCGACGGCGGATTCATTCACTTTCACCGGTGGATCTATGCGCAGAATCTGTGGTTTGAGCGCACAGCCCTGAATCGCCGCCACCATGCCAAATACCGTCAGTACGAACCAGAGTCTTTTCTTCATGATGTCATCCTCCTTGGATATCTTGCCAACAATGAAATCGCTGCAAACAACCGACATTGCAGCGGGAGCGTCACCGTGCCCGGGTCAGGCCGCCTGCGCGCTGAGGATGTAATTCACCGAACTGTCCGTGCCAAGCGCATAAGTCCTGGTGAACGGGTTGTAGGCCATCCCCGTTACGCGTTGCGGTGACAATCCGGCGCTGCGGCAAAATCGCCCCAGCTCCGCCGGGGTAATGAACCTGGAATAATCGTGCGTGCCGCGCGGCAGCAATTTGAGGATGTACTCCGCGGCGACGACCGCGAACAGGTAAGCCTTCGGGTTGCGGTTGATGGTGGAAAAAAAACACCAGCCGCCGGGCGCGATCAACCCGGCGCACGCCTTTACGGCGCTCGCAGGGTCGGGCACGTGCTCCAGCATCTCCATGCAAGTGAGGACGTCATAGTGATGCGGCTGATCCCTGGCGAGCTGCTCGACCTCCACCTTGCGGTATTCCACGTCGAGCTTGCTCTCCAACAGGTGCAATTGCGCGACTTTCAGGGGCTTGTCGCCCATGTCTATGCCGGTCACCATTGCGCCGCGGGCCGCCATCGCCTCGGACAGCAGGCCTCCGCCGCAGCCTACATCGAGAATTTTCTTTCCCCGTAGATCCGCGATGCGATCGATATAGTCCAGTCGCAGTGGATTGATGTCGTGCAGCGGCTTGAACTCGCTGTTCGGATCCCACCAGCGATGGGCAAGCTGGCTGAATTTTTCGAGTTCGAGCGGATCGACGTTGATCATCTCAGGCTGTTGCTCCACTTAATTTGACGCCGCAATGCGCAATTGCCATTCCCGGGCTTTGCGCGCAACCGCTGTCTCGTCAACTTGCAGCAACCGGCCTTCCTCGACCAGCAGCTTGCCGCCTACCCAGACATGGCTGACGTGCTCCCGACCGGCAGCATAGACCAGGTGCGAGGCCGGGTCATAGCAGGGAGACAGCTCGATCGACGCCAAGTTCAGCGCGCACAGATCCGCGCACTTGCCCGGCTCGACCGACCCGATTTTCTGTTCCAGGCCCAACGCTCGGGCCGCGTTGAGCGTGGCCATGCGCAGCGCGACATGCGCGGGAAGCGTTTCCGCGTCGTCGCTCGCCGCCTTCGCCAGCAGCGCCGCAAGCCGCATTTCGGAAAGCACGTCGAGCCGATTGTTGCTTGCCGCACCGTTGGTGCCGAGGCCGACGTTCATTCCCGCCGACAGCATGGCCCCCACCGGCGCGATGCCGCTGGCGAGCTTTAGGTTCGACGAAGGGCAATGCGCGACCGAGGCGCCGAGTCCCGCCAGCAGTGCGATCTCGGCCGGATCGAGGTGGACGGCATGAACGGCGATGAAGCTCGGGCCCAGCAGACCGATCTTTTCCAGCCGGGCAATCGGCCGCATTCCGAACTTGCTTTCACTGTCCCGGATTTCGTCGCGCGTTTCGTGCAGATGCGTGTTGATCGGGATCTGCAGCTGTTCGGAAAGGGTGAGGATTTGTTCGAAACTCCTGTCGCTGACGGTGTAGGGGGCATGCGGCGCCATGCAGAAGGACAACAAGGATTCGCTCTTGAGCTCGTCGCGCATCGCCAGGCCCTTGCGCAGATAATCCTGGGCGTCGGCGGCGTACACGGTGGGAAATTCGATGAGCACGATTCCGAGAGCGGCCCGCATCCCGGCGTCCAGTGCCGCGCGTCCCGCCATCTCCGGGTAGAAGTACATGTCGTTAAAACAGGTGACGCCGCCGCGCAGCATTTCAGCACAGGCGAGCAGGGTGCCGTCATACACGAACTGCGCCGAGATATGCCTGGCCTCGGCGGGCCAGACGTGTTTTTCCAGCCAATCCTTCAGCCGCAGGTCATCGGCAAGTCCGCGCATCAGCGTCATCGCCGCGTGAGTATGAAAGTTTACCAGCCCCGGAATCAGCGCATGGGTGGACAGATCAAGGGTTCGGCCGGCCTTGCAACGCCGGCGCATTTCCGCGCGCGGCAAAACCGCGGTGATGCGGTCGCCGGCGATCGCCACGCTGTGGTCGTTCAGCACGGGTCCGTGCGGTTCGATGGGGATCACCCAGCGCGCCTCGATGACGGTATCGGCGGAAAAGCTTGCGTTCATTTCCTGCATGGAGACCGTAAAAAAAAGCCCTGCATTCGCAGGGCTTTCAGTCGCTTGTCGTCAATCCGCGGAGTCAGTTGGCAGGCTTGGTCGCGGTGACGCGGACATCCGCGCGGCGGTCGGGTTCCAGGCAAGCAATCAACGCCTTGCCGCGCTGGCCGCCGCAGGTATCTCCGGTTACCGGCCCCGATTCGCCGCGTCCCTCGGCATTGATCTTGCCGGCGGGGATGCCCTCACGCACCAGATAGTTCTTCGCCGCATTGGCGCGGCGTTCCGAAAGTTTCTGGTTGTATTCCTCGGTGCCGATGCGGTCGGCATAGCCGACCACGCTAATCGAGTCGTATTGCGTTCCCTTCAAGCTGGCGACAAATTCGTCGAGCTTGCTGCGCTGGTCGCTGCGAACGCCGGACTTGTCGAAACTGAACAGCGGTTCCGCTTCGAAGCTGACTCTTACCGGGGCCTTGGCCACAGGCTCGTCGGCGTACTGCGTCGGCTCGCCGACCACGCTGTCCTTTGCCGCAAGGTCTTGTTCCGGGTACTGCATGGTGCCCGACTCGTCCGGCTGCGTCCCCAGATCGCCGACTTCCTCTTCGGGTTCGTCGGCAACCTCCGTCGGTTCGTCGACCTCGTACTTGGTTATCGGAAAATCAGGAAGGGGTTGCTCGGGCGCTTTCGCGACCGGGGCCGGTGGCGGAGGCGGTGTTTCCTCGAGCGGTCGATCCACGAACTGCACGCTTTCGCTTTGTGGCTCATACGCCGGTGCCGGGGCCGGGGCCGGGGCGGGGGTCGGTGCCGGGGCTTGCGCTTGTTCCGCACCGCCGCCAGAACTGCTGCGCTCGGTCTGGCTGGCGCATCCCGCAAGCATTGCGCCGATCAACAACGTCAA
>Ga0184627_10000791_pt1 | contig 12317 bp, 22 predicted proteins | sample PLM3_127_b1_FD_133150 | JGI IMG/M metagenome (GOLD analysis project Ga0184627, IMG submission 133150) | Groundwater sediment microbial communities from an aquifer in East River, Colorado, USA - PLM3_127_b1 | ecosystem: Environmental > Terrestrial > Soil > Riparian zone | place: USA: East River...
CCCTTGAGGTCGGCAAACACGGACAGTTGCTCGACCAGGATACGCGCGGCGTAGCGTACGGCCTCCTCCGGGTCGATCGCGCCGTTGGTCTCGACGTCGACCACCAGCTTGTCGAGGTCGGTGCGCTGCTCGACGCGCGCGGCCTCGACCGCATAGCTCACGCGGCGCACCGGGCTGAAAGAGGCGTCGAGCAGGATGCTGCCGACACTGCGCCCTTCCTCAGCGGAGGTGCGGCGGGTGGTCGCCGCGGTGTAGCCGCGGCCCTGCTCGACCTTTATCTGCATGTCGAGCTTGCCGCCGGCGGCGAGGTGCGCGATGACGTGATCGGGATTGACGATCTCGACATCGTGCAGCGCTTCGATGTCGCCGGCGGTGACCACGCCCTCGCCCGACTTCTTGAGCGAGAGCAGGGCTTCAGCCCGGTTGTGCATCTTCAGCACGATGCCCTTGAGGTTGAGCAGGAGATCGACCACGTCTTCCTGCACGCCATCGATGGTGGAGTACTCGTGCAGCACGCCGCCGATCTTGACCTCGGTCGCCGCGTAGCCCGGCATGGAGGACAGCAGGGTCCGGCGCAGCGCGTTGCCCAGCGTATGGCCGTAGCCGCGCTCGAACGGCTCCATGGTGAGCTTCGCGTGGTAGGGCGAAATGTTCTGGACGTCGATGATGCGGGGCTTGAGAAAAGCGCTGCTAGCCATGGCTCGGATACCTTTACGATGTACTGCGGCGAAATTACTTCGAGTAGAGCTCGACCACGAGCGACTCGTTGATGGTGGACGGCAGTTCGGAACGTTGTGGCTTGTTCTTGAACTTGCCCTTGAGCGCCTTGGCGTCCACTTCCAGCCATTCCGGAAAGCCGCGGCCCTCGGCGGCTTCGACCGCGCCCTTGATGCGCAACTGGTCCTTGGCTTTCTGGGCGACCTCGATCACGTCGCCCGGCCGGCACTGGAACGACGGGATGCTGACGCGCTTGCCGTTCACCAGGATGCCATTGTGGCGCACGACCTGGCGCGCTTCAGTGCGCGAAGACCCGAAGCCCATGCGATAGGCCACCGTGTCGAGACGGCTCTCCAACAACTGCAGCAGGCTCTCGCCGGTAATGCCCTTCGCCTGCTCGGCGGCGTGGTACACCTTGCGGAACTGGCGCTCGAGCAGCCCGTAGATGCGGCGCACCTTCTGCTTCTCGCGCAGCTGGACGCCGTAACCCGAGAGGCGGCCACTCTTCTGGCCGTGCTGCCCCGGCGGATAGTTGCGGCGCTCGATGGCGCACTTGTCGGTAAAGCATTTCTCGCCCTTGAGGAAGAGCTTCTCGCCTTCCCGGCGGCACTGCCGGCACTTGGCGTCGAGATTTCTTGCCATGATGTTCTCCTAGACCCGACGACGCTTCGGCGGGCGGCAACCGTTGTGCGGCACCGGCGTAACGTCCGATATCTGGGTGATCTTGAAGCCCGCGGCATTCAGCGCGCGCACCGCGGATTCGCGGCCCGGCCCCGGCCCTTTTATGAATACTTCCAGGTTCTTCACTCCGGATTCCTGGGCGATGCGGCCGGCGCGATCGGCCGCTACCTGCGCCGCGAACGGCGTCGACTTGCGCGAGCCCTTGAAGCCGTTGGAGCCGCAGGTCGCCCACGCGAGCGTGTTGCCCTGGCGGTCGGTAATGGTGACGATGGTGTTGTTGAAGGACGCGTGGATGTGGGCGATGCCCTCCGCCACGTTCTTCTTTACTTTCTTGCGCACCCGGGTGCTGGCTTTTGCCATATCAGTCTTCCTTAGCCTGTGGCCACAGGCTTGATAGTCTTCACCGCCGCCTTGCGCGGGCCCTTGCGGGTGCGAGCGTTGGTGCGGGTGCGCTGGCCGCGCACCGGCAGTCCCAGGCGGTGCCGCTTGCCGCGCCAGGTGCCGAGATCGATCAGGCGCTTGATGCTCATCGAGACCTCGCGGCGCAGGTCGCCTTCGACGGAGAACTTGGCCACCTGCTCGCGCAGCTTGTCCATCTGCGTGTCCGACAGATCCTTGATCTTGGTCGAGCTGTTGACGCCGGACGCGGTGCAGATGGTGCGCGCGCGCGAACGCCCGACGCCGAGGATCGCCGTCAACGCGATCTCAGCGTGCTGGTGGTTTGGTATGTTGACTCCGCCGATTCGTGCCATGCCTGTCCTCGCAGCAAAAAGTTTGCGATTTTAGCGTCTATTGAAATCCAAGTAAACGGTAAACGGTTAACAGTAAACGGAAAATCCGCGTTTGCGGCGTTTCCGGGTTGTTCGATTTACCGTTCACTGTTCACCTTTCACTGTTCACCGCTCTTCAGCCCTGCCGCTGCTTGTGGCGCGGATTCTTGCAGATCACGCGCACCACGCGCTTGCGGCGGACGATCTTGCAGTTGCGGCAAATCCGCTTTACCGATGCCATTACTTTCATTTCAAACTCCTTAGTTGGCAGCCGTCAGTTGGCAGTTGGCAGCAATTCCAAACTTCCTGCTGCAAACTGCCCACTGCAAACTCCCTTACTTCGCCCGGAACACGATGCGTCCGCGCGAGAGGTCGTAGGGCGTCAGTTCCACCGTCACCTTGTCCCCCGGCAGGATGCGGATGTAATGCATGCGCATCTTGCCCGAAATATGTCCCAGTACTACGTGGCCGTTCTCCAGTTTCACCCGAAAGGTGGCGTTAGGCAGGGTTTCCACGATCTCACCCGGCATCTGTATGGTTTCTTCCTTGGCCATCAGCGCGACGGGAACATACCCCCCTTGAAATTTGCTTTCTTCAGCAAGCTCTCGTACTGGTGCGACATGATGTAGGCCTGTACCTGCGCCATGAAGTCCATGGTCACTACCACGATGATGAGGAGCGAGGTGCCGCCGAAATAGAACGGCACGTTCTTCCACACGATCAGAAACTCGGGCAGCAGGCATACCAGCGTGACGTAGACCGCGCCGGTCAACGTCAGCCGCATCATGATCTTCTCGATGTAGCGCGCGGTCTGCTCGCCCGGCCGGATGCCCGGCACGAACGCCCCGCTTTTCTTCAGGTTGTCGCCGGTTTCCTTGGGGTTGAACACCAGGGCCGTGTAGAAGAAGCAGAAGAATATGATCGCCGAGGCGTAGAGCAGCACGTAGATCGGCTGCCCCGGGGACAGCGTCGCCGCGATGTCCTTGAGCCAGGTCATGCCCTCGCTCTGGCCGAACCAGCCCACCAGGGTCGCCGGGAACAGGATGATGCTGGAGGCGAAGATCGGCGGGATCACGCCCGACATGTTGAGCTTGAGCGGCAGGTGCGAGCTCTGGCCGCCGTAGATCTTGTTGCCGACCTGGCGCTTGGCGTAGTTGACCAGGATCCGCCGCTGGCCGCGCTCGACGAAGCAGACGAAGGCGGTCACCCCGATCACCAGCGCCCCGATGAAGAGCACCATCAGGATCGACAGCGCGCCGGTACGCTGCAGCTCGAGCGTGCCGACGACCGCCTGCGGCAACCCCGCGGCGATGCCGGCGAAGATGATGAGGGAAATGCCGTTGCCGACGCCGCGCTCGGTGATCTGCTCGCCCAGCCACATCAGGAACATGGTGCCGGTGGTAAGCGTCAGCATGGTGACGAGCCGGAACGCGATGCCGGGTTCGATCACGAGCCCGCGCTGCGATTCGATCGCGATTGCGATGCCCATGCCCTGGAATAGCGCCAGCGCGAAGGTGCCGTAGCGCGTGTACTGGGTGATCTTGCGCCGCCCCGACTCGCCCTCTTTCTTGAGCGCTTCCAGCGTCGGCGACACCACGCTCATCAGCTGCATGATGATCGAGGCCGAGATGTAGGGCATGATGCCGAGCGCGAAAATGGTGAAGCGCGACAGCGCGCCGCCCGAGAACATGTTGAACATGTCGAGGATGCCGCCGCGCTGCGAGCGGAACAGCTCAGCCAGCTGGTCCGGATCGATTCCCGGCACCGGTATGAAGGAGCCGATGCGGAATACGATCAAGGCGCCCAGCAGGAACAGCAGGCGACGCTTGAGGTCGCCCATCCGGCCCAGGCTCAGCATGGATTCGTTGGCAGCCAAAGTCGCTCGGTCCTCTGACTCTTACTTGCCCGCGGGCTGGGCCGACCCGCCCTTGGCCTTGAGCTTGCCGGCCGGCTGCGCCGGCGCCGGCGCCTCGACGTTGCCGCCGGCGGCCTCGATCGCGGCGCGGGCGCCCTTGGATACCAGCAGGCCCTTGAGGGCCACCTTGCGCTTGATTTCGCCGGCGAGTATTACCTTAGCGCGCAGCGCGGGATGCGGCACCACGCCCGCGCTCTTCAGCACCGCGAGGTCGATCACCTCCGCCGCGATCTTCTGGAGGTCGCTCAACCGCACTTCGGCGGTGTCCTTGCGCAGGTGCGAGACGAAGCCGCGCTTCGGCAACCGGCGCTGCAGCGGCATCTGGCCGCCCTCGAAGCCGACCTTGTGGAAGCCGCCGGAGCGCGCCTTCTGCCCCTTGTGCCCGCGCCCCGCGGTCTTGCCAAGTCCGGAGCCGATACCGCGGCCCGGGCGCTTCTTGTAATGCGTAGAGCCGGCAGCCGGTTTGATGTCGTTGAGTCTCATGATGCCGTTCCAATCAAGGTGATGAAATTGACTCCCCAACAGGAATTACGATCCCGCCCTTCGTCATTCGTTTCGATGAGTCGGAACGGCATCATTCGCACTTCACCAGGTAGGACACGGCGTTGATCATCCCGCGCACGGACGGCGTGTCCGGCAGCTCCACCGTCTGGCGGATCTTCCGCAGGCCCAGCCCGCGCACGCTGGCGCGGTGCTCCTGCTTGGTGCCGATAGGGCTCTTCACCAGCGTCACTTTGAGCGTCTTGCCGCCCGGCTTCGCCTGTGCCATGTTCATCCCGTGATTTCCTCGACCGTCTTGCCGCGCTTGGCGGCAATCTCGGCCGGCGTATTCATGTCCGTGAGCCCGTTGATGGTCGCGCGCACCACGTTGTAAGGATTGGTGGAGCCCAGGCACTTGGCGAGCACGTTATGCACCCCCATCACTTCGAACACCGCGCGCATCGGACCGCCGGCGATGATGCCGGTTCCGTCCGAAGCGGGCTGCATGTAGACGCGGGAGGCGCCGTGATGTCCGATCACCGCGTGCTGCAGCGTGCCGTTCTTGAGATTCACCTTGACCATCTTGCGGCGCGCCTCTTCCATCGCCTTCTGCACCGCCACCGGCACTTCGCGCGCCTTGCCCTTGCCCATGCCGATGCTACCGTCGCCGTCGCCGACCACGGTCAGCGCCGCAAAGCCGAGCACGCGGCCGCCCTTCACCACCTTGGTGACGCGGTTGATCGCGATCATCTTCTCGCGTAACCCGTCGCCGCGCTCTTCGCCCGTCTGCATCCTGGATGCGTGTAGTTTCGCCATGGTTCAGTCCTGTTAGAACTTGAGGCCCGCTTCGCGCGCGGCTTCCGCCAGTGCCTTGACGCGCCCGTGAAACTTGTAGCCCGAGCGGTCGAAAGCGACCGCCTCAACGCCCGCCTTCTTCGCCCGCTCGGCGATGCGCCGGCCGACTTCGGCCGCCGCCTTGACGTTGCCGCCATTCTTCATGTTGCCCCGCGTCTCCTTCTCGACCGAGGAGGCGGAGGCAAGCACCTTCGAGCCGCCGGCGTCGATCACCTGCGCATAGATGTGGCAGTTCGAGCGGTGCACGGTGAGACGCACCGCCGCCAGTTCCGAGATCTTGGCGCGGGTCTGACGGGCCCGGCGCAAACGCTGCTGGTTCTTGTCAAACATGTGCTTCCCCGTTATTTCTTCTTGGTTTCCTTGATTTCAACCTGCTCGTTGGCATAACGCACGCCCTTGCCCTTGTACGGCTCGGGGCTGCGGTAAGCGCGGACCTCGGCGGCCACCTGGCCGACCTGCTGCCGGTCCATGCCCTTCAGCACGATCTCGGTCTGCGTCGGAGTCTCCGCCTTGACGCCCTTGGGCATGAGGTGCGCCACGGGATGGGAGAAACCAAGTGTGAGGTTGAGCTTTTCGCCCTGGGCCTGTGCGCGGTAGCCGACGCCCACCAGCGTCAGCCTCTTCTCGAAGCCCTTGGTAACGCCGGTCACCATATTGGCAACGAGCGCCCGCAGCGTGCCCGACATTGCGTTGGCCTGCCGTGAATTGCCCGCGGCCTTGAACCGAATCTGGTTATCCACCTTCTCGACCGTCACATCCGACACGAGCTTCTGGGTGAGGACGCCGAGCGGCCCTTTCACCGAGATCTGCTCCGGGGTGATGGCCACCTCGACTTTCTCTGGCAGTACGATGGGCGCTTTTCCAATTCTAGACATGGCGCGCTCCCGCTATGCGACGATGCACAGCACTTCGCCGCCGACGCCGAGTCCCCGCGCCTTGCGGTCGGTCATCACCCCGCGGGAAGTCGAGACGATCGCCACGCCGAGCCCGTTCATCACCTTCGGCAGATCGTCCTTCGGGCGGTAGATCCGCAATCCCGGACGGCTTACGCGCTCGATCTTCTCGATCACCGGCTTGCCGGCGTAGTACTTAAGGCTGATCTCGAGCTGGGGCTTGCCCTCACCCGCGCGCACCGCGAAGTCATCGATGTAACCTTCGTCCTTCAACACTTGGGCGATCGCGCCCTTCAGCTTGCTCGCCGGCATCGCCACTGACGGCTTTTCCGAACTTTGCGCATTGCGGATGCGCGTCAGCATATCGGCGATCGGATCGGTCATGCTCATATGTTTTCGGTTCCTAGTTCAACGTTCCAGGTTCCAGGTTCAATTTTCTGGGTTCCGACTTTGAACTTTGAACCTGAACCTTGAACGTATATTTCACCAGCTCGCCTTGATCACGCCCGGAATCTCGCCGTGCAGCGCGAGTATGCGCAGCTTGCCGCGCCCGAGCCCGAACTTGCGGTAGACGCCGCGCGGCCGCCCCGTCAGCGCGCAGCGGTTCCTCAGCCGTACCGGGGAAGCGTCGCGTGGCAGTTTTTGCAGCTTCTCGCGGGCAGCGTAGCGCTCCTCCGGCGAGAGCTTCTGGTTGCCGGCAATCTCCAGAAACTCCTTGCGCCGGGCGGCGTATTTCTTGACGGTTTGGCGGCGTTTCTTGTCGCGGTTGATCACGGCCGTTTTTGCCATAGGTATTCGCCTCAGTTCCTGCTCAGTTCCGGAACGGGAAGCGGAAGGCGCTGAGGAGCGCCTTCGCTTCGTTGTCGGATCTTGCGTTGGTGGTAATGGTGATGTTCATGCCCCGGATCGCGTCGATCTTGTCGTACTCGATCTCGGGGAAAATGATCTGTTCCTTGACGCCCATGTTGTAATTGCCGCGGCCGTCGAAGGCCCGCGCCGAGATGCCGCGGAAATCGCGGATGCGCGGCATCGCGATGCTGACCAGGCGGTCGAGAAACTCGTACATGCGCCGGCCGCGCAGCGTGACTTTGCAGCCGACCGGGTAGCCCGCGCGAACCTTGTAGACGGCGATCGACTTGCGCGCCGCGGTAATGAGCGGCTTCTGGCCGGCGATCTTGGCCATGTCGGCGACCGCGTTGTCCATGATCTTCTTGTCGGCAACCGCCTCGCCTACGCCCATGTTGAGCACGATCTTCTCGATGCGCGGCACCTGCATCGAGGTCTGGTAGCTGAACTGCTGCATCATTTGCTTCACCACAGTGTCGCGGTAGAGGACCTGCAAGCGCGGCACGGGAGCCGGCCGCTCCGGTCTCTTCTCTTTCGGCGCCGGGGCTTCCGCCGCTTCTGGCCTCGCTTCCCTCGCGCGCTTCGGCGTGGCGGGCTGCTTTGCCGCTTCCTTCGGGGCGCGGGCTTCCTTCTGCTGGCCCTTGGCGTCTCTGGACGACTTCGCGTCCTTGGCGCCCTTGGTGTCCTTGCCCTTGGCTGCGCTCATGCGTCTATCACTTCACCGTTAGACTTGAAATAACGGACGCGGCGGCCGTCTTCCAGCATGCGGATGCCGACGCGGTCGGCCTTCTTGGTGCCGGGGTTGAACAGCGCCACGTTCGATACGTGCAGCGGCATTTCCTTATCGATGATGCCACCGGTGACATTTTTCATCGGGATCGGACGCTGGTGTTTCTTCACCTTGTTCACGCCCTCGACCAGCACGCGTTCCGCGTCCATGATGCGCAGCACGGTGCCGCGCTTGCCCTTGTCACGGCCGGTCGTCACGATGACGTCGTCGCCTTTTCGGATTTTCCTCATCGCAGTTCTCGATCTCATTTTCACCGCGGAGGCGCGGAGACGCTGAGATATTCATTCGTCTTTCTCTGCGCCTCTGCGTCTCTGCGGTTCATGCTACCTGGCCCCCTCACAACACTTCCGGCGCGAGCGACACGATCTTCATGAAGCGCTCGCTGCGCAATTCCCGCGTCACCGGCCCGAAGATGCGCGTGCCAATCGGTTCCAGCTTGGGCGTGAGCAGCACCGCGGCGTTCGAATCGAACTTGATCAACGAGCCGTCGTCGCGGCGCACGCCCTTCGCAGTGCGCACCACCACGGCATCGTAGATCTCGCCCTTCTTGACGCGCCCGCGCGGGGCGGCGTCCTTCACGCTCACCTTGATAACGTCGCCGATACCGGCGTAGCGCCGCTTCGAACCGCCCAGCACCTTGATGCACATGACCGCGCGCGCGCCGGTGTTGTCGGCCACGTCCAGAATGGTCTGCATCTGTATCATCGTTCTCTCACTGATCTGTCTTTCTCCAACTTGACCGCCATGCGGCCAGTATTGGAGCCCGTCCGGGTCGGTCGCCGCGCCCCTCATTTACAACGCCGGGACGCGACGAAAAGGTTGCGGATTATACGGTTATCCCGCTGATTCCGCAACGCTAAAACCACTAAATTCCCCTCTTGTAAGGGTGTATGAGGGGAGATATCCCCTCATTCCTTACCTCAAACTGTTTTCGCCCTCTCCACCAGCTGGATCACGCGCCAGGCCTTGGTGCTGGAGATCGGCCGGCATTCCTCGATCAGCACCAGGTCCCCCTGCTTGCACTCGCTCGCCTCGTCGTGGGCGTGGTACTTGCTGGAACGCGTGATGAACTTGCCGTAGAGCGCGTGCTTCATGCGCCGCTCCACCAGCACGGTAACCGTCTTTTTCATCTTGTCGCTGACGACGCGCCCGGTCAGCTGTCGCTTGTTCGCTGCTTCGCTCATGCCTTGACCCGTCCCTTGTCGGCCTGCATCGTGCGCACTCGCGCGATATCGCGCCGCACCTTGGCGAGCTGGCTGGTGTTGGTGAGCTGCTGGGTGGCCTTCTGCATGCGCAGGCCGAACTGCGCCTTGAGCAGCGAGTTGAGCTCCTGCTGCAGCTCCTCTGGAGATTTCCCCTTCAATTCGCCTGCCTTCATCGCTTAGCCTCCACCGCCCATCATCCGCGCTACGAACGTGGTGCGCAGCGGCAGCTTCGCCGCCGCCAGGCGGAATGCTTCGCGCGCTTCCTGCTCGTTCACGCCGTCCATTTCGTAAAGCACGGCCCCCGGCTTGATCTCGGACACCCAGTATTCCGGGTTGCCCTTGCCGTTGCCCATGCGCACTTCCGCCGGTTTCTGCGAGATCGGCTTGTCCGGGAAAATACGGATCCAGATGCGTCCACCGCGCTTGATCTGGCGCGACATCGCGCGCCGCGCCGCCTCGATCTGGCGCGCCGTCAGGCGCCCGCGCGTGGTCGCCTTTAGCCCGTACTCGCCGAAGCTGACCTTGTTGCCGCGGGTCGCGATCCCGCGGTTGCGGCCCTTCTGCTCCTTGCGGTACTTACGCCTTGCGGGTTGCAGCATGCTTCGCTCCTGACTTGCCCGTGCCCGGGGTCTTGCGCGGTGTGCGCGGTTTCTTCGGCTTGTCCGACGGCGGCGCTTCAGGCGCCGCTTGCGGGGCAGCCAGCGCCGCGGCGACCGCCGCCATGGGCTGCTCGTTCTTCGGCATCACTTCGCCCTTGAACACCCACACCTTGACGCCGATCACGCCGTAGCTGGTCTTCGCTTCCGAGACGCCGTAATCGATTTCCGCACGCAGCGTGTGCAGCGGCACGCGCCCTTCGCGGTACCACTCGGTGCGCGCGATCTCGATGCCGTTCAGCCGCCCCGCGCTCATGATCTTGATGCCCTGCGCGCCGAGCCGCATGGCGTTGGTGATGGCGCGCTTCATGGCGCGGCGGAACATGATGCGCTTCTGCAGCTGCTGGGTAATCGAGTCCGCGATCAGCTGCGCGTCGGTCTCGGGTTTTCGCACTTCCTCAATGTTCACGTGCACCGGCACGCCCAGCATCTTCTGCAGTTCGCCTTTGAGCGACTCGATGTCCTCGCCCTTTTTCCCGATCACGACACCCGGCCGCGCGCTGTGCACCGTGATGCGCGCGTTTTTCGCCGGACGCTCGATTATCACGCGCGACACCGCAGCGTGCGCAAGCTTCTTCTTGAGGTACTCTCGCACCTTCAGGTCTTCCAGCAGCATAATCGGGAAGTTCTTGCTGTTGGCGTACCAGCGCGAAGCCCAGTTGCGGTTCACCGCCAGCCGGAAACCGATCGGGTTGATCTTCTGACCCATTACTTTCTCCCGTCCCCGACCGTCAGGAAAATGTTGCAGGTCGGCTTCATGATGCTCGCGCCACGGCCCTTGGACTGGGCACGGAAGCGGCGTAGAAAGGTGCCGCGCTCCACGAGAAGTTTGGTGATCTTCAACTCGTCGATATCGGCGCCGTCGTTGTGCTCGGCGTTGGCGATGGCCGACTCCAGCACCTTGCGAATGATCACCGCGCCCTTCTTCGGCGCGAACTGCAGGATGTTGAGCGCTTGCTCCACCGGTTTTCCGCGAACGAGATCGGCCACCAACCGGCCCTTCTGGGCCGACAGGCGCACGCCGCGCAGCTTGGCAGTCGTATTCATTGCCGTTCCTTAAGGCTTGGCCGCGGGAGCGGGAGGCGGTGCCGCTCCCGGCGCAGCACCTCCTGCCGGCACCGACTTCCGGTCGCCGCCCGGCATGGCGGCCGCGGCCGCTGCGGCCGCCGAGCCGGCCTTGGAGTGGCCCTTGAAAATGCGGGTGTGGGAAAACTCTCCCAGCTTGTGCCCGACCATGTTCTCGGTGACGTACACCGGCACGTGCTGCTTGCCGTTGTGGACCGCGATGGTGAGGCCCACGAAATCGGGCAGGATGGTCGAACGGCGTGACCAGGTCTTGATCGGGCGCTTGTCGTTGGTCTTCTGCGCCGTTTCCACCTTTTTCATGAGGTGGAGGTCCACGAACGGCCCTTTCTTGATCGAACGTGCCATGATCAGCCTCCGGCAACTTTGGCGTTACGACGGCGGATGATCATCGCGTCGGTGCGCTTGTTCTTGCGCGTCTTGTAACCCTTGGACAGCGTGCCCCACGGGGAAACCGGGTCGCGCGCCGCCGACTTTTTGCCCTCGCCGCCACCGTGCGGGTGGTCGACCGGGTTTTGCGCCACGCCACGCACCGTGGGACGGATGCCGCGCCAGCGCACGCGCCCCGCCTTGCCGATGGACTCGAGCGAATGCTCCTCGTTGCCGACCTCGCCGATGGTGGCGCGGCAATTGATATGCACCTTGCGGATCTCGCCGGAGCGCAGGCGGATCTGGGCATAGTCGCCTTCCCGCGCCAGCAGCTGCACCGCAGCGCCGGCGGCGCGCGCGAGCTGCGCCCCCTTGCCGGGTAGCATCTCGATGCAATGTACGGTGGTGCCGACCGGGATGTTCCTCAGCGGCAGCGTGTTGCCGGACTTGATCGGCGCCTCGGGCCCGGAAACCAGCTGCATGCCCGCGGCAACGCCCTTGGGGGCGACGATGTAGCGCCGCTCGCCGTCGGCGTAGCACAGCAGCGCCAGAAACGCGCTGCGGTTGGGATCGTACTCGAGACGCTCGACCCTGGCCGTGATGCCGTCCTTGTCGCGCTTGAAGTCGACCTTGCGGTAGAGCTGCTTGTGGCCGCCGCCCTGGTGGCGCATGGTGATCTCGCCGTGCATGTTGCGGCCGCCCTTCTTGCCCTTGTGCTCGACCAGATGCGGCACCGGCCGGCCCTTGTACAGGTCGGGGTTGACGACCTTGACGTGCTGGCGTTGGCCGGGTGTGATAGGTCTCATCTTAACCAGCATTATTTGGCCCCCGCCTGTTCGGCAAAGTTGATCTCCTGGCCTTCCTTGAGACAGACGTAGGCCTTCTTCCAGTGGCGCCGCCGCCCGATGGTCTGGCCGAAGCGCTTCTCTTTGCCGTGCACGTTGATGACTTTCACCGAATCCACCTGGACCTTGAATAAGAGCTCGATCGCCGCCTTGATCTCGGGCTTGGTCGCGTCGGGGACTACCCGGAACACCACCTGGTTGTTCTTGTCGGC
>Ga0184627_10000792_pt1 | contig 12308 bp, 9 predicted proteins | sample PLM3_127_b1_FD_133150 | JGI IMG/M metagenome (GOLD analysis project Ga0184627, IMG submission 133150) | Groundwater sediment microbial communities from an aquifer in East River, Colorado, USA - PLM3_127_b1 | ecosystem: Environmental > Terrestrial > Soil > Riparian zone | place: USA: East River...
CCTGCTTTCCAGCTCCGCCGAGCACGGCGTGACCACGGTCGTGATGGGCAATTGCGGCGTGGGCATCGCGCCCTGCCGGCCGTCCGAGCGCGAGTGGCTGACCGAGGACCTCGTGACCGTCGAAGGCATCGACAAGGAGGTCCTGGTCGAGGGCATCCAGTGGGAGTGGGAAACGTTTCCGGAATATGTCGACGCGGCGGAGCGGCGCGGTTCGGCGCTCAATCTCGCGTTTCTCGCCCCGATCACGCCGTTGCGCACGTACGTGCTCGGCGCTGAGGCCAACGAGCGGGCCGCGACCCCGGCGGAAACGCAGGCGATCGCCGCGATGCTGGGCGAGGCGATCGAGGCCGGCGCCTGGGGCTTTACCACCACCGCCAACCGGCAGCACATCGGCCACGGCGGCAAGCCGCTGGCCGCCCGGCTGGCCAGCCGCGACGAGCTGGCCGCTTACGCCGGCGTTCTCAAGCGGTTGAAGCGCGGCGTGATCGAGCTCGCGCTGACCAAGCGCTATGCCACGCTCGCCGAGGACGAAGAGGACTTGCTGAAATTCCTGCTCGGTGCGGGCGACCGTCCCGTCACGTGGCTCTCGCTCAGCAATCTGGTCGAGAAGCCCGGCGCGGTGGCCAAGATCCTCGACCGCGTCGAGCCGTTGATCCGCCGCGGCGGCATCCCGCAGATACTCACGCGGCCGTTTGTGTTCGACATGAACCTGCGGCGCCCCTTCATGCTGACCGAAGTGAGCGTATCGAAGCCCCTTTTCGACGCCTCGTTCGAAAAGCAGATGGAGATCTACGCCGATCCCGCGTTCCGCGCAGCCTTCAAGGAAGAGCTGAAGCAGGGGCGCAAGTGGAGCGGCGCCGTGAAGGGCACGACCGTCGTGTCGGTCGTGAACCCCGAGCTCAAGCAATACGAAGGACGCACCGTCGGCGAGATCGCGGAGGAGCGTGGCCAGGACCCCAACGACGCGTTCTTCGATCTCGCGGTCGCGGACATCCTCCAGGTCAAGTTCGTCGTGCCGCGCGCCAACACCGATCCGGCGCAGCTCGCCGACATGGTGCGGGACTCGCGCACGCTCATCGGCCTCTCCGACGCCGGCGCCCATCTCGACATGCTGTGCGAGTGCGGCTATCCCACCTACCTGCTCGCCCACTGGGTGCGCGAGAAGCGCGCCCTCACCCTGGAGCGCGCGATCCAGCGCATCACCTCCGAACCGGCGGACTTTTTCGGCTTCAAGGATCGCGGCCGCCTAAAAGCCGGAGCGGCGGCCGACTTCGTGATTTTCGACGAAGGCACGGTCAACTCGCCGCTGCGTCCCACCCCGGTGAAGGATCTTCCGGCGGGCGGCACGCGCCTCTATTGCAAGGCCGAGGGAATCTCCCAGGTCATCGTCAACGGCCAGGTGCTGTATCGCGATGGCCGGCATACCGGGGCGTTGCCGGGGAAGGTTCTGCGCTCGTCCTGATGAACAAAGTATAGTTAGGCGCCAGGCAGTATCATTGCCTGGTTATTGAGCGATTCCTAAATGCTTGACACGCTAAATCCCTCCCTTGCAGGGCGCGCACCGGCTTGTAAGCCGGTGCCGCTCATCCGGCGCGGGCCATGGCCCACGAATTCCCGGTCTCGCCCCCCGACCCCTCTCCCGAGAGGAGAGGGGAGATTCGAGACGTATATGAATGCCATTCATTTACGTAAGGCGCGTTAATGGGGCAGTACGCTAGCAACGACTTTCGGAGGACCGGATGAAGACGAATCTCGCAGTGACGGTGGTCTCGGTGCTCGCGTTCACAACGTGCGCGCAGGCGGCGCAGCGATCGGCGCCGGACGGCGCGGGCCTGAACTATCCCGCCAGGCCGATCCGCGTCATCGTGCCGCAGGCGCCAGGCGGCAGCAACGACATCATGGCCCGCTATATCGGGGGCCAGCTCTCCGAGCGCCTCGGCCGCCAGGTGGTCGTCGACAACCGCGCGGGCGCCGAAGGCATGATCGGCACCGAACTCGTCGCGCGCGCGAACCCCGACGGCTACACGATCCTCATGGCCTCGACGGCGTTCACGATGAATCCGGCGGTGGTGAAGAAGCTCCCGTACGACCCGATCAAGGACTTCGACTGGGTGGCGACGTTCGGCAAGGCACCGGTCGTGATAATCGTGGGGCCGGCCGCTCCGGTCAACTCGCTGCAGGACCTCATTGCGCTGGGCAAATCCAAGTCGAACTACATCACCATGGCTTCGGCGGGCGGATTCATGCACTTCGTATCGGCCATGTTTCGCAGCCATGCCGGGTTCACAGGGGAGATCGCGCTCTACAAGGGCGGCGCCCCGGCATTGATCGACGTGATGTCGGGCCAGGCGCACATGGCGGTGGCGACGATCCCGACGTCGAATACACATATCCGTTCGGGCAAAATCAAGGCGCTGGCGGTCGGCGCCACGAAGCGCGCTCCGAGCCTGCCCGACGTGCCCACTACCGTCGAGGCGGGGATGCCGAGTTACCAGGCTGAGATCTGGTGGGCATGGGCGACAACGGCAGGCACGCCGGGAGCCGTCCTCAACAAGCTGAACACCGAGATCGCGGCGATACTCGTGCTGCCCGAGACCGCGAAGCGGTTTGCCGTCGACAGTGCGGAAGTGGACATCCGGACGCCCGCCGAAATCCGCAAGATGATCCCGGCCGACCTGGCCAAGTGGGCCAAGGTCGCCAATGACGCGGGGATGGAGAAGCGCTGACCCGGGTTGGAGCGACGAACCGGGGGCGCACACATTTATTCCTGAATAAGTGTGTGCGCCCCCTTTTTTCTCCTCTAAACGGGTTTTAACTTCATCTTCTAGCGAAGCGTCCGGGTCATCCTTCATCCTTCTGCCTTCATCCTTGTTTTCATATGCAGCGTCCCATCAGCCTCAAGGTCTACAGCATCGCGCTGAGCCTGCTCGCGCTGATGATCATCGTCACCGGGCTCTCGGCGCGGAACCTGAGGAGCCTCAACAACGAGGTGGTGGCGCTGTCGGGCTACTACATCCCGCTCGACCAGCAGGTGGGGGGCGTGGAGACGCTGATCCGCCAGCAGGCGGTGCACCTCGAGCGCATCCTGCTACTGCAGCGCCTCGGCGGACGCGACAAGGCGGCGATCGAGCAGGAGAAGAAGCTGTTCGACGACCGCGGCATCAATGCCGACCAGGTCGTCGATTCGAGCATGCGCCTGCTCGAGCAGGGACTCGCCTCCGACAACGTCCAGGTCGATCGCGCCGCTTTCGATTTTCTCCGGAAAGCGTTGCCGGAGATCCAGACGGCGCGCCAGAATTTTCACGCGACCTTCCGCAAGTTCCTGATCGAGGCCGAGGAGGGCAACCCGCGCTCCATCCAGATCGTGCGCGAGGTCGTGGTGAAGGAGAAGGACGACATCAACGCCCAGCTCGAGAAAGTGATCCTCGCCATCGAGAAGGTCACCCAGGACTCCGCCAACAACGCGCAGGCGGAGGAAGAAAAGGCGATCCGGCTCAACTGGGGCATCACCTTCATCGCCGGCGTCCTCGGGCTGATCTTCGCCGCCATCATCACCCGCAGCCTGGTGCAGCCCGTGCGCAGGCTGCTGACCGGGACGAAGGCGGTGGAGCAGGGCGACCTCAGTATCCGGATTCACGCCAGCTCGACCGACGAGATTGCCGTGCTCACCGAGTCCTTCAACAACATGGTCGTGGGATTGCGGGAGAAGGAGCGGATCAAGAGCACCTTCGGCCAGTACGTGGACCCGCGGATCGTCACCGGGCTGCTGGACAACAAACTGACTACCCTCGGCGGCGAGCGCCGGGTAATGACCGTGTTCTTTTCCGACCTCGAGGGCTTCACCTACATCTGCGAGCAGATGACCCCCGACGGCGTGGTGCGCTTCCTCAACCAGTACTTCACGCTGATGTCCGGGCCGATCCGGGACCACCACGGCATACTCGACAAGTTCATCGGCGACGGCATCATGGCCTTCTGGGGGCCGCCGTTCACCGACGAGAAAGAGCACGCGCGGCTGGCGTGCTTTTCCGCGCTGGAGCAGATGGCGCGGCTGGAAACGTTCCGCCGCATGCTGCCGGACCTCCTGGGCCTGCGCAAGGGGTTGCCGACCATCAATATCCGCATGGGCATCGCCACCGGCGACGTCACCGTCGGCAGCATCGGCTCGGAATCGTCCAAGGGCTACACGGTGATGGGCGATACCGTCAACCTGGCGTCGCGGCTGGAGGGCGCCAACAAGGAGTACGGCAGCGGCATCCTGATCAGCGAGGACACCTGGAACATGGCGCGGGACGCGGTCGAGGTACGCGAGCTGGACAACATCCGCGTCGTCGGCAAGAGCGAGCCGGTGCGGGTGTTCGAACTGCTCGGGCGCAAGGGCCAGCTCGACGCCGCAATGCAGGAACTGCAGGGCCGCTTCGCGCAGGGCCTGCAGCATTACCGGCAACGCGAGTGGGACCGGGCGGAAGCGGCCTTCGAAGCCTGCCTGAAGCTCAGGCCGGACGATGCGCCGTCGAAAGCACTGCTGTCACGGCTCCGGCATTTCCGGGACCATCCGGCCGATCACGACGCGGATGGCGTGTGGAACCTTACTAAGAAATAGCAGCCGGCACTGTTAGCAGGTGCAGGTCGGGCTGAAGGACTTGTCGCAGCAGACGATCTTCCCCGCGCGGCAGCCACAAACTCCCTTGTTCTTCTCGCAGCAGGCCTGCTGGGCGAGCAATTCATTCGAAGCGCCGTTCTTCATCACCGCTTCGCAAACCGCGTCGCTCCCGCCCGGCTGGAGCCGCGGCACCGCGCCGGTGTCGCCCCCGGCGAGCATCGACAAGGCTGCGATCAGCACCATTGCATAGATGTGTTTCATGTTTGCCTCCAGCTCCTATTGAACATTCGGTAAATGGTTGACGAACCATTTACCGCCATCCATTTCCTCTCTCCGCTCGGGAGAGGGGGAAGGGGTGAGGGATCGAGCATCGTCAAGCATTTTGCGGATGCTCGATAATAACGGCTTCGATGGTGTTTCGTTGACATGCTATATCGCTTCGTCACCTCGTCATTCGGGCTTGATGCCTGCAATTTTCACAATCTCGCCCCACTTCTTCAGTTCCGACCTCATGTAGGCGAGGAACTCGTCAGGGCCGGAGGGCGTTGGCACCGTGCCCTCCGACAGCATGCGATCGATAACGTCCTTCTGGTTCAACGTGGCGATGGTCTCCTTGCTCAGTCGCAGCACGATGTCCCGGGGCATATTGGCGGGCCCGATCAAGCCGCCCCATGCCACGCACTCGAACCCCGGCACGCCGGCTTCAGCGACGGTCGGGAAATCGGGCAGCGACGGGATCCGCTTGGCGTTGCCGACGCCGAGCGCTTTTACCCGGCCGCTGCGCACGTGAGGCAATATCGCCGGGATGCTGCTCCAGGTGAGCTGCGTTTCGCCGGAAAGCACCGCGATGACGGCGGGCGCCGTGCCCTTGTAGGGAACGTGCACGGTCTTTACCTTGGCCATCGATTCGAACAGTGCGGCGGCAAGGTGCCCGGTGTTGCCGGAGCCGGGCGAGGAGTAGGCGATCTCGTCCGGTCGCGCCTTGGCGAGCGCGATCAACTCCTTCACGTTCTTCACCGGCAGCGACGGGTGCGAGACCAGCAGCAGCGGGAAAGTCACCATGTTGGCAATGTAGGTGAAGTCCCTCACCGTGTCGTGGGGCAGCTTGGCATAGACGAACGGATTGACCGCCAGCGGGCCGGCCGAAGCGGCTGCGATGGTGTAACCGTCCGGTGGCGAGGTCTTCAGGTTCTCGAGACCGACGATGGCGTTGGCGCCGGGGCGATTGTCCACCAGCACCTGCTGTCCGAGGCGCTCGGACAGGCCCTTGCCCACGATCCGCCCGATGTAGTCCACCCCGCCGCCGGCCGGGAACGGCACGATCAGCCGGATCGGCTTGGCGGGATAAGCTTGGGACAGCGCCACGGCCGGCCACGCGCACAGCGCAGCGAATGACAGCGCGAGAATTCTTTTAGTTCTGGTCATTTCCTCCTCCCGGTATCTCGTATTTCGTAGGGGAAACTTGGCCGAATCACGACGCTTTGTCAAGCGATCAGGTGAAAGCAACATCAGCCACAGAGAACCAGGAACAACAATTGAACCGCCAAGCACGCCAAGAGAACCACCGTCGAACAATATTAGCCACAGGGGACACAGAGAAGAAAGACAATTGAACCGCCAAGAACGCCAAGCCCGCCAAGATATTCAGAAATGAAATGACTTAACGACTGCCATAACCGGCCCGAGCCAGCGACACGAAGTGCCGCAGGTGAGGGTCCGAGTTCATGGTCGGGTTGGCCGCCAACGAAGACCATACTTTATCGTGACACAAAATCGACCATGGCCGATTCGAAGGCCTTGGGGTTCATGCGGTGCATCGCATGTGCGGCGTCAGGAATAACCACCAGCTCGGCCGAAGGCAGACAATGCCGTGTGGCATCAATGATTTTCGCGTAGATCCGTGGGGACTTTTCGCCCCGCATAAGCAACAACGGCATCGTCAATCCACCTACAACGCTACAAGTCACCGGAGCAGATGCACCCATGTCTCGGATCAGTGTCCATGCGTTGTCCCGTGATCTCTGTCGATCCTCTTCACTCAGGCGCTTCCAGGAACCGGCCACGTGTCTGTCGGCCCACATTTCCAATCCGCCGTCTATATCGCCCTGTTCGAATCGAGCAGCGGTAGCCCTCAGGGCTGCGGCGACTGTCCCGCCTTCCTGGGCGGAGACTGAACCCCGCACGAGTGAATAGAATCCAGGCTCCAGTAGGACTAGTTTCTTAACAAGATCCGGATGGGATCGTGCGACAAGCGCCGCAACAATCCCGCCACGCGAGTGTGCGACAAGGTAAACCGGACCGATGGCCAATTCTTGGATGAACGCTCCCAGGTCTTCCGCATGCTGCGGAGTGGAAAACGTGTCGCCTTGGCCATTCCAACGCTCTGGATAATAGTGACGCAGGCTCACCGTGATGAGCCGGAAGTTCGGCGGGGGCGAAGATATTTGCTCCTTCCAGGATCGATAGTCCGAGTTACCGCCGTGCACGAGCACAATTGCCGGGCCCGACCCACGCTCGAGATATGCCATCGGATAGCCATTGACCATCAACGTCTTGACACCGGGTGGAAGGTCCCATGGCGCGGCTGAAACTACGCTCCCCGCCAGCCCCAGCGCGATTAGTAAGATCCGAAGCATCAGTCCTCCCTGACGGTACGCTGCGTTACTCCATATTCGACGGCTAACGAATAGGTGGCACCGCATGGATGCCGAAAACATAGTTTGGCATATCAACTGTCCAGATGCAGATATCCATATCTGCGCTGGACTATCCGGATGCATACAGATTCCAGGGACGGTTTGTTGATTTTCATTCTCCGTGTCCTCTGTGTTTTCTGTGACTAATGCTTTTTGTTCCTGATTTTATCGACGTCCATCTGCGTTCGACCCTCCCTTGCAGGGCGCGCACCGGCTTGCATGCCGGTGCCGCTCGTCCGGCGCGGACCATGGACCACGAATTCCCGGTCTCGCCCCCCGCCCCTCTCCCGATCCTCACCCCCGCCCCTCTCCCAAGCTGAGAGGGGAGGCTCGAGCTTGCCCTTCTTCTCTAGGGAGAAGGGGAAGGGATGAGGGATCGAGAGGGGAGGCTCGAGCTTGCCCTTCTCCTTGGGGAGAAGGGGAAGGGATGAGGGATGGGCGGCTAAATCAGTTTTTGCATTAACCAGTTCGCCGTCGCGCACAGCGCCCCGTCGGTGCCGGGCGCGCCCAGCAGCTGCACGCCGAGCGGCAGGCTGTTGACCTGCAGCAGCGGCAGCGAGAACGCCGGCAGCCCCAGCCACGAGCCGTAGATGAGGAAAGTGCGGCTGCCGGTGTAGTCCAGGCCGGTGATTGCCGGGCCGGAGGCGGCGAGAGTGATGTAGCCGTCGGCGCCGCCCGCCGTCTCGTGTACGAGGTGCCTGACGCGCCTGCGGTTCTCCAGCAGCTTCTCGTAAGCGTCGGGCGACATTTTGCGCGCCTGGTCGATCAGGCCGTGAATCCGCTTGCCGATGACCTTGCCGAAGCGCGCAATGTAATCCTCGTACGGCCACTTCATTTCCCAGGCGACGATGGCGATGGCGCCGTCCACGCCGGCATCGAGCGCCGCTTCCAGCCTGGCAACGCCCGGATCGTTGTCACGGCTCGCAATCGGGACGCCGGCGAACTGGAGAGCGGCGATGGTTTCGTTGAACGCGTCCTCGGTGCCGCTGTCGATCTCGGTCCAGCCGCGGGTGTAGAGCCGGATGAGCTTGCGCGGCTTGCGGGGCAGCGGCGGTTGCGTCCCCGCGCCGGTCAGAAAGGGGTGGCCCGGGCTGCCGATCGATAGCGAGACATGGGACGCGACGCGCCACGCGTCATCGAGCGTGCCGGCCAGCATGCCGAGGTGGTCGCAGGTCGCCGAAAGCGGGTGAATTCCGGCGGTGTGCAGCGCGCCGATCGTCGGCTTGAAGCCTACCACACCGCAGTACGAGGCGGGCCGCAGGGTGGAGGCCTGGGTCTGGGTGCCGAGCGCCACCGGCACCATGCCGGCGCCGACGGACGCAGCCGAGCCGCTGGAAGAGCCGCCCGGTGTGCGCTCCGGGTCGAACGGGTTGGTGGTCGGGCCGGAATAGCCGATGGCGAACTCGGTGGTGACGGTCTTGCCGATGATCACGGCGCCGCCGCTTCGCAGCGCCGCGACGCACGCCGCGTCCTGTCCCGATTGCCAGCCATTGAACGCCGGGCAGTTCATCTGGGTCGGCATGTCGGCGGTGGCGATGATGTCCTTGATCGCCACCGGGCAGCCGTCCACGGGCGACAGCGGCCGGCCCGCCTGGTAGCGCCTGGTCGCAGCGTCCGCGGCCTTGCGTGCCGCCGCCGCGTTGAGCGTGACGAACGCCTTGACCGTCCGGTCGCGCGCGGCGATTACCGCGAGGCAGCGCTCGAGGAAATCGCGCGGCGTGCGCGTGCCCGACACAAAATCGGGCAGCGCGTGCGAGAACGATACGACGTTGGGGTTGTGCCAGCGTTTCATTATGTCAGGTACTCTTTGTTAGCTATAATCGTTCCACATTAAAGATTACGGCCCGAACCGGCAAGGGGAGCGGGCGGTCGGGTAATGTGCCATGGGTGGAGGAGGGATGATGAACAGAAGAATGACTCCGGCGCCGGCATTGGCTGCCGCCGTGGCGCTGTTCGGTATCGCGCAACTGTCTTGGGCCCAGGCCGGCAACTGGCCGACCCGTCCGATACGCTTCATCGCGGCAAATGCACCGGGCGGCGGCCTCGACATCGTCGCCCGCGCGCTGAGCCCGAAGCTGAGCGCCGCATTCGGCCAGCAGGTGATCGTGGACAACCGCGCCGGCGCCGCCGGCAGCGTGGCGTCCGACATCGTGTCCAAATCGGCACCCGACGGCTACACGATCATGGTCGCCTCGCTCGGCGGGCTGGCGGTCAACACCCATCTCTACAAAGGCCTGACCTACAATCCCCTGCGGGATTTCGCGGCAGTCACCTGGGCCACCTCGGGCAGCAACGTCCTGGTCGTGCACACCTCGGTGCCGGCAAAGTCGGTGAAGGAGCTGATCGCCCTGGCGAAGGCGCAACCTGGCAAGCTCGCCTACGGCTCGTCGGGGGCGGGCAACGCGGGGCACCTCGCGGCGGAACTGTTCAACAGCATGGCCGGGACGAAGATGGTGCACGTGCCGTACAAGGGTGGGGCGCCGGCGATGATGGATCTGCTGGCCGGCCAGGTGCAACTGGTATTTTCGTCCGCGCCGACCGCGGTGCCGCAGGTGAAGGCGGGCAGGATTCGCGGGCTGGCGGTCACCACCGCCAGTCGCTCGGTAGTGCTGCCCGAACTGCCCACCATCGCGGAAGCGGGGCTTCCCGGCTTCGAGGCCGACAACTGGTACGGTATCGTCACTGTCGCGAAGACGCCGCGCCCGATCGTCGAGCGGCTGCACGCCGAGATCGTGCGCGCGCTCCATTTGCCCGACGTCAAGCAGTTGCTGCTGACGCAGGGGCTCGAGGTCAGGACCAGCACGCCACAGGAGTTCGGGGCGTACATGAAGTCGGAGTACGAGAAGTGGGCCACGGTGATCAGGAACGCCGGCATCGTGGCGAACTGAGGCGTGGGTATGCGGGCAAACCGGCGGATACTGGGCCTGGCCGTACTGGTGGCCGCGCTCGCGGCGGGTGCTGCCGGCGCCCATAACCATGGGCCGATGAAGGGCGGGAGCACAGCGTCCGTGGCGGGAACGGAAAACAGGAACGGCAAGATCGCGGCGAAGAAGATCGAGAAGCTGGCCTGCGCGCTCGGCACCCAGGACAACCACGCGCGCATCGCGGTCGAGCTGGTGAACGGCAGGGTCAACCGCTTCGCCTACTACAGCATCTGGAAGCCGCGTACCTGCTCGATGGAGGTCGAGCGCGGCGACGTTTATAGCCGCTGGGAGGACACGGGCAGCGTCACCATCGTCACGCTGTCGGAGGACACCGGCGCCTTCCTCATCGGGCACGAGGCGGGGAAGCGCTTCCATTTCATCTTCCGCGACATCGACCGCATGCGTTACTGCGGCATGGAGGGCAAGGTGAGCGGAAGCCTGACCATCGCCCGCGGCGAGCCGCGCTGCGCGCTGGACGGCGTGATGGAGAACGGCGAATAGACGGGATCGACCGTGAGCGACAGCGCGAGACAGCTCATCGACGCCATTCCGTTGTTCTCCGGCATCGAGCGCGCCGGGCTCGAGGGGATACTGCGCATCTTCCGGCCGGTCAGTATCGCCGCCGCCGCGCCGCTGGTGCGCCAGGGGCAATCCGCGGACGGCGCGTACATCATCGAATCAGGCAGCGCGGATGTCATTACCGCGCTGCCGGGCGGCGGGGAGGCGACCGTCGCGTCGCTCGGGCCGGGCAGCGTGCTGGGAGAGATGGCGCTGCTGGAGAGCGGCACGCGCTCCGCGACGGTGATCGCCAAAGCGCCGGTGAAGGGCTATTTCGTCGAACGCGACAGCTTCCGCATGCTGCTCGCCCAGCGCGAGCGCGCTGCGTTCATCATCCAGAACCGGATCACGCTGACGCTGTGCCAGCGGGTGCGCGAGCTGAACGACCGCATCGTCGCGTCGAGCGCCTTGCAGAACGTGGTGTTGCCCCTGTCCGGCCAGACGGCGGGGCCGGAGAGCCTGCGGCGCGGGCAATGCTCGTTTGACTACCGCGCGTTCCTGCCGCTGCTGCCGATATTCAAGCGCTTCAGCGCCGACGAGCTTGCTGAATTCGCCGGGATGACGGAGTTGCTGGAGCTGGACCGCGGGCGCATCCTGTTCCACCAGGACGATCCGGGAGTGGCCGCGTACGTGGTGGTGCGCGGGGCACTGGAGGTCGGATGCGCCGAGAACGGCCAGCGTCACCGCATCGGCATACTGGGGCCAGGCCGATTGTGCGGGGTCATGTCGCTGGCGGAGGGGCGTCCCCACAGCATGAGCGCCGCCGCCCGCGAGCGCACGGTGCTGCTGGAGCTCGGCAAGGCGGCGTTCGACGCGCTGTTTGCCGGCCGCGAGTCGGTGGCGGCGAAATTCCAGGACGCGATCAACCGCGAGCTGCTGCAGGCCCTTGCGCGCACCAACAACCATCTGACCCGCCTCATCAGCCAGGCGCGCATCCGCGGCGGTCGGCAGGAGAAGAAGAAAGCAGAGGAGCTGCAGCGCGCGCTGGGGGCGCAGGATGTTAGAAGCAAGGATGAAGGATGAGCGCATGGCAATCAACTGGCTAGGGGGCAAGGTCGACCATCCCATGTCCGACGCCAAACGGGCGCGTCAGCTCATCGACGAGCTGCCGGCGAACGACTCCGCCAAGGCACTCGAGGAAGTCGCGTACTGGCTGGACACGATCAATCAAACCGGGGAGTTCAAGCTCAACCAGCGATTTGAGAACATCGACCTGCTCGACGGCGCCGCCAGAAACCACTTGCGCAAGCTGTCGCAGGATTATCTTTCGATGTCCCGCCAATTGAAGTTTCAGGAGAACCGGCTGTGGAACGCGATCTTCGGCGCGTGGCGGCAGCTTGGCGATGGCTACCTGCACTGCCTCAAGCAGTACGAGGACGGCCTGATCGGCATGACCATCATCAGAAAGAGCCTGCCGGTAATCGTCGCCCGTGTCATCCGGGCGCTGACGTTTCAACTAAAATGGAATTTGCTCCGCTACGGTCCGGTCGAGCCCCGCATCTGGACGGAGCTCGCGCAGGCCTACTC
>Ga0184627_10000793_pt1 | contig 12308 bp, 11 predicted proteins | sample PLM3_127_b1_FD_133150 | JGI IMG/M metagenome (GOLD analysis project Ga0184627, IMG submission 133150) | Groundwater sediment microbial communities from an aquifer in East River, Colorado, USA - PLM3_127_b1 | ecosystem: Environmental > Terrestrial > Soil > Riparian zone | place: USA: East River...
CTCCCACGCTGTCTCACAGCGACAGGATCCAGTGTTCAAGTTGGTGCCGCACTGCGGGCACAACCCGCCGCAGGCCTCGTCACAGAGCGGCTTCATCGGCAACAGCAGATGGAACTGCTCGCCGATGAGCTGCCTCAAGTCGATCGCATCATCTCCGTAGTACGCCGTCGTCAGGTCGTCTTCCTCGATCTCGATCTCGCCTTCGCCCGCGTTTTCCGTTCTCGGCAAATAACGCAAATCGAAGCTTGCATTGACCGGCAGACGAAACAACTCCAGGCAACGGCCGCACGTCAGCTCCAGCGTCGTCTCGACGTTGCCCACGACATGAAACCGGCGGCGATCTTTCGTGATGTCGAACGACAGCGCAACTGGCTCAGCCACCCGGTAGGGCTGATCGTCAATCTCGAACGCTGACGCCGGGAATACGCGTTCGAAGCGATCGTGGTCGCCGCGAATGTGCGTAACGTCGTAGAGCATGCGATCCAGCAAGTATACTCTGCGGCAGCCGCGCGCCGCGAATCACCGGACCTCAGAAATCAGCATTCAGCACACGCGAATCTGGCCCGACCCACGGCTTGGGGATAAAGAGGCGCTCGTAGAGCGCGACGGCGTAGCGATCTGTCATGCCGGCCAGAAAATCGCGGGCCGCAGCATCGACCCCCTCCGCGTCCAGGGAGCGCTGATCCAGGAAGTCTCCGGGCCTCGCATGGACCTTCGCCCACAGACCAGCGAGAATTCCGGACGTCTTGGTGAATTCGGCAGTTGAGATGTCGTTCTCGTACACGGCGTCGAACAGAAAACGACGGAGCGCGAGCGTGTTGTCAAGGATCGACGGGCTCATGCGAATCTCCGTCAGGCTGCCTTTCAGCGTCTCCATCACGACATCGGTCACCATGCAACCGATGCGGCGGGATGAGCTTGCACCCAGCACCGCCACGGGCTCAGTCGGAAGCTCAGCTTCCTGGAGGATTCCCGCCCGTACGGCATCGTCGATATCGTGATTCACATACGCGATCAGGTCGGCGACTCGGGCGATCTGTCCTTCAAGCGTGCTCGCGCGCGTATCGACTGGCAGCCCTACAGGGGCGCCATCCTTCCCTTTTGAGTGACGCGCGATGCCGTCGCGCACTTCCCACGTCAGGTTCAGCCCACGCCCGTCATTTTCGAGGACATCGACGATCCGCAGACTTTGCTCGTAATGGTTGAAGCCCCCAGGGACCAACTCGTCGAGCACGCGCTCGCCCGCGTGACCGAAGGGCGTGTGCCCCAGGTCGTGCCCGAGTGCGATTGCTTCGGTCAACTCTTCTTGTAGCCGGAGCACCTTCGCAATAGTTCTGGCAATCTGCGACACTTCGAGCGTGTGCGTCAGCCGCGTTCGATAGTGATCGCCAGCCGGAGCGAAAAACACCTGCGTCTTGTGCTTGAGTCGTCGAAAGGCTTTGCTGTGGATGATGCGATCGCGATCGTGCTGGAAGGCAGGTCTGATATCGTCTTCGGGTTCCGGATGCAGCCGCCCTTTCGTTGCGCCCGATTTTGCGGCCTGTGGGGCCAGGACCTGGCGCTCGCGCTCCTCCAGATCCTCTCGGATTGTCCGCATCAGTGAACCTGGATGATAGCGGAAAGAAAGCTCGTCCCGTGCGGCAATGGTCCTACACGGAAATTGTCGGCCAGCGTCTGCCCAAGATCGGCAAACGTTGGCCGTGTGCCAAGGTCAATACCCGCGCGAGCACGTCGGCCGGTTACCAGGAGCGGCACATACTCGCGCGAGTGATCGGTACTGGGCGTGGTCGGATCGTTGCCATGGTCGGCCGTGACGACGAGCAGGTCGTCTGGCTCGAGTCGGCCGAGAACCTCTGATAATCTGGCATCAAATCTTTCGAGATTCGCCGCATAGCCTCGAATGTCGTTTCGGTGACCGTACAGCGTATCGAAATCGACCAGGTTGGCGAAAATGAGACCTCGCCGCGTCTCGCTCATCGCCTTTTCCACGAAATCCATCCCTTCATCGTCGTTCGACGTGTGAAGGGCGCGTGAGATCCCGCGGCCGGCAAACAGGTCCTCAACCTTGCCGATGGCGATGACCGGAAACCCTGCTTCTGTCAAGAAATCGAGGAGCGTCGGACCTGTCGGTGGCTTCGCGAAATCGCGCCGGTTGGCCGTCCTTGTAAAGCGGCCCGGCCCACCGACGAACGGACGCGCGATCACGCGGGCGATTCCCATCCCTTCGACTGCGATCGTGTATGCCGCTTCGCAGATTCGATACAGCTCCTCGACCGGGATGACGTCTTCGTGCGCGGCGATCTGGAACACGCTGTCGGCGGACGTGTACACGATCGGCCAGCCGGTCTCCACATGACGCGGACCGAGCTCTGTGATGATCTGGGTGCCCGACCCTACCACATTGCCGAGCATCGATCGCCCGATGCGTTGTTCGAGCTCGGCAAGCGTTTCGGGCGGAAATCCCGAAGGAAAGACCGGGAAAGGCCGATCGAGGACCAATCCCATGAGCTCCCAGTGGCCCGTGACGGAGTCTTTGCCGGCGGACGCCTCCGCCATGCGGCCAAACGCTCCCTGAGGAGCCTTCCCACGGGGCGGCCCCGACAAATCTACGAGCCGGTCGAACCCCAACGCACATAGCGCTGGAAGCTGCAGTCGGAGGCGGCGGGCAAGATTGCCCACAGTGTTGCTGCCCGAATCTCCGTATGTCGCCGCGTCGGGTAATTCTCCAATGCCGACGCTGTCGAGCACGATCACGATCGCGCGCGTGTACAGCACAGACGACATGGGAGACGGGATCATGACAGGCCTCGAACGCGGCCCCGATGCGCTACTCGGAGGTTCCGTAGCTGGGCACCGATCGCGGCGTCGTGATGGCGGCGATCGCATGCTTGAAGATCATCTGATCGGTGCCATCGACACTAAGGATGACGGCGAAGCGATCGAATTGTCTGATTCGGCCCTCGAGCTCGCGGCCGTCCATCATCTGGATCCGCACCGGCCACCGCTCACGGCGGGCGTAGTTGAGAAACGTATCTTGAACGTTGCTCTGGGCAGGCGCTGTTTTTGGCTCGGGTGTGTGCGGCATCAGCGAAAGCGTCTCCTAGGCTCGGAGTCGAAGGGCCTGCTCGACCGCCGCCCGCGTGTCGGGCTGTTCGCCCGTGCCCTGAAACCACACTAGATTAGGCTCTTTGCGAAACCAGATCAACTGCCGCCGCGCGTATCGGAGGTTCTCGCGCACGATGAGCGCGCGTGTCTCCGCTTCATCGCGCACGCCGTGGAGGAATTCAAGCACCTGACGATAGACAAGACCCCCGAATGGATGGGCGGTTTCGGGCACGCCGCGGGCGAGCAGCGCCCTGACTTCATCGACGACGCCGCGAGCAAACTGATCAGCCACACGCGCAGCCACACGGCGCGCGATTTCGTCCATCGGGGGCCTGAGGGCCACCGCAAATACCTCCAGATCGTCGAGCGGCGATACCGTTGCTGAAAAGTGCTCGGTGAGCGGTCGGCCGGTCAGGAAGTAGACCTCCAGCGCGCGGATCAACCGCATCCGATCGCGAGGATGTATTCGCTGGGCCGATGCGAGATCGACGCGCTGCACCATCCGATGAAGATACTCGACGCCCCTGGAGTCGGCCCGCTGCCCGAGGCGCTGTCGGAGCGCTTCGTTTCGGCCCGGTCCCGGGAAGAGCCCTCTGGTCAGAGCCCGGTAATAGAAGCCGGTTCCGCCGACAATGACCGGCGGCCGGCCGCGGCGCTGAATCTCTCGAATGACTGCGGCCGCCTCGCTGGCGTACCGCGCAGCGGTGTAATGCTCCGTCGGATCGGCCACGTCGATCACGTGGTGCGGGATGCCACGTCGTTGCTCGGCGGGCATCTTGTCGGTTCCGATGTCGAAACCACGGTAGACCGCCGTCGAGTCACAGCTCACAATCTCGCCGTGGTGCCGCCCGGCCAACTCGAGCGCCAGCGCGCTTTTCCCCGATGCCGTGGGGCCAAGGATGGCAAGGATGGGCAAGCCCAGAGCCTGATCACCGAGGCTACTGCAGCGGCGGCGCTTCGTTGTAGTAGAACGTCACCGTGAAGAAGGCCCGATCAGATGGATATTCCGGCGGCAACGGGTAGGTGGGATTTGACGTGGTCAGCGCGTTGTACGCCGCGTGGTTGAATCCATCAATGGATGAGGGCTCCTCGACGCGAATCTCCGAGAGGGCGCCATCCTTGTGGACGAAGAACGTGATCACGACGTGACCCCGCATCGCAATCGCGGCATACGGCACGATCCAATTGCGTTTGACCTGCGCGACAAACCGGCGAATCCAGGGACCAAACTCGACACCCTTCGTATCGAACTGAATCGATGGCCCGTACTGCCCGCCCCCACCCTGCGGGTTGTCAAACGCTTCACGGTCCACGTACCTCTGCAGGTTGCGCAGCGCCTCACCCAGGGCGGAACCCGGCACGTCGTTGCGAGCCGTCTGCGTCGCGAGCTTCGGCCCGTTCCGGGTATCAGGAAGAACGGAGCCCGCCTGCCTGTCGTTCGCCGCATTATCACGATCCAGCGTCTCGGAGTCGCGGGCCTGATCGGGCGATGATGGCGCCGTCTCAGGCCCTGGCTGCGCTCGTGCGATGACCTCGGGCGGCTCCACTCGCTCTGGCGAGTTGCCGCGCGAAAACGGCAGCGGATTCGTGGGATCGACCGCCCGCTCTGGCGCCTGCGCGATGCGGTTCTTGTCAGAATCCTCGCTGCGCACGGGTGCCCTCGGCGCCTCGACGTCGACCCGCGGCTCAACGAACACGAACCGGCGTTGCTCTCCACGCGCCTGCGGTTGCTGCGCGAGCGCAAGCTGCTCCGCGCGCTGGACGGCTGCCAGGCGCGCGGCCGCGGTCAGGCGATCGAGGCGGGGGATCACGAAGACCAGCGCGGCGATCGCGACGGCGTGGAAGACGATCGACAGCAACACCCCTTCGCGCTTCGAGATGGCGGAATCGAGGCGCGGAGTATCCGGCCGATAGTCCTCGAAATCGAAGTACATCAGGAACTTAAGATTATAAACGGGATTGGCGGCTCGGGATTCGGGATTCGGGATTCACCGATTCTGGAGAACCCTTTACAGCGCTATACAAAAAGACGACGCCGAGGGTCAGACGGTTTACGACCACACCAACAAAGCCGACATCCTGGAGCAGGCGCGCGAAGCGGTCAGGTGTCGGAAACGCGGTCACCGAGGCGGGCAAGTACGAATACGCCGTCGCATGCCGCGAGATGAGTCGCCCCAGCGCCGGCAACACATAGGTGAAATACAACAGGTATGCCTGACGAACGATGGGCATCGTCGGGATCGCAAACTCGAGAATGGCGAGCCGGCCGCCCGGCCGCAGCACGCGACACATCTCCCGGCATGCGGTCTCAGCCACCTCGACGTTTCTGATGCCGAACGCGACGGTCAACGCATCTACGGCGCCGTCGTGAATCGGCAGTCGCATCGCGTCTCCACGCACCACCGCAATGGCTCCATTCTCGCCGGCGCCGTAAATTTTGCGCTGTGCCCGCTGCAGCATCGCCGGGGCGAAATCGATCCCGACGACGCGCCGAGCGCGGCCAGCCGCGGAGCGCCTCGCCGCGAGCGCGAGGTCGGCCGTGCCGGTGCACAGATCGAGCAGCACTTGTTCGCCAGTCAGGCGCAGCGATCGGATTGCCCGGGCCCGCCAGCGGCGATCGAAGCCGGCGCTGAGCAACCCGTTGAGCAGGTCGTAGCGCGGCGCGATCGCGTCGAACATCCCGGCGATGCGGTTGGGCTCTTTCGACGGAGAGCGCTCGCCGAATGCCCGTTGCATGCCGGACCCGGCGGCTGAAGACTGATTACGCCACATACAAGGAGATCGCGGTGACGATCAGGTACAGGATGCCGACGTAGCCGTTGAGATCGAAAGCGCGCTTGACCTGAGAAAGATCCTGCGCACTGACGAGCGACTGCTCGTAGGCAAGCAGCGCCGCCACCGCCCCGACACCAGCGAGATACGACCACCCGAGCGGCGCGATCAGCGCAAGGGCTGCGAGGGTGGCCACGGCACCGACATGCATCACGCGCGAAATCACCAGCGATCGTGCCACGCCGAACCGCACCGGAATCGATTTCAACCCGTGCGCGTGATCGATAGCCACATCCTGACACGCGTACAGCACGTCAAACCCTCCGACCCACAAGCCGATTGCCAGTCCCAGCAGCCACGGCTCCCATCCGCCCCTGCCTCCAGCGGCGAGCCAACCGCCCACTGGAGCGACTGCCATGGCGAGGCCGAGAAACAACTGCGTGGACCACGTGTATCGCTTCGCGAGCGAGTACCAGAACACGATCGCCAATGCCAGCGGCGAAAGCGCCAGGCAGAGCGCGCTAAGCTGAAACGCCGAGACCATGAACATCGCCGAAGACAACGCGACGAAGGTGATCGCCTCCGCACGCGACAGAGCGCCGCGCGGCAGCTCACGGCCGGCGGTACGCGGGTTGATGGCATCGAAGCGGACGTCCACGACGCGGTTGAACCCCATGGCAGCGCTGCGCGCGGACACCATGGCGGCGCCGATCCACGCCACCTGACGCCAGGTGACGGGATGCGATCGCGCGGCCAACATCGCGCCCGTCAGCGCAAACGGCAGCGCGAACACCGAGTGGCTGAAGCGCACGAAGGACGCGTACGTACGCAAGCGTGAAAACATGAACATTTATCAGTCCGCGGTCCGTGGTCGGTCCCTTGGTCTCTAGTTCCTGGTTGACGTGCCACGAGATCTTCGATGATGCGGCTTTCCGCTCAATCAAAGAAACGTGTGATCCGGACCAAGGACGAAGGACCAACGCCCAAGGACCTAGTGTCGCGTCTCAGAACTTCATTGGCATTCGGCCGGCGCTGCATCCCGCCCGGCTGCGTTGCTCGGCGCTCAAATATTCCCGATATTCTCGCGCCTCGTGCCTTGCCAGCCGGGAGCATCGCCGCCCTCGGTGCACAACGAACTTCTGAGACGCGACACTAGATGATCCAGCTGATCTGCTCAGGCTGGATCCCACTGACGAGGTATTCTTCCACATCCGCACAGTTCTCGGGCACTTGGACGGCGATGAGCCTCGCGCTGCGCCCCGCTTCAATCGTTCCGAAATCGGTGTCCCAGCCAAGCGCGCGGGCGCCCTGCGACGTTGCGCTCTCGAGCAGCAGCCGCGCAGGGATGTCCGGCGCCAGCCGTCGCAATTCGGCCAACTCGCTGAAGAGATTCAGATCCGGCACGCTGGCCAGGCTGTCAGTCCCCACGGCGACACGCAGTCCGGCCGCATAAAATGCGGCGATCGGCGGGGCTCCCACGCCGGTCAACCGGTTGCCGCGCGGACAGGTCACGAGCATTGAGCCGCGGCGCGCCAAACGCTGCAGCGCCGGGTCGTGCAGGTGCACGCCGTGCACGCACACCAGGCGATCGTCGAGAAATCCCAGTCGATCCAGATACTCAGCTGGATCACACGAAGGCGCCACCCACGACGGGTCCCACACGCCGAGGTCTTCCAGCAGCGATCGCCACGGGCCGCGGCCCTCCTCGAGGAATACAAGCTCTTCAGCCGATTCACCGAGATGCACGCTCGATGGGGCGAACGGTTCGCGCGATAGCGCCGTCTTGATGCGCCGAAACAGCAACGGCGACACGGAGTACGGCGCGTGCGCCGCCAGCGTCAGCCGCACGTTCGGCGCTGTGGGCTGCACCGAGAGCCGCTGCAGCGCCTGCTCGACGAGGGCCGAGGCATGAGCATTCTTGAAGTCGATGAGCTCGTGAAAGATCACGGCGTGCAGCGGACTTTGCCCCAGAGGCTTGACTGTCGCCATGGTGTTGGCGACGTCTCCCACCAACGCTGTTCCGCTGCGATGACATGCGCCGATTGCGTCGGAAATCGCTGACTGAACTGACCTGGCGTCGGCGGGACCATTCCGACGAAGGGCGATTACCGAACTGATCCAATCAGGGAATCGCGCCTGGGTGGGCACAGCCCCGCGCATCCATGAAAGCTCCAAGTGCGTGTGGGCATTCACCAAAGCGGGCATGATGGCGACCGATCCGAGATCTGTCTCAGTCGTCTTCTCGTGAGCCGGAGGGCCGCTGAACGCACGCGGCGCGCCGCTTCGCTTTTCTCCAAATGAGACAATGCGGCCGCGGTCGATCGCGACCCAGCCGTCACGAATCGGAGATGCGGAGACGGGAACGATCCGGGAGGCGTTAAAGATCTGCAAAGCGCGTTCGGAATATCGAAGACCGAATGCGAAAGACCGGATCCGAAATACCGGCTGCGGGTGTTGTGGGCACTGAGCCCATACCTACGATGTGCGCGCCTGCTTGCCCGCACGGCTCCGGGCGGGATAGCCGGCGAGCTCGGCGGGAACACTCGTATCGTCGTCCGTCCGAGCCGTCGCCAGACTAAGCATACGAGGCACTTGGCGCTCGCGGTAGATCGGATCGCCGAGTATCTGATAGTGCATGTTGCGCCGCTTGGGGAGAAAGCCGGCATCTTCGACATTGCGCACAATTTCCACTTCATCCATGCAATAGCTGGCGCCCGCGGCGCGCACCACGTTCTCCTCGATCATCACGCTGCCCATGTCGTTGGCACCGAACGCCAGGCTCAACTGCCCCACTTTGCCGCCTTGCGTGACCCACGAGGCCTGCAAATTGTCGAAGTTGTCGAGCACGATCCGCGCCAGCGCCAGCGTCCGCAGATATTCCACACCGGTGGCTTCGACCCCCGCCAGCTCCGTGTGGGCAGGCTGATAGCTCCAGGCAATGAACGCCGTGAAGCCTCCTGTCTCGTCCTGGAGCTCACGCAGCCGTAACAGATGCTCCAGCCGCTCCTCGTCCAATTCCACGCTTCCATACATCATCGTCGCGGTCGTTCGCAGGCCGGCGCGATGCGCCACACGCATGACGTCCAGCCATTCGTCTGATGTCGCCTTGCTATAACAGTGCAACAGGCGCCGAACGCGATCGACAAGAATCTCGGCGCCGCCGCCGGGAATGCTGTCGAGCCCGGCCGCAATCAGGCGTGCAACGACGTCGGTCACCGTGAGCCTCGAGAGGCGCGAGATATGCATGATCTCAGGCGGCGAGAGGGCATGCAAACGGAAGTCGCGATAGCGAGTCTTGATCGCTCGAAAGAGATCCTCATACCACCCGAGCGGCAGATCAGGGTTATGCCCACCTTGCAGCAGCAGTTGCACGCCGCCGACGGCGATCGTCTCCTCAATCTTCTTGAAGATTTCGTCGAAGGCCAGCACGTACCCTTCAGCCGACCCGACATCACGGTAGAACGCACAGAAGTTGCACTTCGCGACGCAGACGTTCGTGTAGTTGACGTTGCGATCGATGATGTAGCTGACGATTCCTTCGGGATGCTTTCGGGCACGGACCCCGTCGGCAAGCCGGCCGAGGAGATGTGTCGGCGCGTGCCGGTACAGCGCCAGCGCCTCGGCGGCCTCCAGACGCTCGCCAGCCAGCACCTTCTCGGCGCAGCGATTGATTTCCGCTGTTTCAGATCTCACGGACGGTATCGTACCTCAGATTCTGTGGGCGGCTCGAGAGCCGCCCGCAGTTAGTAGAATCGCAATTCCTGAATGCTCGGCACGAATCCAAGCTCGGCGGCGTAGCTGTAAAAACGCTGCAGGCCGTCCCGTTCCGCTTCCCCAAGATCGAAGCTGACGTTCTCGCGGAGGTAGCGCGCCCCAATCGCCGCCTTCTCCTTGTCGGCGCCGAAGTACTCACGCGCGACCTCCTCGACATGCGCCGCGCCCGCCCCTTTGGCGTCGCGAAGCCACGCCACATCCACCGCAGTCAGCACGCCTGGCCATCCCGCCCAGAAGGCGTACACGAATGGCAACCCGGTCATCGCGCGCCACTCTTCGCCAAAGTCGATCTTCTGCAGCCCCATCGCGGCGTGATCGACGAAAAGCGCAGGATCGCCGATGAGCAACGTCGCATCGCAGCGCTCGAGCATCGCCGGCAGGTCCGGCGGCATGGCTTCGAGGTGCGGCGCGATGTGAAATCGGCGTGCGCACAGCACACGCAGCAGCATGATCGATGTCCGTGAACTGGCATCGGTCGCGATCGTACGAATCTCCGACACAGGCCGGTTCGTAAACAGCGCGACCGAAGCAACCGCGTGCTGGGACGCAATCGCGACATCTGGAACGATTCGGTAGTCGGGACGCTGCAAGTACTCGATCGAGGGAATCAGTCCCACGTCGATCGATCGTTCGGAAAGCAGCGCCGAGCATGTCGACGGCACGTCGAACCGGAGCGAGAATCGGCCGGCCCGTGCGCCAAGGCCAAACACCAGCGGTCGAGCATTCAGGTACGTGACGGCACCGAGACGAAGCATGCGGGAAATCTAGGCGTCCGTGGTTTTGGGCTGGAGGTTCTGGATTCGCCCTTCGGCGGGCTCAGGGCGCCCTGAGCTTGTCGAAGGGCGGGACTCTGGACTCGAGAGCAGCTCCCAGCGGCCGTTGCGCTCAACCGGCACGAACGAGGCGGCTTTGATATTGCGCCTCACGTCTTCGAGCGGTCCACGCCGCGGTCCCAGTGTCACGTCCTCTGCGGCGGACACATTGTCTATGTCATCCGCGCCGAACGTCAACGCCACCTGCGCCAACTTGGGACCGTAAAGGGACCAATCCACCTGGATCGTTTCGACATTGTTGGCGACGAGCCGCGCGATCGAGATTCTCTTGAGATCTTCGTAGCCAGTCGTCGGCGCAGCAGGATCCACTCGAGATGGCAGCGGGGACAGAATTCTGATCGATCGCAAGGCATCTTGCACGCGCACGAGGCGCCGAAGCCGCTGAAGCCACTCATCGCTGGCATGTTCGAACGTGACGCGGGGTGTCGCCAGCCCCGCTTGCGCGGCGGCCTCGAGGCCGGCCTCAAATTCAAAGGGACCGTCGAGTGAGACCTCGGCGAGTTGTTCCAGTCCGCCTGCTCTGAGACGGCCGAGGCACACATCCAGCGACACGCCGGCTGCCCGGCCCAAATGTGCCAGCTGAGCCAGCGAAAACGCCGAGACGGGTGTCCGGCTCGCTCGTGCGACGACCGCCCGAACTGCCGCGACGGCCGCGTCGAGGGACTCGGGCATTCCGTCAAGGCGAATCTCGCCCGCCGACGCCAAGAACCCATGGGTACCTGCTGCATCGGCAACCACCACGTGGGCGACTCGCAGAAACGTCGCCTGGTCACCGTGGCGCCGACGTCGAGCTTCGTCGGCGAGCATGCCGAGACTGATGATGTCGGTGGTGGAGAGCAGGTCCTGACCGTCCGAATCGGTCAACCGCTCACCGGCATTCAGTTTGGCCGCGATCACTTCGAGGGTGTTGGCCATCGATCTTTAACGCAAAGGTCGCGTTGAAAACTACTTTTGGGGCCGAATTGATTCCCACACTTGCATCGCTCTCCGGCCGGCAGCCTCGCTCGTTGCGATTCGCGCGGGCCACTCGCGACTGAACCCTTCCGACGGCCACTTGCGAGTGGCGTCAATGCCCATCTTGCTGCCGAAGGCCGGCATGTCAGACGCATTCTCCAGATCGTCAAGCGGACCGCGCGTGAACTGGATGTCGCGCTGCGGATCGATATGCGTACCCACGATCCACGCCACCTCGCGCACGTCCTGGACATTCACCTCCTTGTCGACGACCACAACGATCTTCGAGAACATCAGTTGGCCGAGTCCCCAGAACGCATTCATGATCTTGCGCGCATGGCCAGGATAGCGTTTGTCAATCGACACGATCACGAGATTGTGAAAGATGCCTGCCGCCGGGAAGTGCATGTCCACAATCTCCGGAATCGTCTTGCGAATCATCGGCAGGAAGATCCGCTCGCTCGCCTTGCCCAGGTAATAATCCTCCTGCGGCGGAATGCCGACGACGGTCGTCAAGTACGTCGGGTTGCGGCGATGCGTAATACATTGAATATGGAAGACGGGAAAATCGTCGGTGAGTGAGTAAAAACCCGTGTGGTCGCCGAACGGGCCCTCGCGCCGCCGCTCGCCAGGCTCCACATACCCTTCGAGGACGATGTGTGCGCTCGCCGGCACCTCGAGATCGACGGTGATGGCTTTGACGAGCTCGATTCGTCGATGCGAGAGAAAGCCGGCCAACAGCAGCTCATCGAGGCCCTCCGGCATCGGCGCCGTCGCTGCGTAGGCTAGAACCGGCGCAGGACTCAGCGCAACCGCCACGTCGAGCCGGCGTCCCAGTCGCTCCGCCACTCGATAGTGCTGCGCGCCGCC
>Ga0184627_10000794_pt1 | contig 12304 bp, 12 predicted proteins | sample PLM3_127_b1_FD_133150 | JGI IMG/M metagenome (GOLD analysis project Ga0184627, IMG submission 133150) | Groundwater sediment microbial communities from an aquifer in East River, Colorado, USA - PLM3_127_b1 | ecosystem: Environmental > Terrestrial > Soil > Riparian zone | place: USA: East River...
AGGACCACCACCTGCGACCCCAGCGCCGCGATCCGCGCGTCCCGTGCCGCCAGCGCAGCCTGGTGCAGCTCGGCCTGGGCCGCGGTCACCGCCCGCAGCTCGGTGTTGACCGCACGCTGGCGCCCCAACGCCGCGCGCAGCTCGTCGACCGACAAGGTGGTGACCGCAAGCGGCTCAGGCTCGGACATGCGCGACATGATCGGCACGTCGGGAGCTGAAGGTCAACTCGGTCAGCTCATGCCACCATGCCGACGGTCACGACCGCGTTCACCCCTGCTGAATAGCTACGTCCCGTGGGCGGAGGAGGCCTGCTGAGGCCATCAGCCATCTGGGATTGGGAGAAAACGGCCATGGACTTCGCCGCAGGGCTCAATACCCGTGCACGAGGTAATTACTTAACCTCCACGGGACCGCACACGGAGTAGCCTCTCATGAACTCCCCAGTCAGGGCGTCCACCGCGATGATGATCATTGCTGGGGGTTGGGTCTGTCCGGGTTCGGCGGGTGCCTCTGGACACTCGGTCTCATGGAATGTGACCACCCACGCCAGGACATTCTGGAACGTTGGGTTCTTTCTATCCGTTCCGCCAAAGACATCATCGCTGTACAGGCTCAGCTCTACCTGTATCGACCGAGCCGATCTCACTCCGAACAATTGCTGAGCCACGTCGTAGGCCTGACGGCCTGAGATGTTCGGCACCACGCTCGCAGCACCCGCAGGCGGCACGGCTTGGCGGATGTGGAAGGCGGGGATGCTGCGTGGCGCTGCAAGCACGCCGACCCCGGGTTCCGGGAGAGCGAGACCAGCACGACTCTGCGCACCGCGTCCCTGGATGACAAGGACGAGACCGAGCAGCAAGCCTGTCACCAGTACTACGGCGACGCTAAGCCAGCGCCGACCCGTTGACACACTGAGCATCGAACTTTCACCTTCGCTTCCGTCCGACTATAGGCAACTCCCGAGCTACTGCGGCGGGTCCTGCGCAGGATATGCATGTATTGTAGGTCCAAACCTCTGCGTCATCGCACGCGGCCGCCACGCTAGCCCACTTCGACCGGGAGTCGTTGAATCCCGCCCTCCCGCACGGGCTGGCAATCCATACACGGTCGCTCTGGCGCTGGGCCTTAATCTGGTCGAAATGCGATCGCGCCGAGGGGCTACCCGGCACGTCGCTTCTCCGGTACGTGGCGCTCCCGATCCAGTCGACCCGCGACGGTCGCTCCCAGTTGTACGGATTGATTCCGGTCTCCGCGAGGTCGCCACCGTCCCATTTTGCGACGAGGCACTGGCAGGCGTCGCGCCACCCGACCGTGTAGGTGTGCAGACCACCGACGCCGGTTGCCGGGCCGAAGGCGGACATTGAACCCCCAGACGTAGCTGCGCGCCAGTTTGCCCAGATGAACCGCTGGTTGGTGTGCCCGAGAACCCGGTGGCCCGCTGATACCCAGCGGCTACGATACCAATTCGAGACCCGCACGATGATCTCGACATAATTCCAGCTGTAGGGCTTGTCCTTACAGACTGCGCCCGCGCGTGTGCGGTTCACTGCCTGCGCGCCGAGAAACTCTGGATAGGTATCGCTACTGCCATACCCGACAGCCCAGCGAGCAGCATCACCCGGATTATTCCCACAATCTGGTTCAGCCGCTCGTGCACGAGAGCCCAAACCGAGCGTCGGAACCAGTACCATGAGTAGGAGAGCGATAAGACTGAGCGGGCCGATTCGCCTTAACATCATGCACCCCTTTGCTCACTCAGTGCGCGTCTTGTGAGCCCTGCTTGCTGGGGGAGGACCCCCTTTGCCGGGGCCTGTCCTTCGCCCAGCCAGGTAGGAGGTCTACGCGTGGCACTTGTAGTGGGCGTTCATCACCTCACCGCTGTTGGCGTTCACGGCGATCACCCAAAGTGCCAGCGGGTGAGGGGCCGCCCCCTGCTCTGGTTCGGAAGGACACGGCGCGTCGGTGACCGTGATCACCCAGGCGAGCACGTTCTGGTACAGCAGCGTCTTGCCCTCGCCCCCACCCATGACGTCATCGAAGTACAAGCTCAGCTCCACGGCCGTCGTCGAGCCGGGGACCTTGTTCTGGATGAGCCCCGGGAAAACGGCCGTCGCACGAGCGACGGCGTCAGGACCGGAAAGGGTCGAAACCGCGTCCGGGGGAGGCACGAGCTGGCGAATGTGGAAGTCCGCATTGCTACGCGGTTCCGTGAGCCGGCTGACCTGTGGGCCCGACGGGGCGGTGCCGCTGCTCGCACGGCCGCGTCCCCCGACCAGCCACATCGCGGTCAAGACGAGCCCGGTGCACAGCACAGCGGCAATGCTGACCTGCACCCTCTTGGAGTACGCGACTGAGGCTGGCATCGTTCGTACCTTCGCTCCCTAGTTCCAAAGGCCGTGGACGGTCTAGGCCACGAAGGTCCAGACGTGAGCATCGTTGCAGGCCGGCTTGTCCTGTCCCCACCGGTTCAGGCTGTTCTGGTTGAAGGTGGCCATCCCGCAGGGGGAACTGATCCACACGTCGTCGCTTTGGCGCTCCGCCCGCATGTTGTCGAAATGCGCCTTATCTGTGTCTATGCCGGGAATGTCGCTTTCTCGATACGCCGCCGAGCCGTACCAGGCGACCTTTGACGGCCGCGCCCAGGTGTCCGGGTTCATGCCTGAGCCGACGATGAGGTCCCCGCCCTCCCACTTTGCGACGAGGCACTGGCAGGATGCCCGGACGCCGACAGTGTAGGTGTGCAGGCCGCCCACGCCGGTCACGGGGCCGATGGCGCCGATCGGGGCGCCACAGTCCGTGGTGGTCCACTGGCCAACGACGCGCCGCCCCGTCCCGCCGTTGTAGAAGCGGTAGCCGCTAGTCATCCAGCAGTTGAGGTTGTAGTTCGCGACCCGGAACGCGATCCCTTCGTGGTTCGCGAAAGTACCGTCGCCAAAGCAGGGTAATCCTCCCTTCGTACGGGTCGTTGCCTCTGCGCCCTCGAACTCCGGGTAGCTTGGCGACCAGCCGTAGCCGATCTTGTAGTTCCCCTTGCCGCCGCACGACAGCGCCGCGTCCGCCTGGCGGGTTGGCAGGACCGTCACGGCGGTCACCATTGACGCCACGAACGCAACGGCAAAGGCGAGACGGCAACTGTGTGCAGGTCCCCTCATTGGGCCTCCTCATCGCGGTCGACCGTTCCGCTGACCGCGGCTTCAGTGAGTCTGTTGAGGCCCGCGGTGGCGGGAGGAGCAGTTACGGCAGGGGCCCGGCCTGAACCGTTCTGTACATTCGCGAGCCTCGCGTTCCACATCAGAAGAGCAGCATGCTCCGTCAAGACAGCTGCGTCAATGACGCCTTTAGGCGCAATGCCGATAACTTACTTGCCCTGAAGGACTCCTGGAGAGGTGACACCCTGGGTCAAGGTCCAGGGTCCCGGCAAAGTCGCGGTCTGCACCAAATGCCCGAACGTGCCTGTCGCTGGAATCTGGCTCCCGGCCTGGACCAACGCGGTCGCGTGGCGCCGGGCCACGACGCGGGGTCATCGGACAAATAGGGACGAATCGCGACTTTGCCGGGGCCCTGGGTGCCAGGGACGTATTAGAAGATCGACAGCGACAGCCTGATCGTGCTGCCGCGGGGGGCTTCGGTGCCGCCGGGCACGCTCTGGTCGACGACGTGGTCGCCGATGCCGGGGAACGAGAAGTCGACCTGGAACCCCTCTTCCTCGAGCTTCCTGACCGCGTCCTCGCGGGACTCGCCGCGGACGTCGGGGACCTCCACCAGGTCCGCGCCCTTGCTGGTGCGGACCTCGACGACCGTGCCCTGGGGCGGGGTGGCACCGGCGGGCGGGTCGGTTTCCACCACCTGCCCGGGCGGGACGTCGGCGGAGAACACCCGCTCCCGCCGCACCTGCAGGCCGGCGTTGAGCAGGGCGCTCCGGGCCTGCCCGTAGGTCCTGCCCCGCAGGTCGGGCACGCGCACCCGGGGCCGTCCGCTGGACACCACGAGCTGCACCCGCTGCTGGTCCATGAGCGTCCCGGCCGCGGGGTCGGAGCTGATGACCCGGCCGGCTGGCACGGTCTGGCTGGTCCTGGCGCGCACGTCGTAGGCGAGCGCGAGCTTGTCCAGGGTCGCCCTGGCGGTGTCGGCGCCCTGGGCGCGCAGGTCGGGCAGGATGATCCCGGCCGAAGGGCGCAGCTCGACCTTGGAGAGGCGGTGCACGGCCTTGGTCGGGAAGACCGACTGGCTGGCGACCCTGCCCTTGGGCACGTTCGCGGAGGGGATCGGCGCGCCCACGCCGACCCGCAGGCCCCTGGCCTGGAGGCGGACCTTGGCCACGCCCACCGGCTGGCCGACCACGTCGGGCATCTCGACCATGCGGCTGGTCACGAACGCGAGCGCGCCGCCCACGACCACGGCGAGCACGCCGAGGGTGATCAGGGTGACCACCAGCCGGTGCTGCCAGGGGCCGGCCCGCTCCCGCCGCGGGCGTGTCCTGGGCACCCGCCCGGTGGTCGGTCGGGGGCGGAGCGGTCCCGGCGCGGCTGGTGGAAGCGGACTCGGCACGGGCGGGGCCAGTGGGGGGGAGGCAGCCACGCTCAGGGTCTCGGCCCCCAGCCCGCGGGCTGGGGGGACGACGGTCGCGGCCCGGAGCGCCTCGTCCACCCGGCGGCGGCGCGGCGCCCCCATGGCCGCCGCGAACTCGGACGCCCGCGCGAAGCGGTTGGCCGGGTCGGGGTCGGTCGCCTGCCAGATGGCGGCATCCACGGCCTGCGGGACGCCCTGCACCGACAGGGACGGCGGCGGCACCCGCCCGGACAGGTGCTGGCGGATGACGTCGTCCTGGGTGGGGCCGGTGAACGGCGCCCGGCCGGTCAGGCACTCGTAGGTGAGGACCCCGAGCGCGTACACGTCGGCGCGCCCGTCGACCACGCCGCCGCGCAGGACCTCGGGCGCCAGGTACTGGACCGTGCCGGCCAGAGGGGTGTCGCTGCTGGCGTGGGCGGCGCGCACCAGCCCGAAGTCGGCCACCTTGACCGAGTCGCTGGTCAGCAGCACGTTCTCGGGCTTCATGTCGAGGTGGGCGATGCCGGCGTGGTGGGCGTGGTCGAGGGCGTCGGCCACCGCGCCGAGCAGCTCCGCGGTCGTCTCGAGGTCCAGCCGGCCCCTGCGCTCGAGCAGGTCGCGCAGGGTCTGGCCGCTGACGTACTCCATCACGATCCAGGGCAGCCCGCGGTCCTCGCCGGAGTCGTAGACGGCCACGACGTTGGGGTGCGACAGGCGGGCGGCAGCCCGCGCCTCGCGGCGGAACTGCTCGGAGAAGCCCGGGTCGCGGGCGAACTCAGGCCGGGGGACCTTCACGGCCACGACCCGGTCGAGCTGGCGGTCGTGGGCGCGGTAGACGATCGCCATGCCGCCCCGAGCCAGCCGGGCGACGATCTCGTAGCGGCGCCTGCCGAGGGTGCGGCCGACGAGGCTGTCGACGTCGGCGGTTTGCTTGGCCACGCGCAGTCCCAGAGCGGTCGAGGTATGGCCCGGGGAAGCTCCCGAGCCTGGGCCAGATTGTAGGCCAAGCCGTGACACTCGACCGGGCTGGCGGATCGGGCGGCCGGCCCGGACAATGCCAGGCGACCCTGCGACCGCGAAGGAGCCAGGCCCGACGATGGCGTTCGACGACGACCTGAGGATGGTGGGGTTCCGCCTCACCCAGGACAAGCGCGATGGGACGCGCACCTGGTCCCTGCCCCGCAACCGCTACCTCACCTACTGGCTGCACGTGCCCCAGGATGACGGCGTCGCACTGTTCACCTGGGAGTTCGCGCTCGGCGAGTACATGGACGAGTACGGCCTGCAGGTGGGTACCAACGAGCCGCTGAACACGTTCCTGTTCCCGCAGGCCGACACCGAGGTGCGCCAGGAGCTGGGCGCGGTGGTCAAGGCGATGGAGCGGACCGAGGCGATGTTCGCCGGCATGGACTTCGGCCACCGGGGCTAGCGGCCGGTCGTGCCAGGGACCGTGAGGTTGCAAGCGGTTCGAGCAGGGTAGGCCCAGTTCGGTTCAGAATGGCGCTCCCATCCCCCGTCGAGGAGGCAGCATGCGCCGCGGTGGCTCTCTGATCGTCACGATTCTGCTCCTGCTCGGTGTCTTCTACCTGGGCATTCTGTACGAGCGCAACAACTGCAAGATCGACGTGCCCCAGACCGCCGAACAGGTGGACAACTCGGTGAAGTGCCGCGACTTCCGCTCGAACCTCCCGACGGTGACGACGAGGTAGCGGTCACCTCCCGGGGCTCCGCGAGGCTCCCGCCCCCGGCGGGAGCCTCGCGGCCCGGTTGGCACCCGAAGTGGAGGAGCGGCTTCTGCCGGCGGCGGGAGCCTCGCGGCCCGGTTCGGCGGCTGATGTGGAGGAGGTGCGGTGCTCGGACGGTCGACCTACCTTGCCCTGATGGCCGCCTGCGTGCTGGTCACCCTGCCGCTGGAGCTCGTCCTGCGGGCCCGGGTCTATGCGCGGCCGCGGCGCTGGCTGGCCAGCCTGCTGCCGGTGTTCCTGGTGTTCGGCGTCTGGGACTACCTGGCGATCCGGCGTGGCCACTGGTCCTACAGCCCCCGCTACACCAGCGGGGTGCGTTTCCTCGGGGGCGTGCTCCCGCTCGAGGAGGTGGTCTTCTTCCTGGTGGTGCCGACCTGCGCGATCCTCACCTACCAGGCGGTGCGCCGGCTCGGGCCGGCCGGCGGGCGGGAGCGCCCCGACCCACTCGACCAGGAGCGCCCCGACCCACGCGACCAGGAGCGCCGGTGAGGGAGTACACGCTGGCCGCGGCGGCTGGGGTCGCGCTCGCGGTCGTGCTGGAGGCGGCGGTGCTGCGGACCGGCATGTTCGGCGACCGGCGCTACTGGACGGCGCTCGCCATCGTGGCCTGCTTCCAGCTCCTGGTGAACGGCGTGCTCACCTGCCCGCCGATCGTCGCCTACGACCCGGGCCAGATCCTCGGTCCCCGCATCGCCTGCGCGCCGGTCGAGGACCTCGGCTTCGGCTTCGCGATGGTGACCGCCACCCTGAGCCTGTGGCGCTGGACAGGCCGCCACCCGCGCTGACCAGCGCTGGACCGGGTCAGGCTTCGATGAGCGAGCGAGGCGACGGCCCGCGGCCCTCTGCGGGCCGGGTCAGACCTCGTCGAGGCGGTGGAGCGCCTTGCGCACCCGGTCGGCGACGCCGGCGGCGTCCAGCCCGAGCCCGGCCAGCAGGGTGTCCCGCTTGCCGTGAGGAAGGAACTGGTCCGGGATGCCGAGCCGGAGCAGCGGGGTGCGGACCTCCTCGTCGGCCAGCACCTCGGCGACGGCCGAGCCGAAGCCGCCGGCGAGCACGTTGTCCTCCACGGTGGCGACCAGCCGGTGGGAGCCCGCCAGGGCGCCCAGCCGCGGGTCCAGCGGCTTGGCGAAGCGGGGGTCGACCAGCGTGACGCTGATGCCGTCCTGCTTCAGCAGCCGGGCTGCCTCTTCGCAGCTGACGGCCAGCTTGCCGAGCCCGAGCAGGAGCACGTCGGTGCCCTTGGAGCGGACCTCCCAGGCGCCGACCTTCATCTTGCGCACCGGGCCGACCACGGTCAGCTTCGGCGTGGTCGACCTGGGGAAGCGGATCGCGAACGGCCCGGTCGTGTGGGCGATGGCCGTAGCCAGGGCGCGCCGCAGCTCGTTGCCGTCGCGCGGCGAGGCGATCACCATGTTCGGGATCTGGCGCAGGTAGGTGACGTCGTAGACGCCGTGATGGGAGGAGCCGTCCTCCCCGGTGATGCCGGAGCGGTCGATCGCGAAGATGACCGGCAGCTTGTGCAGGGATACGTCCATCATCACCTGGTCGAACGCACGCTGCAGGAAGGTTGAGTAGATCGCGCACACCGGCCGCAGCCCCCGCAGGGCCAGGCCCGCCGCCATGGTCACGCCGAGCTGCTCGGCAATGCCCACGTCGAAGACGCGGTCGGGCAGCTCGGCGGCCATGACGCTGAGCTTGGTGGGGCCGAGCATCGCGGCCGAGATCGCCACCAGCTCCGGGTGGCGGCGCGCCTCGTCGAGCAGGGCCTGGCCGAACACGTCGGTGAAGGCGACGTCGTCGCCGGACTTGGGCAGGGCACGGCCGGTCTCGGGGTCGAACGCGCCGAGGGAGTGGAGGTTGTCCTCGTCGTGCTCCTCGGCCGGCTTGTAACCGCGGCCCTTCTGGGTGATCACGTGGAGCAGCACCGGCCCGGGCACCCGCTTGGCGTGGTCGAGGGCGCGCTCCAGGGCGGGCAGGTCGTGGCCGTCCACCGGGCCGGCGTACTGCCAGCCGAGGTCCTCGAACACCACCCTGGGGGCGAGCAGCGCCTTGGCCCCCTCCTTGGCCCGCTTGGCGGCCTCGACCATGCCGTCGCCGACCAGCGGCACCCGGCCCAGGGTCTCCTCCACGCCCTTCTTGAGCAGCTCGTAGCCGGGGTGGAGGCGGAGCGGGGCGAGGTGCCCGGCCAGCCCGCCGACCGTGGGCGCGTAGGAGCGGCCGTTGTCGTTGAGGATCACCAGCACGTCGGGCTTGCGGTGGCCGATCAGGTTGAGCGCTTCGAGGGCGACACCGCCGGTGAGCGAGCCGTCGCCGACCACGGCCACGACCCGGCCGCCGCCCCGTCCGGCCCGACGCGCCTCGGCCAGGCCGAGGGCGTAACCGAGGGCGGTTGACGCGTGGGAGTTCTCGATCACGTCGTGGGGGCTCTCGCTGCGCGACGGGTAGCCGGACAGACCACCCATGGTGCGCAGGTTGGCGAAGTCGGCCTGCCTGCCGGTGAGCAGCTTGTGCACGTAGGCCTGGTGGCCGGTGTCCCAGACGATCTGGTCGACCGGGGAGTCCAGGGCCCGGTGGAGGGCGATGGTGAGCTCGACCACGCCGAGGTTGGGACCGAGATGGCCGCCACGGGCGGCCACAGCGCGGACCAGGAACTCCCGGATCTCGGCGGCGAGCGCGGTCAGCTCGGCGGCGGAGAGCCGCCGGAGGTCGCCTGGCTGGGTGATGGACTCGAGCATGACCGTCTGAGGATAAACATCTTCCGAGGATTCTGCCTCACCTGCGGACCTCGGCTGCGGCAGGCGGGCGCCTGGCCGCCAGCAGGAGCTGGACGCAGCCGACCGCCCCGAGCGCGGCGAGGACCGCGAGCGCGGCGGGGTAGCCGGCCACCAGCGCGGCCCGCGCCGGGGCGCCGCCGGCGAGCTGGGCCGCGCCCACGGCCAGGCCGGTGACGCCGAGGACGATCACCCTGACCGGGCGCTCGCCCGGGGTGACCAGCGTCCAGGCGGACCGGAGGCCCGCTGCCTGCGCCCTGGCCCGGACGTACTCGAGCAGCAGCCCGGCGGCGGCTGCCGCCGCCCCGGCCGCCAGCGCCGGCCAGGGGCTGCCGGCGTGCGCGGCGACCAGCGCGACCGGCCCGGCCACCAGCGCGAGGTCGGCCAGCCGGTCGGCCGCCGAGTCCCAGACGAACCCGAACGCCGAGGCGCGCCCGGCCAGCACGGCGACCGCGCCGTCGACCCCGTCGGCCAGCCCGGCCAGCAGCGTGAGGGCGCCACCGGCCGCGGCCCAGCCCGGGCCGAGCGCCGCCGTCCAGCCCGCCGCCAGCGCGGTCCAGAGCGCGCACAGCGTCAGCCGGTCGGGGTGGACGCCACGCCGGGCCAGGGGGCGCCCCAGGATCCAGGGCACCCGGAGCCAGGCGAGGGTGACCTTGCCGCCCGGGTCCGGGAGTTCATCAGGGATCCGGTGGGCCTGCTGCCACCCCGTCCGGAACGCCCCGAACCCCGGGTCGACCGCTGCCGCCGCCGGCGTGCGCCCGGCGGCGGTCCAGGCGAGGATGGCGGCGCCGGCCACGCCGAGGCCGGCGCCGATCATGCCCATCACTCCCACCGGACGGTCCCCTCCTTGCCCGCTCCTCGCCCGTTCCCGCCCGCCCGGGCGTCCGGCGCCGCGCCGGCTCGTCTCGGGTCGCCGTTCCCGCCCGCCCGGGCGTCCGGCGCCGCGCCGGCTCGTCTCGGGTCGCCGTTCCCGCCCGCCCGGGAGCCTGGCGCCGCGCCGGCTCGTCTCGGGTCGGCGGGTGCGCCTACCCGGGAGCCTTCCGGGCTGGTGGCGCTGCTGCTTGCCGCAGCGAGCATGGCCGCGGCGGTGCACAGCCTCGCACGGCTGGGCCGGGCCGGGCGACGCCGGCACCGGCTCGGCCCGGGCGACCCGGCCGCGGCAGCCGGGGTCAGCGTGGTCGTCCCCGCCCGCGACGAGGCCGCGCGGATCCAGGGGTGCGTTGCCGCCCTGCTGGCCCAGGACGTCGGCCCCGCCGAGGTGGTGGTGGTCGACGACGGCTCCCGGGACGCGACCGCCGAGCTGGCCGCGCGGGCAGGGGCCCGGGTGGTGGCCGCGCCGTCCCTGCCGGCCGGGATGGCCGGTAAGGCGGCCGCCTGCGCGGCCGGCGCGTCCGCGGCGCGGGTGGGGGAGTGGCTGGCGTTCGTCGACGCCGACGTCCGCCTGGCCCCGCAGGCCCTGTCGCGGCTGGTCGCGGCGGCGGCCGGCTCCGGCGCGGCCGCCGCCAGCCCGCTCGCCCGCCCGCTGGCCGGCTCCTGGTGGGAGGAGCTGCTCCTGCCCGAGCTCGGCCTGCAGGTGGCCGAGCGCCTGGACCTGGACGCCCTCACCGACCCGGCCCGCCCCGGCGCCTTCCTGTCCGGCCAGTGCCTGCTGGTCCGGCGCGACGCCTACGACGCGGTGGGCGGCTTCGCCGCCGTGGCCGGCTCCCTGGTCGAGGACGTGGCTCTGGCCCGGCTGCTGGCGGCCGCCGGTCACGGCCTGGACGTCCGGCTCGCCCCCGGGCTGGCCTCGGTGCGCATGTACGAGCGGCCCGGGGACCTGTGGGCGGGGCTGGCCAGAAACCTGGCCGAGGTCTGGGGCAGCGGCGCGGGCGCGGTGGGCCGCCAGGCGGCCCGGGCCCTGCTGGCCGCCACGCCCTGGGCCGCGCTGGCCGTGCGCCGGCTCCGGCCGGCCCGGCCCGGCCTGAGGGCCGCGCTGGCCGCGGCCGGCCTGCTCCACCTTGCGACCAGGGCCGGGGGCCGGTTCCGGGCCGGCGCCGACCCGCGCTGGGCGCTCGCCTACCCGGCCGCCGACGCCGTGCTGCTCGCCGTCTACCTGGACAGCGTCCGCCGCCACCGGACCGGCCGCCAGGTCCGCTGGAAGGGCCGCGCTTACCCGGCGGCCGGCGACTCGCTGGGCAGCCCGGCACCGGTCCGGTGACCAGTCCGACGACGGGCGCCGCCGGGCGAGGGCGGAGCCGGGCTGGCCACCCGGGTACCACGCCCCAGCGCCTGGACCAACCAGAAGGTGCTGTACGACGCCAAGCGACACACCCACACCGCCCAGGGCCTGGCGGTGTCGACGATTCACGGTGACCTGCTGTGGGTGGACGGGGGCTGGCCGGGCAGCTGCCACGAGCACGAGCTCATCGAGTTGGCAGGGCTGGACGGAGCGCTGGGCGAGGTCGAGGTGGCAAGCCTGCTGGACCGGGGGTTCCGCGGCCTGGCCAAGACGCGCGAGCACTGCATGCGCCGGTCGGGACCGCCGCACCAAGGACCGCCTCACCGAGGGGCAGCGGGCCTACAACCGTGAGCAGGCGGGCCTGCGGGCGCTGGTGGAGCAGTCGATCGCCCATCTGGCCAACGCCTGGTCGCTGCGCCGCTGGCGGGGGCTGCTGTACCGCGTCCGGACGTCTTCCGGGCCGCTGGCGCGCTGGTCTGCCTCCGCCGCTGGCTCCACCGGACCCTCGCATGACAGAGGCACTCTCAGTGACAAGGCGCCGCGACCTCGGCGAGGACGACGATGGCTCCGCACTAGCGGCAAGGCTCCCAGCTCGGCCGGAGGGTGAGGCCCGTCCTCGTGGCCGGCTGCCTCGCTGGCAAGAGCCCGAGGGCTCGCGGCAGCCTGGGAGGGAGACTCGAACTCTGGCCCGCCTCCTGGAGTAGTGCTGCCTGCTTCCGGGCTGGGGTGTCGAGCTGACCTGCGGTTCCTCGGGACCCGTCGTGACCGTTGGTGCCCTCTGCACTCCCCATCTGCCGGCTCCGCGTGTACTCAGCGTGTACCCCAGGGTCCGGTCCTGTCCGGTCGCGGACGCTATTCAGCCCTCCGGTCCTCCGTTGGGTGCAATCAACCACGACACTTTAGCCTCGATATTTCACGAACGGCACCGAGGGGCCTGCTGACCTGCGACGATGGTGGTGAGAGCCCGCACCCCTTTGGTGATTGCCTTGGTGGAGGGAAGCGCCTGCATCGTCGCAGGTCAG
>Ga0184627_10000795_pt1 | contig 12300 bp, 9 predicted proteins | sample PLM3_127_b1_FD_133150 | JGI IMG/M metagenome (GOLD analysis project Ga0184627, IMG submission 133150) | Groundwater sediment microbial communities from an aquifer in East River, Colorado, USA - PLM3_127_b1 | ecosystem: Environmental > Terrestrial > Soil > Riparian zone | place: USA: East River...
GCAGCCAGTCGGGCGGCCAGCTGCGTGAGTTCCTCACGCGCGCCGCAGCCGCGCTCACGGGCATCGGCGGTGTCTTGACCGCGCTCATCGAGCGCGAACATCTCGAGCCTGCGGCCCGCTATCGCGCGTACGGTGCCGTGCTCGACCGCGACGCACGCGACAGCCTGGCGGCCATCGACCTGGTGCTCGCGCAGCCGTCCATCAGCTCGCAGATCGTGGACAACCTGAACGCGTCAATCCACCTGCGCGCGCTGCTGACCGATCTCTTTCTCATCGACGAGATCCTCAAGTCGCAGCCTGCGGCGGTCGAAAGGCGGACCTGAAGGTCCGCCTCTACGAATTCGGGCCGGCGAAAGCCAGCCCCTACGATCGCGCACACACCACGAGGGTCCGCCTACGAATTCCGCGTCGATTGAAAGGCGGACCTGAAGGTCCGCCTCTACGAAATGCGGGCCGGCGAAAGCCGGCCCCTACGATCGCGCACGCACCACGAAGGTCCGCCTACGAATTCCGCGTCGATTGAAAGGCGGACCTGAAGGTCCGCCTCTACGAATTGGGCCGGCCAGAGCGGCTCTACGACCACGCACACGACCACGTACACACCACGTACGTAGAGGCGGACCTTCCCGCCTCCGCCGAAGGCTCCGGCGAGGCTAGCCGAAGCGCCAAAGGCGCGAAGGCTGCAGGTCCGCCTGTCGTACTCTCAGGGGCAGCGCCGGAAAACCCGCAAAAATATGGAAAAAAATTCGCTTGACACCCATGGTGCCAAGAAAATAGCATCATGCTAATTTCTTGGCACATGGAGCGCATCCGAGTGACAAAGGGACCCGCCCCACAGCTCAGCCGCCGCGAGCGCGAAATCATGGACGTCCTCTACCGGGCAGGGAAAGCCACAGCCGCCGAGGTCCAGGCGGGTATGCCCGACGCTCCAAGCTACTCGGCGGTGAGGACCATGCTCCGCATCCTCGAGGAAAAAGGGCACGTCCGGCACGACCTCGACGGCCCGCGTTACGTCTATGTCCCTACGGTGGCACGCGACAAAGCCAAGCGGTTCGCCCTCAAGCACGTCGTCAACACCTTCTTCGACGGCTCGGCCTCGCAGGTCATGGCCGCGCTGTTGGAGATCTCGCCCCGGGACCTGGGCGATGAAGAGCTCGCCCGCCTTCGGCAATTGATCGATAACGCCAAAAAGAAACAGGAGTAGTCATGTCGGCAGCCCTCCTGATCCTGATCACCGTGAAAGCGACCATCGTGCTGAGTGCGGCATGGCTGGTCACGCGCGCGATGGCGCACTGTTCCGCCGCCGCGCGTCATCTTGTCTGGACAGTGGCCGTTATGGCGGCGCTCGTCCTGCCGGCCGTGCAGCTCGTTGGGCCGCGATGGGATCTGCCCGTGTTGCCCGGCGGCTCGTTCCCGGTGATGACTGCCGGGGCCGTGTCGGGGTCAGACTCCAGTCACGCGTCGAGTGAGCCTCTTGATATGCCGGCTGATTGGCGTCTGACCCCAGCGACCGCCGCGATACCTATCGATCCAGATCCGGCACCGGCGCCGGAGATCCCGTGGCCTGCAGTGCTGGCGACAGTATGGCTCGCCGGAATGGCGTTCGCCCTTGTCAGGCTCGGCACTGGGCTCGTGTGGGTCAGACGGATCAGGCGGCGTGCCGTTGAGATGACCGATCCACAGTGGACTGTCCTCCTGGACGACACCGCGACGACACTCGGGATCGACACCCCCGTCTCATTGAAAATGAGCACCGACACGACGATTCCGGTCGCGTGTGGGATTGGTCATGCGGCAGTGCTGCTGCCGCCGGACGCGGTCGACTGGCCCGAGGAACGGCGGCGCGTGGTGCTGCTGCACGAGATGGCGCACGTCGCGCGGCGTGATTGCCTCGTACAGTCACTCGCGCAGCTTGCGCGTGCGGTGCACTGGTTCAACCCGATTGCACATCTGGCCGCCACCCGCCTGCGGGCGGAGCAGGAGCGCGCGTGCGACGACCTTGTGCTCGCCGCGGGAGCCGAAGCATCCGCGTATGCGGATCACCTGCTCGAGATCGCGTGCGCGTTTCGCGCGGAGCGGTGCCCCACATGGGCGGCGCTGGCGATGGCGCGGCCGTCGCAGCTCGAGGGACGGCTCCTGGCCATTCTGGACGACCACCGAATGCGCCGACCGCCGGCTCGCTGGCTTCGTGCGGCCGTCGCTGTCACTGCCGGCGCCCTGATTCTGCCGATTGGTGTGCTCCAGCTGACCGCGGCCACCGGCCCCGCGGGGTCGCAGGGAGCGCCCGCGATAACCGCGGGCGAGCGCGCGGGCGCAAGAGTGGCGCTCCAAGCCGGCGCTGCGCCGGCGATGGCCGTGACGTCGTGGCAGGCCGACCAGAGCGAGCCGCCGCAGGTTCCGCTGTCGCCGGATGCGGTCGTGACCGTTGCCACTCAGTTCGCCGACGCGGTGTCGGACGTCCTCGAGTGGGATTTCGACTTCGACTGGTACGGCCCGGTGCCGCAGCCAATCGTCGATATGTTTAGGTTTTCCGATCTTTATCCCGATCCCGATCCGGATCCGATCGCCGATGCGGATCCCGATCCGAATCCCAACCCGAATCCGAAGCCGCGGTCCACTGTCTCGATCCCCAAGCCGGTCTTCGGATCGACGGGCGCCGCCAAGGGGCAGGCGCAGAGTCAGTCGCAGTCTCAGGGGCAGGACAACGCCGTGTCCGACGAGACGCGCCGCCGCGTGGCCGACGCGCTCATGACCGCGCTCAACGACGAAAACGAAGACGTGCGCGAGCGGGCGCTGCAGGCGCTGGCCGGGATGCGCGACGCGCGCGCGATTCCCGGCCTCGCCAAAGCGCTGAGCGACATGAGCGCGGACGTGCGGATGGCGGCGCTGAACGCGCTGGCCCAGTTCTCCACGACAGAGGCGGTGGACGCTGTTCTCACCGCGGTCAAAGATCCGAACGCTGACGTGCGGGCGCACGCGGTGCGGCACGTCAGCGCGCTCGTCGGACGGCGGGTGCTCACCGACGGGAAATACGTCGGCGTATTCCTGGGGCTGCTGAAGGATGCCGACCCCGACGTGCGCTTGCAGGCGATCGTCGCGCTCGGCCGGCTGGAACAAGCCGAGGCGGTGCCTGCATTGCTGCCGCTGCTGAAAGACATGAACAAAGACGTGCGCGAGCAGGCGGCGGGGGCGCTTGGCGACATTGGGGACCCGCGCGCGATTGACGCGCTTACCATTGCCCTCAAGGACGCGGAACCCGACGTGCGCCAGGAGGCGGCGCGCGCCCTTGGTCAGATTGCCCGCGGCCAGAGGCGCCGTGCGCCGCCTGGCATTCCGGGGCCGCCCCCCGCACCGCCGCGACCGCCGCGCGTCCAGATCGACTCCGACGCGATCAATGAGATGGTCGCGCGCGCACAGGAATCCGCCGAGCGGCAGCTCGAGGATTTCGAGCGTCAGCAAGAGCAGCTACAACGCCATCAGGAGCAAATCCAGCGGCAATTCGAACGCCTGCGCTGATCTGAGGTCACCTCACAGGCGGACCTGCAGCCTTCGCGCCTTTGGCGCTTCGGCTAGCCTCGCCGGAGCCTTCGGCGGAGGCGGGAAGGTCCGCCTCTACGAATTCGGGCCGGCCCGTCACCGGATTTGATCGGCGAGCAGCGCCACGGTCAGCGCGTAGTAGTGCGCGCAGTTGTAGCGCAGGATGGCGTCGTAGTTCGGATAGACGAGAAAGCTGCGGGTGTCGGTGCTCACCAGGCCCGCCGGAATATCGCTGCGCGGGAGCGCCCCGCCGTTCACGCGCCGCACGCCCAGCCGCTGCCATTCGGTGAGCGGGATCCGCTCCGTCATGTTACGCATCGCGAAGCAGCCTTCGGTCCGCTTCGAGGTCTCCTGTTCGATGCGCGCTCGCACCGCCGGCGTGATGCGCACCTCGCGACCCCACGTGAACTCGTCGTCCCAGCCCCACTCCTTCAGGTAGTTGGCAATCGAGGCGAGCGCATCGGGCGTCGACCGCCAGATATCGCGGCGGCCGTCCCCATCGTAATCCTCCGCGAACTTCAAATAGCTCGACGGCATGAACTGCGGGTGGCCCATCGCGCCTGCCCACGATCCGGTCATGCTCGCCGTCTCGATATCCCCACGCGACACCATCGTCAGCGCGTTGAACAGCTCGCCACGAAAGAAGTCCGCCCGTCGCGGCTCCCACGCGAGCGTGGCCAGCGCCTGGAACACCGGCGTGGTGCCGGTCACCCTCCCGTAGCGCGTCTCCATCCCCCAGATGGCGACGATGAAGCGGCGCTGGACGTCGTAGGCGTTTTCAATCCCCGTCAGGACCGCACCGTGCTGGCGTGCCAGCTCGCGGCCGCGTCGGACGATCGGCGCGTTGACGCGGGAGCGGAAGTATCGATCGAAGCCGACGACGAGCTCTGCCTGCGAGCGGTCGTTCTGGATGACCCGCGGCAGCGGTTCGACGTCGGCGAGCGCCTGCTCGATGAGGTTCTCGCTGTAGCCGCGCGCTCGTGCTTCCGCGATCAGCTCGAACAACCATTCATCGAAGGGCTGCGGCGCGTCGAGGACGGGAGCCTGCGGAGCTCGGAGCAGTGCGGCAGCGACGAGGAGGGCGATCAGACGCACGAGACCATTATGGGGGAGAGCCTGGCGCCCCGAAGCTCGACGAGCGAAGGCGGCCCTGGCGCGCCGGAGCTCGACGAGCGAAGGCGGCCGCCCTTGCATTTTGCGCCGCGGTTCGGTCTAATGCCTCAATCAGCTATCGTACAGGCAGACCTTTAGGTCCGCCTACCTCACTACTGAGAGTAACGCCATGCCTTACACATTGAACGTCAACGGAAAGTCGGCGACAGTCGACGTGCCCGCCGACATGCCCCTGTTGTGGGTGATTCGCGATGTCCTGAACCTGAAGGGCACCAAGTTCGGGTGCGGCATCGGCCAGTGCGGCGCGTGCACCGTGCACGTGCGCGGCCGCGCGGTGCGCGCGTGCCAGACGCCGGTGTCGGCGGCCGCCAACGTGCCCATCACCACGCTCGAGGGGCTGTCCGCGAACGGCACGCATCCGCTGCAGGTGGCATGGCAGGAGATCGACGTGCCGCAGTGCGGCTACTGCCAGGCCGGCCAGATCATGTCAGCCGCCGCGCTCCTGGCCACGACGCCGCGCCCGACCGATGCCGATATCGACCGCGCGATGAACGGCAACCTGTGCCGCTGTGGGACGTATCTGCGGATTCGCGAGGCCATTCACAAGGCCGCCGCGATGCCGGCGGCGCGCCCCGTGCCCCAAACCGCCCGCGCCTCCGCGGCGCCGGCAACCGGAGGCCTTCAGGCCTCCGAGAGGTAGGAGGACGCCATGGACACGATGATGCTCAACCGTCGCGCCTTCCTTCGCGTCACCGCGCTCGCAGGCGGCGGGATGCTCGTCGCCACGTATCTGGATCCGCTCACCGGTGTGCTCGCCCAGGGGCCGCAGGCTCCGCCCGTGGGCTTCGTGCCGAATGCCTTCGTCAAGATCACGGCCGACAACGTCGTCACCATCATCTCGAAGAACCCGGAGATCGGGCAGGGGATCAAGACCTCGCTGCCGATGCTGATCGCCGAGGAGCTCGAGGTGCCGTGGGAAGACGTCCGCATCGAGCAGGCCGATCTCGACCAGACGAAGTACGGCCAGCAGAACGCTGGCGGCAGCACCGCCACGCCCAATAACTACGACCCCCTGCGGCGCGTCGGCGCCGCCGTGCGGCAGATGTTTATTGCCGCCGGTGCGCAGACGTGGAACGTCCCGGTCGCGGAATGCTACGCGTCCAGGACGGCCGTGCATCATCGGCCCACGGGACGATCGATGACCTACGGTCAGCTCGCGGCCACCGCCGCCACGCTCACGCCGCCCGACATGGCGACCGTGCCGCTCAAGGCGGCCACGACCTTCGCGGTGATCGGCCAGCCCAAGGGTGGCGTGGACAACCGCGCGATCGTCACCGGCCAACCCACGTTCGGCATCGACTTCACGCTGCCGGGCATGTTGTGGGCGGTGTACGAGAAGTGCCCCGTCTACGGTGGAACCGTCGTCAGCGCCAACCTTGACGAGATCAAAGCGCTGCCCGGCGTACGTCATGCCTTCGTCGTGCAGGGGACCACCGACACGCGGGGGCTGATGCCCGGCGTGGCCATCGTCGCCGACGGGTGGTGGCAGGCGCAGAGCGCACGCCGCAGGCTGCAGGTGACGTGGAACGAGGGAGCGACGGCGCAGCAGAGCAGCGAAGGCTTTGCGCGGCGCGCGCAGGAGCTCTCCACCCAGAGCCCGGCGTTCCCGCTCCGAGTGGACGGCAACGTCGACCAGGCGCTGCAGGGCGCGGCCAAGGTTGTCGAGGCGGCGTACTCGTACCCGTTCATCTCGCACGCGCCGCTCGAGCCGCAGAACTGCACGGCGCACTACCGCGACGGCAGGATGGAGATCTGGGCGCCGACGCAGACGCCGCAGGCCGGCCGGCAGCTCGTGTCCTCCACGCTGAACATCCCGCAAGACAACATCACCATTCATATCCAGCGCGCGGGCGGAGGCTTTGGCCGCAGGCTGACCAACGACTACATGGGCGAGGCGGCGGCGATTGCCAAGGAAATCGGCGTCCCCGTCAAGGTGCTGTGGACGCGCGAAGACGACATGCGCCACGACCACTACCGGCCCGGAGGATTCCACTTCCTCAAGGCGGGCGTGGACGGCTCGGGCAAGCTGATCGCGTGGCGCAACCACTTCGTGAGCTTCGGCGTCAACGAACGCGGCGTGCAGGGCTTCTCGAATTCCGCCAACATCAACGGCGTCGAGTTCCCGGCGCGGTTCGTGCCGAACTTCGATTTCCAGGCGACGCTCATGCCGCTCGGGGTGCCGACGGGCGCGCTGCGCGCCCCGCGCAGCAACGCCTTCTCGTGGGCGTTCCAGTCCTTCCTCGACGAGCTCGCGCTGGCGGCCGGCAAGGATCCGCTCCAGTTCCGGCTGGATCTGCTGTCTGGTCCGGCGATGCCGCCTCCGGCCGAGGGCGCCGACGGCTTCGACGCGTCCCGCATGCGCGGCGTGCTCGAGCTCATTCGCGAGAAGTCCGGGTGGGGCACCCGGCGTCTACCCGCGCGCACCGCGATGGGCGTGGCGTTCCAGTACAGCCACCGCGGGTACTTCGCGAACGTCGCCGAAGTCACCGTGGACACGAGCAACCGCGTGAAGGTCAACAAGGTGTGGGTGGCGGGTGACATCGGCAGCCAGATCGTCAACCCCAGCTCCGCGATCAATCAGGGGCAGGGGGCCGTCATCGAAGGCATGAGCCACCTGATGAACTGGGAGATCACGTATGCGGGCGGCAGGGCCGTGCAGGGCAACTTCGATGTGTACCAGCCGACGCGGATCGCGCAGGCGCCGCCGATCGAGGTGCATTTCCTGAAGACCGACAATCCACCCACCGGGCTGGGTGAACCCGCGCTCCCGCCGACCGTTGGCGCGCTCAGCAACGCGATCGCCGCTGTCACGGGGAGGCGGATCCGCGCGCTGCCAATCGCGAAGAGCGGCTACCGCTGGGCGTGACGGGTAGGAACCACGAAGAACACGACGCTCACGAAGGACACGAAACGAAATAAAGGATTCGTGATCGTCGTGAGCGTCGTGACCTTCGTGGTTCAAGGTCCGCGTGTCTACACCAGATTTCCAGGGACTCACCGTCCTCGTCTTCGAGAGCCGTCGCAGCCGTGAGATGGCGGCTCTCGTCTCCACCTACGGCGGCCGGCCCGTCGTTGCCCCGGCGCTCCGCGAAGTTCCGCTCGAATCCAATCCCGACGCGCGTGCCTTCGCCGATGCCCTCATCCGCGGCGAGTTCGACAGCGTCATCCTCCTCACAGGAGTCGGCACACGCGCGCTGCTCGAAGTCGTCCAGGATGCAGGTTCCCGCGAGGCGTTCGTCGAGGCGCTGGCGAAGACGAAGGTGGTGGTTCGCGGTCCCAAGCCGCTCGCCGTGGTCCGCGAGCTGAACATCCCGGTATGGGTCGCCGCGCCAGAGCCCAACACCTGGCGCGAGGTGCTGGCCGCGCTCGACGAGAAGGTGGCCGGAGGCCTCCCCGACAAGGCAGCCGGAGGCCTTCGGGCCTCCGGACAGACCCTCAGCGGCCTCAAGATCGCCGTGCAGGAGTACGGCGTTGCAAATCCCGACCTGCTGCAGGGGTTGGAGGCGCGCGGGGCGCGCGTGACGCGCGTCCCTGTCTATCGCTGGGCGCTGCCTGAGGATCTGGCGCCGTTGCAGGGCGCCGTCACATCGATCGCGGACGGCACGATCGATGTCGCCATCTTCACCACCGGGATGCAGGTCGTGCACCTGTTCCAGGTGGCGGGGACGCTCCAGCAGGAGGACGCTGTGCGCCAAGGCCTGCAGCGGATGGTCGTGGCCTCGATCGGCCCGACGACCAGCGAGGAGCTGCGGCAGCAGCAGCTCACGATCGACCTCGAAGCCTCGCATCCCAAGATGGGCTTCCTCGTGCGGGAAGCCGCCGAACGCAGCCCGGATCTGCTGCGCGCCAAGCGGAGATAACATTGACAAATTGACGGATTTACGAATTTACGCATTCCGGAATTCGTCAATTCGTAGATTCGTCAATTCGTCGATACAGGTTTCACGCATATGCCGACTTCCGAAGAACTCATCGAGCTGGCCAACCAGTGCGCGTCGAAGCTCGAGATTGACGGGACGCTCAGGGCCGTGCCGTCCTTCTCGGACGCCGAAGACCACTTCGAGGACGAATACGAGGAGCTGCTGCAGGCCATCCACGAAGACGAGCTGTTCGCGCCCGTCGACATCCAGCGCCAGGAAGAGCTGGTGGAGCAGATTGCGGCGGCGCTGCCGGAAGACAAGCGGACGCTGATCGTCGAGCTGGCCGACAATCACGCCCGCCACGTCTGGATGCAGCAGGAAGGCGCGTACCACGTCGGGCTTGCCGTGGGCCGGAAGCTGCGGCTGCGGCGGGAAGCGTAACTTCGACAGGCCACAGAGTCACAGGGACACAGAGCAAACCAACGTACATTTCTCTGTGTCTCCGTGTCTCTGTGGCCCGTGGAGGCGTACATCGTGTCGCTTTCATTTCTCCATTACGACGTCTTCACCGCCGAGCCGCTGACCGGCAATCAGCTCGCGGTCTTTCTCGACGGGCGCGGGCTCGCCGCGGATCGCATGCAGGCGCTTGCCCACGAGATGAACTTCGCGGAGAGCACGTTCATCCTGCCCCCCGAGACGCCCGGCACCGACGTGCGGATGCGGATCTTCACGCCCGCCACCGAGATGCCGATGGCGGGTCACCCGACGATCGGCAGCACGTTCGCGCTGGCCCACACCGGCGTGATCCGTCCCGGCGCTTCTCGTTTTGTGTTCGGGCTGGGCGTCGGCCCCATTCCCGTCGATCTCGAGTGGGAGGGAAGCCGGCTCCGGTTCGCGTGGATGACGCAGCTCAATCCGACGTTCGGGTCGCCGCTCGACGGGCGCGACGCGGTCGCCCGTGCCATTGGCCTCGACGCCGGAGACCTTGCCGCCGATCTTCCCGTGCAGCAGGTATCGTGCGGCGTGCCCTTTCTCATCGTGCCGATTCGCGACCGGGAAACCGTGGATCGGGCGCTCAGCGACGCGTCAGCATTCCGGCGGCTGGCCACGTCGACCGGGATTGACCTTCCGATCTTTCTCTTCGCGATGTTCCCGCCTGGCTCGCCGGAGACCGTCTACAGCCGCATGTTCGCCCCCGGGTTCGGCATCATGGAGGATCCGGCCACCGGCGGCGCCAGCGGACCGCTTGGCTGTTATCTCGTTCGCCATCGCCTGGTGGCTGGCGATGCGGCGCAACGCATTATCAGCCTGCAGGGCGTGGCGATGGGCCGTCCCAGCCGCATTCACGTGTCCATCGCGTCGCGCGCCCGCGAGATCGCGGAGGTCAAGGTCGGCGGCCAGGCCGTGCTCGTCGGCCGCGGCGAATTGCTGGTGTGATCGGCGGTCACGACGCATGTCTCGTTAGTTCTTGCGGTAGAGCGCGACCACGCGCTCGATGTCGCCGGCTGAGACGCCTGAAACCTTCGAGATGTCGTCGCGGCGTTTCAGCTGCGCGCGATAGCGGTTGAAGAACGCGGGGATATCGCCGCCGTACCCGAAGAAGTACATGATGTCGCGGAAATCGTCGGTGTGCTCGAGGCCCAGCGCGTGCCCCAGTTCGTGCACGCAGGTGAGGTAGACGATCGTGTCGCGGAACAGGGTGTCGCGCCGCGCCAGCGCCGCGATGTCGCCGCCCAGCGCGTCGGTATCGGGACGGACGTACACCGCGGCGCCGCGGCGTCCATTGACAGTCAGCCCTCGCATCTCGCCGTACTGCCCGCTCTCGGCGGGGACCCAGTAGACGCGGACCAGGGCGTCCTGTTCGCGTGCCGGTTCGAACCGCAGCGCGCCGCCCACGCTCCTTTCCCACGCCTTCAACGCCCAGGTGGCCAGGTCCAGGTCGGACGGCCGGTACTCCGATCCCGGCTCCCCGGTGGCCACGAAGTAGGTCACCCGTCCACTGGTGTCGAGCGGCTCCAGCGTACGAAGCGTCTGCGCCGACAGCGCCATGTGTGAGACGGAGGCGGCAATCAGTGCGAACGCGATCGGAAGCAGGTTCAACGGCATGCACATAAGATAGGCCCAGACCGTTATGCGGCCTTCAGCGGGAATTGTGCACCACGTTGTAGTTCCGCATAACGGTCTTGGCGCGCGGAGCGCGCCCAAGCAGACAGCGTGAACGAGCCAAGGGCGCCGCCCTTCACTGGTCACGCGAATTATTAGATATCAAGAGCAGCGCCCTTGGATCGTTCATCATGATCTCGTTCTCCAGCATCAGCAAGCAGTACGGCAGGCAGATCCTGTTTGTCGACGCGTCGTTCCAGCTCAATCCTGGCGAGAAAGTTGGCCTCGTCGGTCCGAACGGATCGGGCAAGACCACCCTCTTCCGGATGATTGTGGGGGAGGAGTCGCCAGACGAGGGCGAAGTCTCCGTGCCGCGGAAGATGACCATCGGGTACTTCCGGCAGGACGTCGAGGAGATGTCGGGACGCTCCGTCCTGGACGAGGCGATTGCCGGGAGCGGCCGCGTCGGCGATCTGCATCACGAGCTCGAGGCGCTGCAACATGCGATGAGCGATCCGGCGCAGGCCGGCGACATGGACCGCATCCTGGCGCGGTTCGGGGAGGTGCAGGAGGACTACGACCATTCCGGCGGCTACGGCCTCGAGGCGCAGGCGCGCGAGGTGCTGCACGGCCTTGGCTTCGACGAGGAGCGGATCGAGGGGGACGTGGGGGCGCTGTCGGGCGGCTGGAAGATGCGCGTCGCCATGGCGCGCGTCCTGCTCGGCCGGCCCGATGTCCTGCTGATGGACGAGCCGACCAATCACCTGGACATCGAGTCGATCATCTGGCTCGAAGGGTTCCTGACGTCGATGCCGGGTGCGCTCCTGATGACGTCGCACGACCGCGAGTTCATGAACCGTGCGGTGACGAAGATTGCGGAGATCGACGCCGGCGAGATCACGTCCTACTCGGGCAATTACGACTTCTACGAGCGCGAACGCGCCATCCGCGAGGCCAATCGCGAGGCCGCCTATGCGCGCCAGCAGGCCATGCTGGCGAAGGAGCAGCGCTTCATCGACCGCTTTGCGGCGCATGCGGCCAAGGCCGCCCAGGTGCAGAGCCGCGTCAAGGCGCTGGAGAAAATCGAGAAGCTCGAGCTGCCGAAAAAGCGCCGGGTGGTGAAGTTCGAGTTCCGCCCGCCGCCGCGCTCGGGCGATCAGGTCGCGGTGCTCGAGGACGTCTCAAAGGCGTACGGCCGGCGCGTCGTCCATGCCCATCTCAATGCGACCATTCGCCGCGGGGAGCGGTGGTGCGTCATGGGCAAGAACGGCGCGGGAAAAACCACGCTGCTCAAGATGGTGGCCGGTGCGCTGCAGCCCGACACAGGCGAGGTCACGCTTGGCGCGAGCGTACGGCTCGGGTACTTCGCGCAGCAGGCGCTGGACCTGCTCCATCCGGATCTCACCATCGAGGAGCAGCTGCAGGAGGAGTTTCCGCACGAATCCGTCGGCGTGCTGCGCAATCTCGCGGGCGCGTTCCAGTTTTCCGGCGACGACACCGCCAAGAAGATTCGCGCGCTGTCGGGCGGCGAGAAGACGCGCCTCGTCATGGCGATCATGCTGCTCAATCCGCCGAACTTCCTGGTGCTCGACGAACCGACCAATCACCTCGATCTCGCGACGAAGGA
>Ga0184627_10000796_pt1 | contig 12298 bp, 12 predicted proteins | sample PLM3_127_b1_FD_133150 | JGI IMG/M metagenome (GOLD analysis project Ga0184627, IMG submission 133150) | Groundwater sediment microbial communities from an aquifer in East River, Colorado, USA - PLM3_127_b1 | ecosystem: Environmental > Terrestrial > Soil > Riparian zone | place: USA: East River...
CATCAGCATCGAGGCCATTGCCGGTGCCGATGGACAGCTTGTCATGCCGTACCACTGTACCGAGGCCCTCTCGACTGACAGCTAGGCGCCCGCCTCACCTTCAGCTCCGTCAAACGGTGCTTTAGACTCGCGCCATGAACGAAACGGTACAAAGCGCGAGACGCCCCCGCTCGGCAAAGAGGGCGGCGCCCGTGCCCCAACCGCGCACCAACGATCCCGAGCGGACGATGGCGAACATCCTCGAGGTGGCCACCGCGGAGTTCGCCGACAAGGGCCTGTCGGGTGCACGCATCGACGAGATCGCGGCCGCGACGCGCACCAGCAAGCGCATGATCTACTACTACTTCGGAAGCAAGGAGGGCTTGTACGTCGCCGTGCTAGAAGCGGCGTACAGCCGCATTCGCCGCATCGAAAGCGAGCTGCACCTGGAGGACCTGCGACCGGAGGACGCGCTGCGCAAGCTGGTCGGGTTCACTTTCGACTACCAGCTCGAGAACCCCGACTTCATCCGTCTCGTAATGACGGAAAACATCAACCGCGGCGAGTTCATCGCGCAGAGCAAGACGATCCAGCAACTGAACATACCGGCGATCGACGCCGTGCGGCAGGTCTACGAGCGCGGCGTCAAGGCCCGCGTGTTTCGCAACGACATCGATGCCGTGGACCTGCACATGTCGATCTCGGCGCTGTGCTTCTTCAACGTGGCCAATCGCCACACCTTTTCGCTGATTTTCAAGCGTGACCTCGAATCGCCGCGCGCCATCAGCGCGCGCCGCGACAGCATCATCGAGATGGTGGTGCGCTTCGTGCGCAAGTAGCGCTCACGACAAAGGCTTGCCCCGCGTGCGGGATACGGGAAAACCCGCATTTCATAAAACTAACTAGTTCGTACATTACGAGGTACGGGCTGCATCGCGCCATGTGGTTCGGCGGCTGACCCTTTCACTCACCCTCACTCTCTCCAGGAGACATCGATGAAAACATTGACCCGTTCGCTGTGTATCGGCCTGATGGCGTTGCTGCCGGTCAGCGCCGCGCTCGCGCAGGACATCAAGGAACGCACCATCAAGTTCGCGTTCCAGAACCAGAAGGGCCATCCGCAAGCCGAGGGCGCGCAGAAGTTCGCCGACCTCGTCGCGCAAAAGTCCGCCAACAAGATCCAGGTCAAGCTGTTTGCGGGCGGCACGCTCGGTGGCGATTTGCAGACGGTCTCGGCGCTGCAGGGCGGCACGGTCGAGATGACGGTGCTCAACGCCGGCATCCTGTCCTCGCAAGTCAAGGCCTTCGAGGTGTTCGACTTCCCGTTCCTGTTCGCGACGCCGCAGGAGGCCGACGCGGTGGTCGACGGTCCGTTCGGCAAAGGCCTGTTCGACAAGCTGACCGAGAAGAACCTGATCGGCCTGGCCTATTGGGAACTGGGCTTTCGCAACCTCACGAACAGCAAGCGCCCGATCACGAAGGTGGAAGACATTGCCGGCCTGAAGATCCGCGTGATCCAGAGCCCGATCTACATCGACATGTTCAACGCGCTCGGTGCCACCGCGACGCCGATGCCCTTCCCCGAGCTCTACCCCGCGCTCGAGCAACGCGCGGTCGACGGACAGGAGAACCCCTTCACGTTGATCCGCACGTCCAAGCTCTACGAGGTGCAAAAGCATGTCGCGGTGACGCGCCATGTCTACAACCCGCAGGCCGTGCTGATCGGCAAGAAGCTGTGGGACCAGTTGAGCCCGGCCGAAAAGAAGATCATCGACGACTCGGCGAAAGAGGCGACGCGATACCAGCGTGAGCTTTCGCGCAAGCAATCCGACGAAGCGCTCGCCGAGTTGAAGAAGCTCGGCATGCAGGTCACCGAGTTTTCGCCGGCCGAGATGCAGCGCATTCGCGACAAGGTGAAGCCCGTCATCGACAAGCACACCGCGGCCGTCGGCGCCGACGTGGTGAAGCAGGTACAGGACGAAATCGCCAAAGTGCGCAAGTAAGCGCCTGGAGTACGACGATGAAGAAGTTGCTCATGGGCCTGATCGGCTCCGGCATCCAGCGCTCGCTGACGCCTCGCATGCACGAGGAGGAGGCGCGCCACCACGGCCTGAGCCTGCACTATCAGCTGATCGACCTCGACGCCACAGGCTCCGGCGTCGAGGCGCTGCCCGGGCTGATCAGCGCGGCGCGCACGATGGGCTTCGCCGGGCTGAACATCACCTACCCGTGCAAGCAGGCGGTGATTCCACTGCTCGACGAGCTGTCCGATGAAGCGTCCGCGATGGGCGCGGTGAATACCGTTGTCGTGAAGAAAGGCAAGGTGATCGGCCACAACACGGACGGCTCCGGCTGGGCCTGGGCGTTCAGGCGACGGCTGCCCGATGCGCGTCTGACCAAGGTGGTGCAACTCGGCGCCGGCGGTGCCGGGTCCGCCGTGTCGGAAGCGGTATTGCGGCTCGATGCACGGCAGCTCGTCATCGTCGATCGCGATGCCGACCGCGCGCTCTTGCTGGCCGAACGCCTGCGTGCGCTGCACCCGCGCAGCGAGATCAGCGCGAGCACCGATGTGACGCAAGCCCTCGCGGGTGCCGATGGGCTGATCCACTGCACGCCCACCGGCATGGACAAGTTGCCTGGCCTGCCGCTGGCCGAGGAGCTGCTGCGCCCCGATCTCTGGATCGCCGAAATCGTTTACTTCCCGCTCGACACGGCGCTGCTGAAAGTGGCGCGCGCGAAAGGTTGCCGGACCGTCGACGGCGGCGGCATGGCGGTCGGGCAAGCCGTCGGCGCATTCAAGCTCTTCACCGGCCTGGAGCCCGATCCGACGCGCATGGAAATGCACTTCCGCCGCCTGATCCAACAACGCGAAGCCGAGGAGATGAAGGCATGACGCTGGCCACGACACGCGAAGCCATCGGCGAAGCGCCGAACCCGCTCGGCCTCGAAGGCCTGGAGTTCGTCGAATACGAAACGACCAAGCCCCAGGCACTCGGACAGGTGCTGGAGGCGATGGGATTTCGCCCGGTGGCGCGCCACCGTTCCCGTGAAGTGCTGCTGTATCGCCAGGGGGACATGAACATCGTCGTCAACGCTCACCACGCGACCGATGAGACGCCCGTGCTGTCGGCCTTCGCGCTGCGCGTGCGCGATGCCGCTGCGGCCTATGAGCGTGCGATCGATCGCGGCGCCTGGCCGGTGCCGGTGAACGTGAAGCCGATGGAGCTGCACATCCCGGCGATCCATGGCGTCGGCGCGAGCCGCATCTACTTCGTCGACCGCTGGCGAGAGTTCTCGATCTGGGACGTCGACTTCGTCCCGATCCCCACCGTCGAGAAGCGTCCGCCCGCCGTGGCCGGCATGCACTGGTTCGGCCTCGTCCAGTACATCGGGCTCTCGCGCATGGAAGACTGGACCGAGTTCTATGCCGAGCTCTTCGGCTGGCGTGCGCTCCCGGACGAACGCCGCTTCGGCATCATGCCCAGCGGCCGACTGCTGCAAAGCCCCGACGGCCTCATGCTGCAGCTGGTCGAGCCCGAGGCCGACGCGGCCGATGCGCAGCAGGAGGAGTCGCTGCAGCGCGTGGGCTTCGGCGTGAGCGACGTGCTGGCGGCGGTGAAGGAACTGCGCGGCCGCGGCGTCGAGTTCGTCGAGAGCGAAGGCGTGCACTCCGAGAGCCGCGGCGCGCTGACGCGATCGCAACTCGGCAGCGTGATGTTCGAACTCGTGAAGAAGGCGACATGAACCCCCAGGCTCACATTCGTTCGCTGCCCGGCGCGAGACGCGCCGGGCGTTCAGCCCGTCCAAGCCCGCACTGGCGGGCTTGGAGCCGCGGGCTTCACCCCCCCGAGGGGGCGCTCGACCTCCTTGAGGCGGCTCGGCGGAGGTCGAGATGAAGAACATCGCCGACTTCGGCATGGACACGATCACGATGGCCGGCACGCTGCCTGCCAAGCTGGCGGCCGTGCGAGACGCGGGCTTCGGCCAGATCATGCTGTCGGCGCGCGACCTGACCGGTCACGATGCGGGGGTCGACGCCGCCGTGGCGGCCGTGCGGGCCAGCGGCCTGCGCGTGACGGGCTTTCAGGTGCTGCGCGACTTCGAGGGCTTGTCGGGCCACCTGCACGAATACAAGGTCGATGTGGCGCGCTCGATGCTGTCGATGTGCGCTGCCCTCGGCTGCCGCGTGCTGCTCGCGTGCTCATCGACGTCGCAGCACGCGAGCGCCGATCCCGATGCGGTCGCGCGCGATTTGCGCAAGCTCGCGATGCTCGCGCTGCCGCTGCAGATCAAGGTGGCGTTCGAGGGCTTGTCGTGGGGCCGCACGATCAACCAGTACACGCAGGCCTGGGACGTCGTGCGCCGCGCCGACATGCCGAACCTCGGCATCGGCATCGACTCGTACCATGTGTTCGCCACTCAGACGCCGCTCGACGCACTGGACGACGTGAGCCCCGCGAAGATCTTCCTCGTGCAACTTTCCGACTTCATGTGGAACGAAGTACGAACCCCCGAGGAGCGCATGAACACCGCGCGTCACTTTCGCGTGTTTCCCGGCGAGGGCGTGCACAGCGCCATGCTGTCGGAGCTCGTGCGGCGGCTCGACCGGCTCGGCTACCGGGGTGACTACAGCTTCGAGGTGTTCAACGACGACTATCAGCAGATGCCGCAGGCGACCGTCGCGGCGCGTGCGAAGCGCAGCGCCTTGTGGCTTGCCGAGGACATTCTCCGGCGCTCGGTGCCGCTGCCCGGAGCGATACGACTCAAACAACAGGAGTTCCAATGACCACGCCTTGCATCATCACCGTCGCGATCACGGGTTCGTTGCCGCGCAAGCAGGACAACCCCGCCGTACCGATCTCCATCCAGGAGCAGGTCGAATCGACGCATGAAGCGTTCGAGGCCGGCGCGACGCTGGTCCATCTTCATGTGCGCAATGAGGACGGCTCCCCCACGTCCGACGCAGCTCGCTTCAAGGAGCTGCTCGACGGCATCCGGCGCCATTGCCCGGGGATGATCACGCAGGTGTCGACGGGCGGTCGGTCGGGCGCCGGCCGTGAACGCGGCGGCATGCTGGAGCTGAAGCCCGACATGGCGTCGCTCGCGACCGGCTCGGTGAACTTCCCGACGCGCGTCTACGACAACGCGCCGGACCTCGTGGAGTGGCTCGCCGCCGAGATGCTGCACCATGGCATCAAGCCCGAGGTCGAGGCGTTCGATCTGTCGATGATCTTTCAGGCCGCGAACCTGGCGCGGGCCGGAAAGATCAAGGGTCCCTTGCACGTGCAGTTCGTGATGGGCGTCAAGAACGCGATGCCGGTCGACCGCGAGGTCTTCGAGTTCTATGTCAAGACGCTGAAGAGGTTGGCTCCCGATGCGACCTGGACCGGCGCCGGAATCGGTGCCCATCAATTGACGCTGGCGCGCTGGTCGCTCGAGCTCGGTGGCCACTGCCGCACCGGATTCGAAGACAACGTGCGCCTCGATCGAGAGACGTTGGCCCCTTCGAACGCGGCGCTGGTCAACCAGATCACACAGTTGTGCGCCGAATATGGCCGCAGACCAGCGACGGCCGCCGAGGCGCGCCGCCTGCTGGAACTGCCACCGCGGTGATGGCGGCTTGACTCGCATGGGTTCGGCTCGACAGCGCCGGATGCAAGGATGCCAGTCGCCTTCCGCACGCGGCATGATGGAACCTCACCGCTCGGAAGGGCTTGCCATGACCGAAGAACTGTTTCGCGAAGATGCGTCGCTCGCCACTTGCGAGGCGCGTGTCACCGCGCTTGACGAACGCGGCGTGCAACTCGACCGCACCGTGTTCTATCCGGTTGGCGGCGGACAGGCGGGCGATCGCGGCGTGTTGGCGCTGCCCGACGGCAGCGAGTTGCAGATCGCCGACACGCGCAAGGGCGAGCGGCCCAGCGAGATCGTGCACGTGCCGGCACCAGGGCAGGAAGCGCTGCTCGCGAAATTCACGCCCGGGCTGGCCGTGCAGGCGCGCATCGACATGCAGCGCAGACAGCGGCACATGCGTTTCCACACTGCGACGCACCTGCTGTGCGCGCTGGTGCCGCATCCGGTGGACGGCTGCTCGATCACCGCCGATTACGCGCGGCTCGACTTCCACATGACCGAGCCGCTCGACAAGGAAACGCTGAACGCGGGTCTGGCGCGGCTCGTCGGCGAGGCGCATCCGGTCGGACACCGCTGGATCGGCGAAGACGAGCTCGACGCGAACCCCGGCCTCGTGCGCAGCATGAGCGTACAGCCGCCGCGGGGACAAGGCCGTGTGCGCGTGCTCGACATCGAAGGCGTCGACTTGCAGCCATGCGGCGGCACGCATGTGAGCAACACCGCCGAGATCGGGCGCGTGGTCGTCACGAAGATCGAGAAGAAGTCAGCCATGACCCGAAGGGTCGTGCTCGGCTTCGCCGAGCCGTGACTGTCTCCCTCTCCCTTTGGGAGAGGGTTGGGGTGAGGGCCGGTGAGCCGCCGCGCCCTCACCCCTGCCCTCTCCCGGAGGGAGAGGGAGTAAGACTTGCACGCGCGTCGTGGCGCGCCAGGCGCTCCAGCAGATGATCGACCTCGGCGCGTGCGGTCGGTGACATCGGCACCGCGGGCTTGCGCTGCGCGTCCGACGTGAGCAAGCCGCGGCGCTTCAGCACGTACTTGCGCACGGCCAGCCCGACGCCCGGTTGCTGCTCGTATCGGATCAGCGGCAGGTGCGCGTCGTACAGGTCGTGCGCCTGCTCGCGCCGGCCGGCGGCGGACAGCCGCACCACGTCGCACAACATGTCGGGTAAACAGTAGCCGGTGTTCGCGCCGTCGGCGCCGCGCTCCATCTCGTAGTCGAGGAACAGCCCACCGTTGCCGCACAGGATCGAGATGTGGCGCATCGAGCCATCGCGCTCGAAGCCGCGCAGCAGCGAGATCTTTTCCAGGCCCGGCCAGTCCTCGTGCTTGAGCATCACGCACGAGGGCACATCGCTCACGATGCGTCGGATCACGCCCGGCGTCATCTGCACCGATAACGTCAGCGGGTAGTCCTGCAGCACGAACGGCACGTCGGCGCCGATGGCGTCGGCCGCCTGCCGGTAGTAGCCGACGATCTGGTCGTCGGTGCGAAGGTGGTTCGGCGGCGCGATCATCACGCCGGCCGCGCCACGCTGCATCACGTCAAGCGCCAACGCACGCATCGCCGCGAAGCCCGGCGCCGACACGCCGACGACGGCCGGCAGCGCGCCGGCGCGTTGGATGACGCGCGTCGCCACCGCGATCGCTTCCGCGTGCTCGAGCTTCGGCGCCTCGCCGAGCTGCCCGAGCACCGTGATGCCGGTGCTGCCGCAGGCGACATAGAAGTCTGTCAGGCGATCGATCGAATCGACGTCGATCGACCCGTCGTCGAAGAAGGGCGTCGGCGCGATCGGGAACACGCCTTTGGCGTCAGCGCTCAACAGCATGACCGCATGTTAGAGCAGCTGGTATGACCGAAGGACATAGTTCGCGCCGCAAAACTCGGTTGACGACGCTCAGGTCATTCATCGTTCAAAGCACTCTGCATGCCTTGGCGAAGTCCGTTGCGGGCTGCATGGCCACAGCTTCGGCAGGTCCTCCGGATTCGACCCAGGCATCGAGCCCGCCGGCCAGCGGCCGAACGCGCTGAAAGCCTTGCGCGGCCAGCATGCGCGCCGCACGCGCGGCGGACACTTCATTGGGGCAATTGCAGTACAGCACGATCTCGCGATCGCGCGGAAGATCCCGCGCCTTGTCGCTCACCTCGTGCAGGTGCATGCGCAACGCCCCCGGAATGCGGCGGTCATCGAGATCGACGCTCGCCGCCGAGCGCACGTCGACGATGACCGGCTCGTGGCCATCGAGGATCAGCGTTCGCAACTCGTCGGCGTCGATGCGCGGCATGTCGACCGCGCGCAGGAAACTTCGCCGCCGCCAGTAGCGCAGCGCCAGCAGCGCCGCGAGCACCAGCAGCAAGGCAACCAAGGCGCCCGCGCCGGCGCCGGCCATCACGTCGAGAATCTGCTGGATCTGCTTGCTGAACAGCATGCCAAGACCGAGATACACCGACGTCCACAGCGCGGCCCCGACCAACTCGAAGCTCAGGAACCTGCGCCAGGACATCGCCAGCGCACCGGCCATCGGCGCGGCCACCACCGACACGCCCGGAACGAACTTCGCGGCAATCAATGAGTTGCCGCCCCAGCGCGTGATCAGCGACTCGCTCTGCCGCACGCAGGAATCCGGCGACAGCGAGATGCGGCACAGCAGCCGCATCACGCGGTGGCCATACCGGCGTCCGCCCCAGAACCACACCGCGTCACCCACGACGTTGGCCAGCAGGGCAACGCCGAACGCCGCGATGGCCGAGAACTCTCCCCCGGCGGACAGACCACCCGCCACCACGAGCAAAGGCGCCGCCGGCACGGGCGCGCCGATGCGCGCCGCGAGCGTCGCGGCAAAGACGATCAATACGCCGTGATGCTGCAGGAGGGCGACGAGTTCTTGCACGGTGATCGCTAGTCTTGCCGAAGTGCCTGAGCGTAACGACAAGGCGGGTTGGATCGCCCGCCGATAACGAATACCCTGACCGCGCCCAGTGGCGCTCGGCTTGGACCAGGCGCGCGAGGATCTCAAGCAAGCCGCGCGCGGCGCGTTTCACCCTCTCTCATTGCGGCTGGAACCCGCTCTTCCTGATGATCTCCGTCCATGCCTTCGCGTAGGCCCGCTCGCGATTGGCGAGTTGCTGCGACGACATGAACTCCACCGTCAGTCCCAGCGCCGTCAGGCGGTCCCGCACTTCTGCAATGGCAACGACCTTCGACAACGCTTGCGAGAACTGATCGATCGCCGCCTTGGGCGTGCCGGCCGGCGCAAAGAAGCCGTAGTACGGCACGTCTTCGAAGCCGGTGACGCCCAGCTCGGACAGCGTCGGCACGTCGGGCAACGTCGCCTGCCGCGAGCCGCCGAGCACCGCCACAACCCGGATCCTGCCGCTCTTGTGGTTCTCGATGAAATCGGGCACGGAGCCCACGCCGGCGGCGATCTGGTTGCCCAGCATGTCGCCCATCATCGGCGCGCTGCCGCGGTACGGTGCGGCCACGAGGTCGAGCTTGAACTTCTCGCCCAGCACCTTGACGAGGAACTCGGGCGTCGAGGCGGGCGCCGGCACGCCGACCACCCCCTTGCCCTGCCCCTGGCCTTTCACCCAGGCCACGTAGTCGTTCAGGCTCTTGGCCGGCGTACCGGGCGACAACGCGAAGGCGTTGACGAAGCTGGCGAAGCCGGCCACCGGCACGAAGTCGCGCGCCGGATCGAAACCCGGCTGCTTCATCACGAGCGGCAGGATCGTGATCGTGTGGTCATGCGAGATGAAGAAAGTCGTGCCGTCCGGCGGCGCGGCCTTCAGCGCCTGCGCGGCGAGTTGACCGCCGGCGCCGGATTTGTTCTCGACGACCACGGGCGCGCCGAGTTCATCCTTCAGCCGCTCCGCCAGCGTGCGGGCGATGGCGTCGGTTCCACCACCGGCCGGAAAGCCCACGATGATCTTGACGGTCTTGCCGGACTGGGCCCAAGCGGCGCCCGAGACGGCCAGCGCAGCGACAACCAACGATCGAAGCAACAAGCGGCGTGCGAATCGGAACATCGGATCCTCCTGATACGTTCGACGCAATGGTGCCGCGCCAGCACCCGGCCGCGTTCAGCGAAAACCCGCGACTGCCTGCACTCCGGTAACCGGGAAGTCGGTGAACACGCCGTCCACGCCGAGCTTCATGTAGTACTGCATTTCGGCCTTCGGGTCGCTGAAGCCGTAGCCGCTGGCGTCGTTGCGATAGGTCCAGGTGTGAACCATCAGGCCCTTTTGGTCGCCCTTGACCACGAAGTCTTTCGTGTTGAGGTACTGCAGGTTGGTGACTTCGAACGAGATTGCGGCCATGAAGGTCGAATGCTTGATCTCCGGATAGATGCCGATCGTGCGTCCGGCCTTGCTGCCTTCGGCCTGGGCCAGGGCGATCACTTCATCGAGCGTGGGGATCTTGTACAGACCGTTGTATCGCTGCGGCCGGCCGCTGTTGGCCTGCATCGCGCCGAGGGTCTTGATTTCGGCCAACGTGAAGTCGTTTGCAAAGTAGGCCGCGTTCGGCGATGCCATGCAAGGTCTCGCGCGTTGCGTCGTCGTCGACCAGGTCGTTGATCACGACGTCGTAGCCGCTCTCGGCGAATGCATACGCGATGCCGCGCCCGATGCCGCGGCGCCCCCCGGTGATGAGCGCTCGCGCGCGGCCTTGCGCCTTCGCATTCATTCGACGGTCTCCTGCGATCAGTGTCGTGCCATCGTAGTGCAGCACCCGGGCAGGTAGTTGACCCGATGCAACGCTTGCCATGGCCGCCGTAACCTAGCCGAATGCATCAACGGCAGGAGACACCATGAAGTTCATCAAAGCCCGCATCGGCGCCCTGCTCGCGGGCCTCGTGCTCAGCCTCGGTGCCGCCGCACAGAACATCTCGATCGCCACCGGCGGCACCGGCGGCGTCTACTACCCGATGGGTGGCGGCATCGCCGCGGCGCTGTCCAAGCACGTGCCCGGCATGCAGGCCACCGCCGAAGTGACCGGCGGTTCGGTCGACAACCTGAAGCTGATCGCCAGCGGCAAGCCCTACATCGCGCTCACGATGGCCGACGCGAGCCAGGACGCCTATCGCGGCGAAGACAAGTTCAAGGGCAACAAGGTGCCGCTGAAGACGTTGATGGTGCTCTATCCGAATCGCATGCACGTGGTCAGCGTCGAAGGGCGCGGCGTCAACAAGATGGTGGACCTGAAGGGCAAGCGCGTGTCCACCGGGTCGCCGGGCAGCGCGACCGAGGTGATGGCGTTTCGCCTGATCGAAGCCGCGGGCCTGGACAAGGACAAAGACCTGAAGCGCGAGCGCCTGGGCGTGGCCGAATCGGTCAATGCAACGAAGGACGGCAAGATCGACGCATTCTTCTGGGTCGGCGGCTTGCCGACCGCCGCCGTCAGCGATCTCGCGAACACGCCGGGCACGAAGATCAAGCTGATCGACCATGCCGACGCGGTGGCCGCGATGAACAAGAAGTACGGCAACCTCTACATCGAGGACGCGATCCCGAAGACGGTCTACAAGGGCATGGATGCCGACAACAAGCAGGCCACCGTGATGAACATCCTCGTCACGCACGAGAACATGGACGAGAAGACCGCCTACAACATCGTGAAAACGATCTTCGACAAGCGCGACGACTTGATCGCGGTGCACAAGGAGTCGGAGAACTTCAAGCTCGAGAACCAGAAGACGAGCGCGACGCCGATCCCGTTTCATCCGGGCGCCGTCAAGTACTTTGCCGAAAAGGGCGTGAAGCTGAACTGAACTGGTTGGCCGCCGCTGCCGAGCATGGCTCAGCCGACCACGCCCGATGCAGCGGCGCTCGTCGTCGACGAAGACGCGCGACACAAAGCCGAGCAGTACATCGAGGCGGAAGAAGGCGCGCACAACCGCCTGCGCGGCGCTCTCGCTGCGTTCGTCACCGCGGTCGCTTTCACGATGTCGGCGTTTCACCTGTACACCGCGTATGCGATCGTGCCGACGCAGACGCTGCGCCCGATCCACGTCGCGTTCGTGCTGTTCCTGAGTTTCCTCGTCTTCCCGATCGCGCGCCGCTTTCGCGATCGCATCATGTGGTGGGACTGGATTGCCGCGGCGCTGTCGGTGGCGATCGTCGTCTACCTGGTGCAAGGCGGTGACGACTTCACCGATCGCAACACGTCGCCGAACGACTGGGACATCGCGTTCGGCATCGCGCTGATCGCACTTGTGCTCGAGGCGATGCGGCGCACCACCGGCTGGATCATGCCGGCCATCACCTTCGCCTTCCTGCTCTATGCGCTGCTCGGCCCGCAACTGCCGGCGCCGTGGACGCACAAGGGCTACGAGGTCGGCCGGCTGGTCGGGGTGATGTACATGACGCTCGAAGGCATCTACGGCGTCGCCGTCGACGTCTCGTCGTCGCTGATCATCCTGTTCACGATCTTCGGTGCGTTCCTGCAGCACTCGGGCGCGGGCAAGTTCTACATCGACTTTTCGTTCGCGGCGATGGGCGGCAAGCAGACCGGCGCCGGACGCACCGTCGTGCTGGCTTCGTTCCTGCTCGGCGGGCCTTCGGGATCGGGCGTGGCGACCACCGTCACGCTCGGGACGGTGGCGTATCCGATGCTCGCCAAGGCCGGCTACGAAAAAAACGCCGGCGGCGGCCTGCTCGCTGCGGGCGGCCTGGGTGCGATCCTTTCGC
>Ga0184627_10000798_pt1 | contig 12282 bp, 9 predicted proteins | sample PLM3_127_b1_FD_133150 | JGI IMG/M metagenome (GOLD analysis project Ga0184627, IMG submission 133150) | Groundwater sediment microbial communities from an aquifer in East River, Colorado, USA - PLM3_127_b1 | ecosystem: Environmental > Terrestrial > Soil > Riparian zone | place: USA: East River...
CCGGATCCAACTCCAATGCATGATCTCGGCACTTGCTTCGGCTGGTATTCCAACCGCGCGTGGGGTGAGCGGACGAAACAAGACCGCGTAGGGCAATAAGGTGGCCGCGTGCGATCCGGGGTCATCTGTCGCAACCTCGAGCATTTGCGCCTGTGGGCGCCCGAGCCGCCCGAGCGAATTCACTTCCCGGTGGTATCGTCTAGCGGGAGCAGATCAGGGTCGTGCCGAGCGCGTTTCGGGGTGCGCTTGAAGCGACGTGCCTTGTGGCTGGGCCGATCGAGCGGGGGCGAACGTGCCACATCTCCCCGCTCCACAACTCGGACAGGAGGAGCGCGATGGTCGAGCTGATCAAACAGATCGTCAAGAGGACACCTCTGGCAGGACCGCTCCGATCGTTCAAGAGCTACCTCGAACTGCAGCGTCTTCCGGATGACGAGTACCGCACTGAACGCGATGATCGAGCCATGGCCGCCCTCATGCATGAAGGGCTGAGGGCGGACTCTGTCTGCATCGATGTTGGGGCGAACACCGGACGCGTCTTGAGTCTTATGTTGAAGCATGCCCCTGCGGGGCAGCACTACGCCTTCGAGCCGGTTCCACACCTCGCAGATGGCCTGCGCCGCCGCTTCCCCCAAATCACCGTTCACGCATTCGCGCTCAGTGACACCGAGGGTGTCGCGACCTTCAACTATGTTGTGAACGTGCCCGGCTGGAGCGGTCTCCGGCAAGGGTCTTACCCAAAGCCGGTAGAAATCCAGGAAATCCTAGTCGAGGTACGCCGATTGGATGACGTGATCCCTGTAGACCTGCCGGTCCGGTTTATCAAGATCGACGTCGAGGGCGCCGAGCTGCAGGCACTGCGCGGAGGCTTGAACACCATTCGGCGTTGCATTCCGATGATCGTTTTCGAGTACGGCGAGATTCATGGGATGCCCTACGGCACTACGCCAGAGGTCCTGTATGACTATCTCACGGAGGAATGCGGGCTTGACGTGTTCTCCTTGATCGGGAGACGTCCGCGTCTGAGCCGGGACAACTTCGCCACGATCTGCCGGGAGGCAACCGCGTCGAACTACGCGCGCTGGGCCCAGGGCAACTTTCTGGCCCGCTGATACACATCCGTAATGAATGTCTGAACTCACCTCTAGTCCTGATCGGGGATTCTCAACCGCCAAGGACGCTAACGTCGAGTCTCTTGACTCCGGGGAACAACCGAACCACCGAAGCCCGCAAGGCGGGAAACCACCGAACGCTCTTCCATGGAATGCCGAACCGAGGAATAACCTCGGTCAAGTGATCAAATCCGACACCACCGGAGGCCAGAATTGCGTATCCTCGTAACCGGCGGCGCGGGCTATCTCGGATCAATCCTTGTCCCCCTCCTTCTGAGGGAAGGCCACGAGGTGACTGTTCTCGACAACTTCATGTATCGCCAGACCTCCCTCCTCGATTGCTGTTATCAACCCAAGTTCACAGTCATTCGCGGGGATGTGCGCGACGAAAGAATTTTGGGCGAACTGGTCCCACAGGCGGATGCCATCTTTCCTTTGGCCTGCCTGACGGGTGCGCCCATCTGCGCCAGCGATCCGCACACTGCACGTGCAGTCAACTCGGATGCCGTCCGCACCATCGCGGACCTTATGAGCCCTCGGCAGCTCCTGATATTCCCCTCCACCAATAGCGGCTACGGGATCGGCCAAGAAGACATTTACTGCGATGAAGATACTCCCCTGCGACCCGTTTCGCTCTATGGTCGCCTCAAGGTCGAGATCGAATCCTTCCTCCTTGACCGTGGTGACTGTATAACTTTCCGCTTTGCCACTCTGTTCGGTGTCAGTCCCCGCATGCGCCTCGACCTCTTGGTAAACGACTTTACCTACCGCGCTGTTGTTGACCGCTTCATCGTGCTCTTCGAACCGCACTTCAAGCGAAACTACCTTCACGTCCGAGATGCCGCTCGTGCATTCCTCCACGCTTTGGAAAACTACGACACCATGCGCGGCCGCCCATACAACGTGGGCCTCAGTGACGCCAATCTCAGCAAATGGGAACTCTGCGAGGCGATTCAGAAATACGTCACGAATTTTCATTTTGTCGCCGCAGAAGTTGGCGAGGACCCCGATAAGCGCAACTATGTCGTCAGCAATGAAAGGATAGAGGCAACGGGATTCAAACCATTGGCCAGGCTGGAAGATGGAATTCAAGAGCTAATAAAAGCCTATCAAATTCTCCGTCGCAACCAATATGCGAATGTGTAAGTCTGCTGATTTCGTAGGCGCGACCCGCATTTTCCTCTCACGAGGCAAGGCATATCAGAATAGGGGTGGCTCATGGCGGTGACCATCTTTACCCACTGCAAAGCCTTTCGAGGTCACATAGGCATTATCCAGCGCAATGCTATTGGCAGCTGGCTCCAGTTGGGGCCGGAGTGCGAGGTGGTCCTTTGCGGTGACCGGGGGGGGGCTGCGCAAACTGCGGAGGAATTCGGGCTCCGCCATCTTGCCCAAGTGGGGCAGAATGAATATGGGACACCGCTGGTCAATGACCTCTTTGACAGGATACAGCGAATCGCGAGTCATGATGTCCTCTGCTATGCGAACTGTGACATCATCTTCCTAAAGGACTTTGTGGAGGCCGTGGAGAAGGTGAGGAGCCGGTTGAGGCGGTTTCTCATTGTTGGGGAATGCTCGAATCTGGACTTGACAGAGCCGTTGGCCTTCGAACAACCAGAGTGGCAGACAAGTCTCCGAGAGATGATTCAGCACAGGGGAACGCCCCGTGGACCACGTTCGATCGACTACTTCATATTCTCACGGGGCCTTTACCGGAACCTTCCTCCCTTTGTGTTCGGAACCGCATACTTTGACAATTGGCTCATTTGGAAGGCACGCGCCCTCTGGGCCGCAGCCGTGGATGCAACCAAGGCTATCACCGCGGTGCACCAAAACCACGATTATGCCCACGTTCCTGGAGGCTACCTTTGGACCCGCCAAGGAGAAGCCGCAAAGCGTAATCTGGAATTGGCCGGAGGGCTCCGTCACATCTACTTCACGTATGACACAACCCACCGGCTGGACTCGTCCGGCCTGAGGCGGAACTACGGGGGCTTGTTCCGTCTGAAGTACCGCTGGGAGTATGAAATAATGGACTGGCGGATTGTCCAGCTAACCCGACCGATACGGCATCTCCTCGGCCTGCGCAAGGCCACCCTGGAACGCCTTAGCGGCTTAGGTTCCCGATGACCACAACTTCACGCATAGTCCTCATACGTCCGGGGCAGGCGTTGCAGGGCTGATTTCCGGGACAAGCGTTTCGTGATGATCACACCAAGGTTCATTCTTCCTTCAGGATGGACGGATCAACACGGATGAACGTTTTAATTGTCGTCCCTTGGGATCAGGAGTTCGGTGGCGTTGCCTCCGTGGTCGGGCACCTGGCCAGATACCTTCGCGATCGCGGCCATCGGGTGATCCTCTTTCACCCAGGGGAAACCAACCGAATGACACCGAATATGACGAAGTGGGGGTTTCCCGGATACCGACTAAGCCTCAGGGCACCCTGGTATAGGGAGCACCCCATTCGGAACCTCCTGGCCTATCTGATCTTCTTTGTCCCCACGGTATATCAGCTGGTGCGGCTCATACGGAGCCGCGGGATTCAGATCGTTAACATCCATTATCCAATTAAGGAGTTCGCCTATTTCGGGCTCTGCCGATGGCTCTTACCAATCCGGTTGGTCACATCCGTTCATGGGGCAGACTGTTTCCCGGCAGGGCGTCCGATGAAAAGATACCCATGGACTTTCAGATTCCTGCTGTTCTCGTCAGATGCGGTCGTGGCCCCCTCGAAAGCACTTCTTCAGGACTCCCTGGCCACATTCCCACATCTCTCCCGGAAGGCCGCCTTTATCCACAACGGTGTTGACCTGGAGGAGCTGAGCCAGCCGCTGGAGGATACCTCCCCTCTGACCAAAGAGAGATATCTCCTGTGCATAGCCGCACACAACGAGAAGAAAGCCTTGGACGTCCTGATTAGAGCCTTTGCGGTTGTCAAAGACGGCGATCCAGGGATCCGCTTGGTGCTGGTTGGCGACGGGCCATTACGTCCACAAGTTGAAGAACTGTCCAAAACCCTAGGCCTCGACGGCCGGCTCGAATTTCTGGGCTGGCGAGGGCGAGCCGAGATCGCCAGATTGCTGCATGGCTGTCAGGTCTTTGTCCTCCCCTCGAGATCGGAGCCATTCGGTATCGCAATCATCGAGGCCATGGCATGCCGGAAACCAGTGGTGGCATCAGCGGTTGGGGGCATTCCAGAAATCATCGAGAACGGAAAGACCGGCATCCTGGTGGACCCCGATAATCCTGCTGCCCTTGCAAACGCGCTTCTTAACCTTCTGAAGGACCCCTCTCTCCAGAGGTCAATTTCCAGTAACGCGTATGAAAATGTTGTTGCGCGGTTTCAGTGCGAACACACTGGAGCGTCCTATGAACGCCTGTTTGCTGGTTTGTCAAATTGACCCGCAGGGATTTCTGGTTGCACGCCCGAGAAACCTCTTCCGTAGCCTCTCCGCTGCAGGCGCAAGCCGAATCCTATCAAATGGCCCGGCCTTGAGGCCTTTTTCGACCCTCCCGTCGAGCCGTGGATCGCGTCGAGCAAAGTCTTTTGGGATCCGATAGCAATGAATCGGTGAGGAAGAGTGAAGCAGTATTCGTCGGCCGAATCAGCCATTAACGTAATTTCGAATGGTCCATCACGCGACGAGCGTCAGAATCTGCTGAGGACCTTTCGAGAAATGGCCCGGGAACTTATCGAGTACCGCGAGCTGCTCTGGCAGATGACGCTCCGGGATATCCGTATTCGCTACAAGCAGGCGATAATGGGTTTCGGATGGGCCATCTTCATGCCAGTCGTCATCGTGGGTGCCGGATTCCTGATCAAATATGCCATGGCAGAGATGGCTGGTACTCATTTCAAGATGGACGACTTCGCGAGCATGGCTGTGAAGGCGGTTCCTTGGGCTTTCTTTGTGGGTGCCATCGGCTTTGCCACCGGAAGTCTTACAGGCAATGTCAGCCTTATCACAAAGATCTACTTTCCCCGCGAGATATTTCCCCTCTCCGCGGTTCTAGCCCAGGCCTTCGACTCCGCCATTGGACTCATGGTCCTGGCCGTCATCCTGTTTCCATTCCTGGGCATTGGCTTGTCCGTTCAGGTTGTCTGGTTCGTTCCACTAGCAATCTTATTGCTCTTTTTCACTTCGGGCCTAGCCCTGTTTCTCAGTTGCGCCAATCTCTTTTTTCGCGACGTCAAGTACATCGTCCAGATTCTGTTGACCTTCGGCATCTTCTTTACACCGGTGTTTTACGAGGCAACGAATCTTGGGCCTAAAGGTTGCGCCCTCATGATGCTCAATCCGCTGGCTCCACTGTTGGAAGGTTTCCGCCTGGCCGTGGTCGAACATCACAACCTTCTGCATTCGCTGGTGGTGGTGTCCCCCGCTGGTCGAGAAATTCTCGCTTGGCAGCCTTGGTACCTAGTGTACGCTGCTGCCTGGGCGCTTCTCGGATCTCTGGTGGCCTGGCTCATGTTCCATAAACTCGAGTTCGTCTATGCAGAATACATCTAGCCTTCTAATTGCGAATCCGAAATCCACAATCCGTATTCCGAAATTGAAGCAGTTATGAGCGACACCGCCATCGAGGTTTCTCACGTCTGGAAGAAGTTTCGTCGGGGAGAAATTCATGATTCACTGCGGGATCTCGTTCCGGCTTTGGCCCGCCGCCTGATCGGCCGCGGCCGTAAAGGTAACGAGCTGGGCGAAGGCGAGTTCTGGGCGCTGAAGGACGTCAGCTTCCAGGTTCGACGAGGTGAGGTCCTCGGGATCATCGGCCCCAATGGCGCGGGCAAGAGCACCATGCTCAAGATCCTTTCCCGCGTTCTCCGCCCCAGCGTCGGCCATATGCACGTCAACGGACGCTTGGGAGCGCTGATCGACATCGGCGCCGGATTTCACCCCGACCTGACCGGTCGAGAGAATATCCACCTCAACGGTTCTATTCTCGGCATGAAGAAACGCGAGATCGATCGCAAGACCGACGAGATTATCGAGTTCTCGGGTGTGGCTCCGTTTATTGATACACCCGTGAAACGCTATTCCTCCGGCATGCAGGCCCGCCTCGGCTTCTCCATTGCCGCTCATCTTGACCCTGACGTGCTGCTGATTGACGAGGTCTTGAGCGTTGGTGACGCTCAATTTCAGAGACGCTGCCTCGACACAATGAAGAAAAAGCTCCAGCTTGGTACCAGCGTTGTCTTTGTGAGCCATAATATGGCTGCCGTGACTGACCTTTGCTCCGCCACTCTCCTTCTCGATCACGGACACATGGCCTTTGTGGGAGATACACACACAGCATGCAGTCGATACATGCAGTTGTTATCCGACGACACCTCGGCACATCCTGACTCGGATGTCGCCATCACCCACTCGTCCCTGTCCACTGCTAATGGTGAGACAATCCGACCGGGAGATCCGATCGAATTGATGATTGGTCTCTCGTTCGCGAAACAGATCAGGAATCCAACATTTTATCTGCTCCTCAACCGACTGAGCGATAACCTGCCCCTGTATAACGTCGCGGCCCAGGAGTGCGGCCTCCCCTTCCGAGTGTATCAGCCAGGAGAACGCGTTCTCATTCGATTCCAGGCTCGAGCGCATTTATTGCGGGGGACTTACACAATCGGCTTCAATGTCTACATGCCATCGGAAGGTCGCCACCTCGTTCGCGCTGAGTCTCTCTGTCACTTTACCGTACAGGAGAATACTTCCTACTGCGGAATTGTTGACATCGAGTGCCGACCCTCTGAGATCCGAATTCACCAACCAGTCTAAGTGTCTTGAGGCCCTGGTAACGTATGGCAACGGTACAGAGCACGACCGAACGAAGCGGTTTGATCGATCAGGCGGGCGTCAGGCACCTTGCCCTCCTCGTTTGCATCGTCCTGCTGGTCTGGGTCCCACGGCTCAGCGGCCCCATCGACCTTCGGTATGACGGCGGCGTGTACTACATCCTCGGCACCTCGCTGGCAGAAGGAAAGGGCTATCGCCTGCTGAACGAGCCCGGCGAGATCGAAGCCGTTCAGTATCCCCCCCTGTTGCCCGTCTTTGTAGCGGCACACCAGCGGGTTCTCGGCACGAGCGATACCATCGTGGTGGGTCAGGCCTTGCGCTTCTCGTTTCTGGCCCTCTTGGTGGCCTACGCGATTGCCACCTACGCCCTGGCCCGGCAGCTTCTCACCCCTGGATTCGCCCTGCTGGTGGGGGCGCTGACTTCGCTCCAACATTTCACCGTCTTCCTCTCGGACCTGTTATTCGCCGAGGTCCCCTTCGCCCTTGCCACCGTCGCCTTCGTCGTATGCCATCGCGCGTCCCGCCGCGGCCGATTCGTGCTCATGGCCCTGCTGGGAACGGTCGCCTTCCTCCTGCGCTCCTTCGGCATCGCCCTGCTCGGGGCGTGGATCGCCGACGCCTTCCTGCGCCGCCACTTCGGCCAGACGGCGCTCAGGTTGGCCGTCGCCTTGGTGCCGATCCTCCTCTGGTACTCCTTCATCGCCCGGGTGACCACGGGACCCGAGTACACCCACCCCACCTACCCCTACCAGAGGGCGCCTTACCAGTACTACAACGTCTCGTACGCCAGCAACCTGAAGCTGATCGACGCCTTCCGACCAGAGCTCGGCCAGGCTTCGCCGGCCGACCTCGGGCGGCGGCTTCTCTCCAACGCCGGCGGCTTGATCCCCTATCTCGGCGAGGCGGTCGTGGGGCCGAGGCGGTTTTGGGACAACACGCTCGGGCGGATCCACTGGCGGTTGAGCGGGGCCGTGAATCTCTTCTTCGGCACCCTCGTTCTCGCCGGCCTCGGCCTCCTCGCGAGTCGGGGGGAGTGGCTCATCCCGCTATACATCCTGGCCTCGGTGAGCATCATCTTCATCACCCCCTGGCCTGCCCAGTTCACGCGTTATCTCTCGCCTCTCGCCCCTTTCCTGGCGCTCGCGCTAGCCGAATTGCTCTCACGGGCACGGAGATGGTCCCTCCAGAGACCGGAAGGCGAGGCCATCCGGATCATCACCCACGCCACCGCGACGCTGGCTGTGGCCATGCAGGTCACCCAACTTCTGGTGGCTTTCGCTCTGTTTCACGAGCCGGCGACTCACGTGGACGCCCGCGGGACGCGGGCGGACGGGCGACTCTTCTACTACGACCGCCGGTGGCAAGCCTTTGACACTTCGCTGGACTGGTTTCGGCAGCACGCAGTCGGCGAAGGTGTCGTGGCCACGTCGGCGCCGCACCGCATCTATCTGACCACAGGCCTCAAGGCGGTGCTGCCTCCCCTCGAAGCCGACCCCGCCCTCGCCCAGCGCCTTCTCGACTCGGTCCCCGTTCGCTACGTGATCGTGGACGATCTCACCTTCACGGACCTGAGCCGCTGGTACGCGGGACCGGTGGTGGAATCCCGGCCCGACCTGTGGGAGCTGGTGTACGCGGAGGGAACGAGAATCTACCGCCGCCGGGACATCCCCCCTTCGGGAGGCGCGAGCACCGCTGCCGTGCCGGGACGCCCTGGGGGATAAGACTGCGTCAATGACGACACCAGAAGGGAGCCAGCAGGCCGCGGGTGCGGTGGAAGTCTCCATCGTGATGCCTTGTCTCAACGAGGCAGACACCCTGGAAACTTGCATCACCAAGGCCCAGCGGGCGCTTCGGGAGAGCGGCATCGCTGGCGAAGTCATCGTGGCCGACAACGACAGCACCGACGGCTCGGCCGAGATCGCTGCCCGCCTGGGGGCGCGGGTGGTGCGCGTGGGGGAGCGGGGATATGGCCACGCGCTCATGGGTGGGATCGCCGCCGCCTCGGGGCGCTACGTGATCATGGGTGACGCCGACGACAGCTATGACTTTCTGGAGGTCCCTCGTTTCGTCGAAAAGCTGCGACAGGGCTTCGACCTCGTGCAGGGATGTCGCCTGCCCTCCGGTGGGGGCAGGATCCTGCCAACGGCCATGCCCTTCTCGCATCGTTGGCTGGGGAACCCGCTCTTCTCCGCCCTGGCCCGCCGCTGGTTCTGGTCCTCGATCCACGACGTGTACTGCGGAATGCGGGGGTTCACCAAGGAGCTGTACGAGCGGCTCGACCAGCGCTGCACAGGGATGGAGTTCGCAACCGAGATGATCATCAAGGCGAGCCTTGACGGCTGTCGCATCGCCGAGGTGCCGATCACCCTCCACCCCGACGGCCGGCGCGCGCACCCGCCGCACCTGCGGACCTTCCGCGACGGCTGGCGGACCCTGCGCTTCTTCTTGATGTACAGCCCGAGCCGCCTCTTTCTCCTGCCGGGGCTCCTCCTCCTCTCCTTCGGGCTCCTAGGCTACGCCGTGGCCATGCCAGGCGTCACCGCCATGGGCGTGAACTTCGATGCGCATACCCTTCTCTTTGCGAGCCTTGCAATCATCTGCGGCTACCAGTCGATCCAGTTCGGGGTGTTCACCAAGACCTTCGCCATGAGCGAGGGCCTGCTGCCCCCGGACCCCCGAATCGTCTGGCTGCTGAAGCGAACCACGCTGGAGCGGGGCCTCCTGGTGGGCCTGGCCGCGATGCTCCTTGGCCTGTTCCTCCTCGCGGGGGCCGTGAACCAGTGGCGCGAGGTGCAGTTCGGCCACCTGGATTACGCTCGGACCATGCGCTGGGTGATTCCCGGCGTGACCCTCACCGCCCTGGGCTTCCAGACGTGTCTCTCGAGCTTCTTCCTCGACATCCTGGGCCTGAATCGCCGCTAGCGAGCACCGACTCGTACTGGGGCACGGCCATCGAGGCGATTTGCATCACAAAATCCTTTGACGACATCTTCGGTGAGCTGGCCGACGCCTGGCGGCACCGAATCAGGGCCTGAGGTCAGAATGCCCATGCAGGACAAGGATTCCGCGCTCGTCTCGACGCTTGCGGTCCGCGAACGTTACCGCGACGAGTACTGGCGGAAGCGAGACCCGATCGCGGAGGACCGGCTCCTGTGGCGAGCGCAGACCATTCGCCACACCGTGCACCTCCTTCCGGGGCAAACCATCCTGGAACTTGGCAGCGGGGAGGGGCTGTTCACGCGGGCGCTCTTGCACGTCACACGCGGGGAGAACCCCATTACGTCGGTGACCTTCCAGAAATGCGGAGGGCGCCCGAACGCTTCCTCGGACCAGGTTGAGATTCTCCATGCCTCAAAGCTGCCAGGTCCGCTCACCGGGCGACGCTTTGACTTCGTCGTGGGCATGGACCTCCTCGACCGCCGTAACTCCGCCTGGCTCCTGCCGGTCGTGCACCAGTTGCTCGCGCCCGGCGGTGAGGCGATCTTCTACGAAAGCAACCCGTGGAACCCGGTGCACAAGCTGCGCTGGACGCTGTCGCGCCTTTTGGGCAGGCGTGACCCGCGCTTCCTCCTCAGCCGCCCGCAGGTGTACGAGCTCCTCTCCGAGATCGGGTTCGTCCGCGTCTTCGCGGTCTACAACGACTTCGTTTATGCGCCCCTCACCCGGCCGCTGGTCTGGCTGCTGCGCAACCTCTCCATCCTGCTCGAAAACGCGCCCGGCGTTCGCGTCATGGCGGGCTCGATCTTGCTGCATGCGCAGAAGCCGCCGCGCAAACAGGAGCCTCGCGCGGTTTCATTGTTCCGACACGAGTCGCTGCGGAGGAGCGTCTCCGTCGTGGTCCCCTGTCACAACGAGGAGACGAACGTCGGCCCGTTGGTGGAGCGGCTCCTGGACTTGTATGGTGAGTACGTGCATGAGGTCGTCCTGGTGGACGACAACAGCACCGACCGCACGGCCGAGGTGATCCGGGACCTCGCAGCCAAGGATGCTCGCATCAAGCCGATCTACCGCGTGCCGCCCAACGGCGTTGGCCGGGCAATCGCCGACGGACTGCGAGCCGCGACCGGCAGCTACGTCCTGACGACGGACTGCGACTTCCAGCACCTCCTGCCCGAGTTCCGCGACCTCTTCGACGCCGTGGCCGCGGGCTACGACGTTGCGGTGGGGAGTCGTTTCTCCCGCCACAGCATCCTCCTGAACTATCCCTTCCTGAAGATCGTCGCCAACCGCGGCTTCCACGCGCTCGCCCAGGTGATCCTGTGGCGGCGCTTCCGTGATCTGACCAACAATCTGAAGCTGATGCGGCGGGAAGTGGTCGAGGACCTGCGCCTGCTCCAGCCGGGGTTCGCGGTGAACGCCGAGACCGGACTGCAGCCTCTGCTCGTCGGGTACCGGATCAAGGAGGTCCCGATTGCCTGGATCAACCGCACTCCCGACATGGGGACGTCGTCCTTTCGCCTCATGCGCATCGGCGGTGGTTACTGGCAGGTGCTCCTCTGGCTATGGCTCAAGCATGCGCTCGGCGTCGGGCCTTACCGCGAGCTCGGGCTCAAGCGCTGCGTGCGTTCGACGGTGCGCGGTGCGGATATCGAGCCCGGGCGAGCCGGCGAGGCCGTGCGGTGAGTAAGCGGCAGCGACTCTGGCTCCTGCTCGTGCTCGCGCTGGCGGCGCTCATGCGCGTTGGGCTCTCCGGTCGGCAGGGGCTGTGGGCGGACGAGGTCTTCTCGCTCGCCATGGCGACGGGGCACAGCCTGGAACACCCGGCCGCCGTGGCCGACGCGGCACTTGGCGATTTCGTGGAACCCGAGCGTGCAGTCCCCGCGGAGGAGTTCCGGCGCTACCTGCGCCACGACAACCCGCCCGCGAGCCCTGCGCGCGTTGTACGCGCAGTGCTGCTCTCGGACACGAATCCGCCGCTCTATTATTTGCTGCTCTACGGCTGGACGCTGGTCGTTGGCACCAGTGATGTGGCCCTACGACTCTTCTCGACCGTCTGGTCACTGGCCTGCCTGCCGCTCCTAGCGGCCGTCGCCCGGCGCACGGCCGGCCGGCACGCCGCAATTGCAGCCTGCGTGCTCTTTGCCTTCGCTCCGTTGTCGGTTTATTACTCGACAGAGGGGCGGATGTACTCCCTGCTGCTGTTCTGCACCCTCGCGACCGCGTGGCTCTCGCTGGCGCTCCGGCGCCCCGGGTCGCGCGTGTGGCTCCTCGCGCTGTGGATTCTAGCGTCCGCCGCCGGATTCCTCACGCACTACTTTTTCGTGTTCGTCTGGGTGGCCATGGTCACTTTCCTCCTCCTTCGGCCGGGGAGGCTCGCGCGCAGGCACCTGGGGCTGGGCGTCCTCCTGACCCTTCTCCCGATCCTGCCGTGGTAC
>Ga0184627_10000800_pt1 | contig 12276 bp, 9 predicted proteins | sample PLM3_127_b1_FD_133150 | JGI IMG/M metagenome (GOLD analysis project Ga0184627, IMG submission 133150) | Groundwater sediment microbial communities from an aquifer in East River, Colorado, USA - PLM3_127_b1 | ecosystem: Environmental > Terrestrial > Soil > Riparian zone | place: USA: East River...
CGCCGATTTGCCGCCACTCGAGGAGTTCATCCTGCCTGGCGGTTCGCGCGCGGCAAGCCTCGCGCATCTCGCGCGTACCGTGTGCCGCCGCGCCGAGCGCAGCTTGGTGCAACTCGCCAACTCGGAAAAGGTTTCCGCGGTCTCCCGCAATTACGTGAACCGTCTTTCTGACCTGCTGTTCGTCCTGGGCCGGGTGTTGAACCGCGAACGCGGGGACGTGCTGTGGCAACAGGGAAAAAACAAATAACGGAGGCCGGCAGTTAACTCCAAATTGCAACCCGATGCGTTGGGCCAATTACTTGAGCAATGCGCGCTGGGGAACCGGGCCGCCTTCGCCGATTTGTACCGGCAAACCTCGGCGAAACTGTTTGGTGTCGCGCTACGTATATTAAGAAGGGAGGACTGGGCTGAGGAAGTATTGCAGGAGAGTTTCGTCAACATCTGGAGGCATGCCGCCGCATACAGTGTCTACAAAAGCACGCCGATGACCTGGATGATTAGCATCGTTCGCAACCACGCGCTGGATATTTTGCGGCGTCCCGGCCTGGAAACAGCGCAACTGGACCCGTCTTTGATCGAAGCCTTGCAGGACCAATCCGCGGGACCGATGGACAGGCTGCTTAAATCGAATGAAGCCGCAGCGCTGGCACGCTGCCTGCAGCAGCTGGATGGCAACCAGCGGCAAAGCATCATGCTGGCGTTTTATTACGGTCTCACCCACGCCGAACTGGCGAAACATTTGCGCCAGCCGTTGGGCACGGTGAAATCCTGGATCCGGCGCGGCCTGCAGCGACTCAGGAAGTGTCTAACAATATGAAATACGCGAACCCCGAATTGCGCGATAAGCTCGCTGCTGAATATGCCCTTGGTACTCTGCGCGGCGCGGCGCGCGCGCGCTTCCGGCGGCTTATGAAATTCGATCCTGCCCTGCGCCGCACCGTTACCGAATGGGAAAACCGCATTTATCCGATGACTGAGGCGACGGCTGAAGTCGAGCCTCCGGCGCGGGTATGGAATGCCATCCAGGCAAATCTTGCAGGAACAGAATTCAGCCTTGGCTTCTGGCGCACGCTCGGTCTTTTCAGCTCCGGACTCGCTCTTGCCCTGCTGCTGTATCTGGGCTTGACGCAACATCCTGAAACTCTGTCCTACATGGCGCTCCTCAATGATCAAAAATCGCAACAGCCGGTGCTGATGGTTAGCGCTGTGCGTAACTCACCCAAGCTCAAGATCAAGGTGCTGGCACCGCAGACGATAGCGGCGGATAAGGCGCTGGAATTATGGGCGCTGCCCGCTGAACAGAACAAGCCGCCGAAATCGTTGGGCTTGGTTGCGGCATCCGGCATAACCACATTGCAACTTCCGCAGGCTGCCGATCAGCAGCTTGTCGGCGTGCCCGCGCTTGCGGTAAGTCTCGAGCCCAAAGGCGGCTCGCCCACCGGTTTGCCCACCGGCCCGGTTCTATATGTTGGCAAGTGGCTGAAGATGTAGTTTTCAGTTGTCAGCTTGCCGCACCTGCTCCACCCGTTCGCAAACTTCGCTGGCGCCCTCCAGTATTCTCGGCGACTGGCGTTCGAGCAGTTCGGGCTGCACAAAAAACACACGATGCTTGCGCACAGCGCTCAGCATATTGAAGCGCTGCCAGTTCTCAAGTTTCGAATAACCGGAGATAATCACTTCAGGATCGGCTGCCACCAGGCCCTCGGACGAAATCACCGGTGCCAGTACACGCGCCGCCGCAAAAGCGTTGACACTGCCGCAGAGGCGCAACACATCACCAATCATATGCGCTCCATTCACGGTCATCAGCGGCTCGTGCCAGATTTCATAAAATACTTTAACGGGCCGTTTACGGCTGTAGCGCACCATTAAGGTCTCCATCTTGCGCTCAAAATCCCCGGCCGCGGTTTCCGCAGCGGCAGAGGTCCCAGCCAATTTTCCGATGCTTCGCAGCAGTCGTGCGATATCCGTCAATCTTGCGGGTTCCATGACAAAAACCTTAATCCCGAATTTTTCCAGCTTGCCGATATCCGCTGCATGGTTGCCGCTTTTCCAGGCTAAAACCAGGTCGGGTTTGAGCATGGCGATGCGCTCGATGTCGGCGTGCGTGGCATCCCCAACCCGGATGATATTTTTCGCTTGCTGCGGGTAATCACTGTATTCGCTCACCCCCACCAGTTTGGCCCCGGCGCCCGCGGCGTATGCCAGTTCAGTTATGGAAGGCGCCAGCGCCACGATGCGCCGAGCGGGAGCCTCGAGCGTCAGTGTTTTGCCGCGGTCATCGCTCATGCCGATGGGTGAAGCCGCTGCCAGCGAAGCGAGCGCGCAACAGGATGCTGCAATTGCGGAGAAAAATTTGACGCCGCTGCGGCGCGCGTGAAAGAAAAAGGATTTCAAGGACGAAAAAACCTGCAAAAGAACGGAAGACTTATCTTTCCATGTACTCGAGGAGCTGGTGACTGGTCTGGCGCAGACGCTGCGACAGCAGGCTCACCAGTTTAGTCAGTATTTTCACGCCAAGTCTTGGTTTTTCAAGAATGATTCTCGCCATATCATCCCGGGTCAGCACCACAAAGGTGGTGGTTTCCTTCGCGACACAGGTAGCAAAGCGCGGTTCCCCGTCAATCATGGACATTTCGCCCAAGGTCATTCCCGGCAGTATTGTAGTCATGTGCTGTTCACTTCTACGCTGGCCTTTCTTGAGAATATCCACTTGCCCCTGGATCAGCAGCAACATGTAATCGCCAGGTTCTCCTTCGCGAATAATAACCTCCCCGGACTGGGCCCGGTACACCCGCATGAAACCCGCCAGCGCCCTGACGTCGTTCTGGTCCAGTTCGGCAAAAAACGGCACCTGGCCGATCATCGCGAACATCTGGTCCGCGACCACTGTCCCTTCCCCGAGATGTTCCAGCGTCGCAAGCCGGTTATGGTTAGCCCTTGTGTCTTCTGCCATCACTCGCGCCCCTCTTCGCACTTTGGCTATTTTACCAGCCCTCGCGTACTCATGCCTTGTCGCCTATTTGCCTGTCGAAAGCTCGTGTAAAAAGGTGGCGCACCAGCAGCAGGGATTTCGCAGAACCGGACGCGCGGCAAATCAAGCCGGTGCCTGATCCAGCCGAGCAATAATCCATTGAACACGTATCCCAAATTTAATACTACCAGCACCGTCATCCAGCGCATAGTGGCCTGCGGCGCTCGGCTTCATGGCGTTCCATGCACATGAAAATACTGTCCTCACAAGCGTAATTTTTTGTTGGCAGTTTAACAGGTGAATAAAGATGAGCCTAAAATAGCACGATGCATCTCTGCGTCGCCTCCCGGGATCCGGGTCAGTTTTTATAACGCGCGGCAATCGCAACCCGCTTCTGGTAGGCTTCCCTGGCGATTTGCACGTCCTCGATAAACTGCGGCAGTTCCTTGAGCAGCAGCGCCTGCGGGCCATCCACCAGCGCTTTGCCAGGCATGGGATGGAAATCCACCAGAATCATGTTGGCCCCGGCGATTACGCCCTGCACTGTCACATGCATGATGTCAAGAATGCCATCCGGCCCCATGCTGCGGGAGCCTACCGAGTGCGACGGGTCTATGCATACCGGCATGCGCGTCAAGCGTTTCACCACCGGCACATGGGTAAAATCAACAAAATTGCGGTGCGGGTCACCCATATTGCTCTTCATGCCGCGCAGGCCAAACACCACCTTGCGGTTGCCCTCGGATGCCAGATACTCGGCAGCGTTCAGCGACTCGTCGAGGGTGATGCCAAAACCGCGCTTCAACAGCACCGGGAAATCCTGCTGCCGCCCGACACTTTTCAGAAGCTCGAAATTCTGCGTATTGCGCGTGCCGATTTGCAGCATCACCCCGGTTGGGTTGCCGGTTTTCTGCAATGCTTCGCGGATCTCGTCCACCTGCGAGTCGTGCGTGACTTCCATGGCAATCACCTTGATGCCATGCTTGCCCGCCGACTCGAACACATAGGGCAAGCAGGATTTGCCGTGGCCCTGAAAGGAATACGGGCTGGTGCGCGGCTTGTATGCGCCCATGCGGGTGCACACCTGGCCGTTTTGCTTGAGCGCCTGCATCATGATTTCCACATGCTCGGGTGTGTCCACCGCGCATAATCCCGCGAAGATATGCAGCGTATCCTGCCCGAACCGCACGCCATTGTAATCGAACCAGGTCGGCCGGTTGTCATCCTTGTGCCGCCCCAGAATTCGGTATTCTTCGGACACCCTAACCACGCGTTCGACGCAAGGCAGGTTTTTCATGTCCTCGATCTGCAGCGAGCTGGTGTTGCCGATGAGATAAATCTCGGTCAGCGCGCGCTCGACGCCTTGCTCGCGGTGCACCCGGCACTTGATATTGGGAAGGGCGGTTAAGTGCTCCATGAGTTGCTGATACTCCGCGCTCTGAGTATTTACATTCTCATTCAGAATAAGAATCATGATTGAGCCGGTTTCTTTTCAGGATATGCGATAAGCGAAGTATTTTAACGAATAAGTTCAGCAGCTGGCGTTTTACTCTGTTGCACCGGTAATCAAGCTGGCAATGTCTAAGGAACCTCTGATTAAGTCCCACGAGGGCGCGACGCTGGCTTTTCGGGATGAGATGCGCGAAGCAAGGCGCAGCCAAGGGTTAATCTCCTTGGCAAGCCGAGCGACAAAGCAGGTCGCCCGAAAAGCCGCGTCCCATCCGGGTTTCGGCGCAATGCGGCGCTTGCGTCGTTGCGCTCCTCGTGCTTAAGCTACGGCTAGGCACATTCGTCGCGCGCCTTGCAATCATCCGCATTGCACCAGAAACGCGCACCGCGGAGGACTTAATCAGAGGTTCCCTAACGTCACCGCCGGCTGGATTTGCCTGGCGGCAGACCGGCGGGGAGTGGAAATCAGCCTGGTGCTCGAGTGAGTTAAGCAGTGGTGGTGCTCAGCCGCCAGCCAAAACCGGCCGCGAAGTAACCAAGCAGTTTATTTTTTCGGCTTGACGCTGCGGAACACCGGCCCCCACAGCGGGTGGCCGGCCTCCGCGGGTTCCAGCTCGAAATCGGGGTTTATTTCCAGCGCTTTTTTGAATTCTTCGCGGCACTGCTTCTCCTTGCCGGTAATGCAGTAGATAAAAGCCAGGTATTTATGCGCTTTGACCTGGTGGGACTTGAACGTCAGGCCCTGGTCCAATGCGCTCTGCAGGCTTTTCTGTGCCTCCGCATATGCGCCTTCATTGTAACTTTTAATACCCTCCCAAAGCGCTGGCGAGCCTTTGCCTTGTATCAGGGTTATGGGATTGTAATCCTTGAACGGCCCGACGCATCCGGCGCACAGCACGGCAACTGCGGCCACCTGCACCCACAATCTGGATATCAGCATGTTCTCCTCATCTCGTTTAGCGGAACTGATGCGTGATTTTGACGCGGTCGTTCAGGTTGACTTCCAGCGTTTCAGTATGACTCGCAAAAGAGGTATTTTTAATTTCTATGGTATGTTTCCCCGGCGTTACCTGAAGTTCCTTTAGCGGCGGGCTGACTCCCATTTTCCTGCCATCGATGTATACCTCGCCCCACGGGTTAATTGCCAGAGCGATAGATCCTGTCTGACTTGTCGGAAAAGCGGCGGCCGACGGCGCGGCTTCTGCCAGTTTAGGTGTCCCATTCTTGGGAGCGGGAGCGGTTTTCCCCGCCTCGGCCTTGACTTCCGGCGCAGTCGCAAACGGCCGGCCACCCTGTGCCGCAGTCGGAGCGGGAGCAACAGCCGGCTTTGCAGATTTACCTACCGCCGCAACCTGAGGCGCGCTCGGTTCAGGCTCGCTTTTTCCGCCACGCAAGGCAAATGCCAGCACAACCGCAACAGCGAGCGACACGCCTGCGTACAAGATTTTTTTGGCGCTTCCCATTTTGGGCTTGATCACAGTTTCTGCATCGGCAGCCTCAGCGCTCGAGTCTGTTCCCTGTGCAGCGGTCTCGCTGCGCACTTTGACCTTTCTCCCAGCCACCCACAACTTGATATCCTTGCCAGGCGAACCCACCACATAAACTTCGTGCTCGCGCACGTGTTTGTCGGCGCGCGCGCCCTGATATTCAAACAACAGGGAATACTCCTGCGACAAATGCGAAACAACTTCATAGTAAGACCGGGATACCAGCACTTCGCCGGGTTGGGCGAAGCTCATTACCCGCTGCGCAATGTTGATGCCGTCGCCGATGATGTTCGGCTGGCCGTTAATGTCCTTGACCACCCGCACCGGCCCGAGATTGATGCCGATGCGCGCGCTCAAATCGCTGGTATTCTGGGTGCCGGCCAGCACATCGCGCAGGCTCATGGCCACGAACAGTGCTGCTTCCGGAGCGCCGAGAAAACTGATTGCCACGCCATCCCCGGTATCGAGGATAATGCGGTCGTCCGCCGCCATATCCTTGATCGCCTCGGATATGAGCGCGTTGAATTCGTCTTTGACCTTCATCTGGTCTGCGACCGGTTTCTTCGAATATTCGACAATATCCGCGAATACCACGCTGCAGATGAAAGTCCTGTTTCCTCGATCGAGCATGTGCTTTCTTTTCCGTTAACTGTTTAACCGCTATAGCGTACCGCCTACCGTCAACCCATCTATGCGCAGCGTCGGCTGCCCCACTCCCACCGGCACGCTTTGCCCTTCCTTGCCGCAAGTGCCGATCCCGGGGTCAAGCGACATATCGTTGCCGATCATCGAAACGCGGGTCAGCACGTCGGGGCCGTTGCCTATCAGGGTCGCGCCCTTGACCGGATGGCTGATTTTACCGGCTTTGATAATGTACGCTTCGGAGGCGGAAAACACGAATTTACCGCTTACGATATCCACCTGACCGCCTGCGAAATTCACCGCATACAGCCCCTGTTTGACGGATTTTATGATTTCCTCCGGGTGTTTGTCACCATTTAACATATAAGTATTGGTCATGCGCGGCATTGGAATATGCGCGTACGACTCCCGCCTGCCGTTGCCGGTGACCGGGACTCCCATCAGCCGCGCATTCAGCGAATCCTGCATGTAGCCCCTGAGCACGCCGTTTTCGATCAACACCGTGCGCTGCGTTGGATTACCTTCGTCGTCCATATTGAGCGAACCGCGGCGATGAACAATGGTGCCGTCATCTACCACGGTAACACCGGGCGCAGCGACGCGTTCGCCGATGCGCCCGCTGAAAGCGGAACTGCCTTTGCGGTTGAAATCGCCTTCCAGCCCGTGGCCGACCGCTTCGTGCAGCAGTATGCCCGGCCAGCCAGAGCCCAGCACCACGGTCATGGTGCCCGCCGGGGCAGGCTTCGCGTCCAGATTAGTGAGCGCCTGGCTGACCGCCTGTTCGGCGTAGCGTTGCAGAATTTCGTCGCTGAAATAGGCATAGTCAAAACGCCCCCCGCCGCCTGAGCTGCCCTGCTCCCTGCGGCCATTCTGTTCTGCGATCACCTGCAAAGACAGCCGCACCAGCGGGCGCACGTCGGCGTTCATCACACCATCGCTCCTTGCCACCAGCACCACTTCGTATTCCCCGCCGAGATGCGCAATCACTTGCGTCACCCGGCTGTCAATGCGGCGCGCGAACTGCTCGAGTTTTTCCAGCAGCGCAACCTTGTGCGTATCCGGAATGCTGGCGAGCGGATCGCAGGGAAGATAAAGCTCGTGCCCCATTCCCCGTTTCACTACCTGTGTTTTCGCCTCCTTACCCTGGCGGGCAATCGCGCGGGTGGCCTGCGCCGCGTTTTCCAGGGCCTTCAGGCTGATGTCATCGGAATAGGCGAAAGCAGTCTTGTCATGCGACACCGCGCGCACCCCCACGCCCTGGTCAATGTTGAAGCTTCCGGATTTTACGATGCCTTCTTCCAGATTCCAGGACTCGCTGCGGGTGATCTGAAAATACAAATCGGCGTAATCAATATGATGTGAAAGCATGGTTCCGAACACGCGCTGCAGCTCGCCGCTATCCAGTCCGTAGGGAGTAAGCAGGCAAAGGTTCGCAGTTTCAAAAGGCGTTTTGGCCACCTGAGTTTTGATGTGCATGTTTTTTGGGATCAGATTAGACTCGATGCAAGGTACGGTGCGTCAATGCCGGCAGGCTTTTTCTCAGGCTCGCCTGATACAGGGGATTGACCCCGGCGATTACCACACCGGAACCGCGCGGCAGGCGGTCCAGGATTACGCCCCAAGGATCAACAATCATGCTGTTGCCGTGCGTCTCGCGGCCGCTCAAATGATAGCCGCCCTGCGCAGGCGCCAGAACATAAGCGAGGTTTTCAATGGCGCGCGCGCGGATCAACGTTTCCCAGTGCACTTTGCCTGTGGTCTCGGTGAATGCGGAAGGCACCAGGATGATATCCACCCCTTTCATCGCGCGGTAGAGCTCCGGAAAACGCAAATCATAGCAGACCGAGAGACCAAGCCTGCCAAATGGCGAATCCACGACCACCACTTCGCTGCCGGCTTCGATAGTCGTTTCTTCGTGGAAATGCTCGTTGCCGAGGTCCAGTCCGAATAAGTGTATTTTATCGTAACGCGCAACCAGTTTGCCGTTGTCGTCATAGAGCAGGCAACTACTGCGCACTTTGCCGGGCACCGAGGCCAGCAACGGCACTGAGCCGCCGACCAGCCATATTTTATGCTTTTTAGCGGTATCGCTCAGAAATTGCTGGATCGGCCCCGCGCCCCCGGCTTCGCGCACTGCCACCTTGTCCCTGTCTCTCATGCCCATGATCGCGAAATATTCAGGCAAGGCCACGAGCTTCGCTCCCTGTTGCGCCGCCATGGCGACCAGCCGCCCCGCTTCGTGCAGGTTGCCTTCGACATTAGGCCCGGAAGCCATTTGTATCGCGGCAATGCGGAATACGCCCGGTTGCGCGCCGGCTTGCATGAGATATGTTTTGGTATTCACTGGGCAGTCGTTTCAGCGCATCTTTCGCCAAACTGAATTAAGCAAACTCAATCACGGTACGCAACGGATCTAAGGGTTTTGCCATAGCTGCATTTCCTGCGCCGGGAGCGGGGTACCCAGTTTCGCCACCACCGGCTCAGACCAGGTGCCGGTAACATTGTATTCATAGGACATGAACTGCCCAACCGGGTCTTTGAGCGCTTTTTGCACCAGGAAGGCGGTAACGCCGATGATGGGACCGCCTATGAATCCCGCCAGTGACAAGCTGTCAACTAAATTCGGCGCCACGTGCACCTTGAGCTGCTGCGTTTCCTGCGCGAGATTGACTTCTCCGCTCATGTTCACCTCCGCTGACGGGCCGCGCATGCGCAGATTTTCGGTTGTGATCACGCCCTGGTTAATATTAAGGGTGGAGGTGATGGAATCGAAGGCAAAACCTTCGCTGAAGATATCGCGAAAATCGAGCGATGCCCGCCGTGGCAGTGACTGGAGGCTCAAGATTCCGAGCAGCTTGGCAATGCCTGGCTCAAGCTTAACAAACTGCCCTGTTTCTGCCTTCAACTGCAGATTCCCCGACAGCGTCGCATAATCGATGTGCTGCGGGCTGCCGGCCCACGATAAAGCGCCAACCAGTTTCGCGTTCCCGCGCTTGACGCCTTCCGGAAGCTTAAGCCGCCCCATCAGGTTGCCGATATCTGTTACTTCAAGATTGAGGTTGGCTTGCGTCTGCGGTTGCGTGCTCCAGGCAAGCCACATGCCGTCAAGGTTTAACACACTGTCCGGATTGCTCAGGCGCAAATTTTGGATGTGCCAGTTGCGTCCCTGTTGCACCGCCTGCAATTCCAGCTTGCCGAGCGCTTTGTCGCCCAGCACGAAATTATCGGCGGAGACATCGAGCGCAGGAAAATCTTTCTGCTGGCTTTTCTGGGTTCGCTGCCCGCTTTTTTCAGGTAATGCTTCGGGAATGGTCAAATTACTCAGGCGCGCAATCAGCTTTCCTTTGTTCTGCGGCTGCCAAATCAACTCGCCGTCGATTTCGCTGCCGTCCAGCACAGTCTGCCAGCTTCCCCCCTGCGCCCTGGCATTGACATGGAGGTCATGGAAACGCCTGTCAAAAGCATCGAGCGTGTCAAATTTAAGATCAATTCCGGCAAGATCAATGTGTCCAGTGGAATCAAACTCGCTGAGCAAGGCGCGCCACTGGTCGAAATCGAAATTCTTCACTAAACCGCTCAACCAAACCCCGCTTTTGTCGGGCCGGCCGGCGTCGGCTCCAAATACCACCACGCCGCGCTCAATAAAGCTGCGCTCCCCGTCCTTGCGGCGTACCAGGTGCATGGACATCACGTTGCCATAATTGAGCAGAACCCGCTCCGGGCGCGCAGCAGGGATTCTTGTTTCAAAGCGCAGCGGGACCGAGGTGCTCGCCGCTTTGTCGAAAGGCGCGGGCAGTTGCGAAGTGAGGCCCTGCAGATTGGATTCAAGCACCATGTCCGTAAGCTTCTTGCTGATATTAATGCTCCCGCGCCACTCCGCGGTGCCATGCAGGTACTGCGCCCAGGAAATGAATTTCTCCGCCGCATCGGCATTTGCTTTGCCTTGGGCTGAGATCTGTACAATGCCGTCCTGGGTTGCAACCTCGATACGCGCCGGGCCGCCGAGAATTTGAGCGCTTAAGTTTTGCGCTTGCAGCGTGGACTCGGAAAATTGCAGCCTGCCCTTTAGTTGTTCTATTGACGGCAAATCGGTATTGAACGACAAATGGTTGTCGTTGAAATGGAATATGCCCGCAACTTTGGTTTCACTCCGCCGGCGCAGCGGAATGTTCAGCTTCAGCTCGAGCTTGGCGGCGCCTTCCGCATGCATGCCATCAGCAACACCGCTGGTCATCCGGGATATCGGCGAGTGCTCGATGAACCTGAGGAATTCTTCTGCCGGCGCCTCCGCTTCCCCTTCGATTTGCAGCACTTCATCGTGATTGCCGAGCTCGGGAATCACCGCGTCAATCTTGGCCAGCTTCGCGCCCAAAATCTGGGCTTGGCCGGCATGGATTTCCATACGCCTGCCACGAAACTGCAAATCGGCGGTGATATTTTCCAGTTTCGGCCAGTCATGGGAATAGTCCAGTGCCATTCCGTTCGCCTTCGCGGTGACCTGCAGCAGGCCTTTGGATTCGTCAGCAAACGGAAAATCCGCGAGATCGCCCTTGAGGCGCAGGCGCACGTCGCTGAACGCGCCGGAGACCGAAGCATTGGCCAGCCAGTCGCGCGCGCCCTTGTTGACGATGATGGGCAAATAGCGGTTCAGGCTGCGCGCCTCTACGCGGGTCAAGCTGCCAGTCAAGTCAATCACGCCCGGCCCCCGGCTCACGGTCAGGTAATGGCCCTGCACATTTCCGCTCAAATCCGAGTTGGAAAAAACCGCCTGGTTCAGGCTGAACTTCGCCTGGCCGTTTTTTAACGTCCAGCCAAGCCGGGCGTTCAAACTGTCAAATTTCAGCGCATGTTCGAATACTCTGGGCAGCGCAACGCTGGCGTCTTTCGTATCCAGGGTGATTTGCCCACCTTGTTCATTGCCCTCAATGGCGCCGCTGATGCCGCGAAAGCCCGGCCATTCTTCATGAGCATTCAAAGCGAGATTAACAAAGCGTCCCTTGACGCTGTACTGGCTTGGCATCGGCAAATCACCGCTCCATTTCAGCGCCATGTCGTAGACACTGCCCTTGGGTGAAAAGTCGATAAGCTGCTGGCGCAGCGCCTGCCCCAACGGCAAATGGTCTGCAAGCACCACCAGCGGCTGAAGATCAAACGCATTGGCCTCGATTTCACCGCGCATCGGCTCCTGATCGCTCCCCGGATAGAGGCGCACCGTGAAATCCGCCGGTTGCAGGGCAATTCCACCTTGGGTGGCCAAGCTTAATTTCACGCCCGACAATTCAAAACCGCTGCTCAAGGTTTTCCACCCCAGCCTGCCGCGCAATTCAGTTAAGTTCATTTCCGGGAGATCGGGACGAAGCCGCGTTTTGACCTGGCTCAAAACCACATCGGCGGCCGCCTCTTGGATCCGCGCATTGCTCAAAGTGAGCCATATACGCAGCGCGCCCGTGCCTTTCTGCACTTCAATCGGATAAGGCAGCCAGGCGCGCCATGCTGCAATATCCGCGTAATCGAGTTGCGCGGACAGCGTCCCTTGCCATTTGTGCAAATCCTCCGGATCCAGACTGTCTCCGGTAAAGTCGCCCTTGACCTCGAGAGGCGCGGCAAGAATAGCCGGAGGAGTGGCGTCCAGGCTAAAGTGGTGGCGATTCCCCTTGTTGTCCATGCGCAGCGTGACGCTATTCAATACCAGCTGCGGCGCCGCAAGTTTCTCGTCCTGCCAAA
>Ga0184627_10000803_pt1 | contig 12247 bp, 12 predicted proteins | sample PLM3_127_b1_FD_133150 | JGI IMG/M metagenome (GOLD analysis project Ga0184627, IMG submission 133150) | Groundwater sediment microbial communities from an aquifer in East River, Colorado, USA - PLM3_127_b1 | ecosystem: Environmental > Terrestrial > Soil > Riparian zone | place: USA: East River...
CGCGCGGCTTCGGCCGCCTTGTCAAGGGTCGAGACAAATGGCAGAGTCACCGGCCTGAATTGCACGCCTTCGAATTGCGTGAGCAAGCTGTGCCCCATGGTCTCTGCCGTCACGCCGGTCTGGTCCGAAACGAAGAAGACGGTCCTGCGATTCACGGCTTCACCCCGCCAGCATCCTCGGACAGAGTGTTTCACTCCCTCACGGTTCGATACAAGAGGCGCAGCCGCGCCCTGATCGGCTGCGTGCGCCCATTCGAGGAGCAGCGTTGAGTTCCTACATCTTCGCGTTCGAACAGTTGGGGCTGGCGGACCTGGCGGTCGTCGGCGGCAAGAACGCGTCCATCGGTGAAATGATCCGTCACCTGTCGCGGCTCGACGTCGCGGTGCCGAGCGGCTTTGCGACCAGCGCGCAGGCCTACCGCGATTTCCTGAGCCAGAGCGACCTCGAACGGCGCATCGCCGCCGCGCTCACAGGCCTTGACGTGGACGACGTCGACAAGCTCGCACAGACCGGGGCGCAGATCCGCGGCTGGATCCTCGCCACGCCGTTCCCACCAGAGCTTCAGCGGCAAGTCCTGGCCGCGTGGGAGCAGATGAACGCCGGCGGCGACATCGCGGTCGCGGTGCGCTCTTCGGCCACCGCCGAGGATCTGCCGGAAGCGTCCTTTGCAGGCCAGCAGGAAACGTTTCTCAACGTCCGCGGCCGCGATCATCTGCTGCGGGCGATGCACGAAGTGTACGCGTCGCTGTTCAATGACCGCGCGATCGCCTACCGCGTGCACCAGGGCTTCGCTCACGACAACGTCGCGTTGTCAGTCGGCGTGCAGCACATGGTGCGCAGCGATCTCGGCTCGAGCGGTGTGATGTTCACGCTCGACACCGACTCGGGCTTCCGCGACGTCGTGTTCATCACGGCGGCCTATGGTCTGGGCGAGACCGTGGTGCAGGGCGCGGTCAACCCGGACGAGTTCTACGTCTACAAGCCGGCGCTGCGCGCCGGTCACCTGCCGATCCTGAGGCGCAATCTCGGTGGCAAGGGCATCAAGCTGGTGTACGCCGAACCCGGGAGTGCCGAGCGCGTGCGCACCGTCGACGTGGCGGCGCCGGATCGAAACCGCTTCTGCATCACCGATGATGACATCGTGACGCTGGCACGCCAGGCGCTGACGATCGAGGAGCATTACGGCTGTCCGATGGATATCGAGTGGGGCAAGGACGGCGCAACCGGGAAGATCTACATCCTGCAGGCGCGTCCGGAGACCGTGCAGAGCCGCGCCGGCCGCTCGATTCAGCGCTTCACGCTCAAGAACCGCTCGCGCGTGCTGGCGCAGGGCCGCAGCGTCGGCCAACGCATCGGCGCCGGTCCGGCGCGCGTCATCCACAATGTGCGCGACATGGCCCGCGTGCAGAACGGCGACGTGTTGATCGCCGACATGACCGATCCGGATTGGGAGCCGGTGATGAAGCGCGCGGCGGCGATCGTCACCAACCGTGGCGGTCGTACCTGCCACGCGGCGATCATAGCGCGCGAGCTGGGCATTCCGGCGGTGGTCGGCTGCGGCGATGCGACCAACGTGTTGCGCGAGGCGCAGGAAGTCACGGTCTCCTGCGCCGAGGGCGATACCGGGTACGTCTACGAAGGCATCCTCAGCTTCGAACGCCGCCAGATCGAGCTCGATTCGCTGCCCCCCGCGCCGGTGCGCATCATGATGAACGTCGGGAACCCCGATCGCGCGTTCGATTTCGCCGGCATTCCGCACCAGGGCGTGGGCCTCGCTCGCCTCGAGTTCATCATCAATCGCATGATCGGCGTGCATCCGCGTGCCCTCCTCGAGTTCGAGCGGCAGGAGCAATCGATCCAGGATGCCATCCGGCGCCAGATGGCGGGCTATACCGACCCTGTCGGCTTCTACGTCGAAAAGCTCGCGGAGGGCGTGGCGCAGATCGCGGCGGCGTTTGCACCGGAGCCAGTGATCGTGCGCCTGTCGGATTTCAAGTCGAATGAATACGCCAACCTCATCGGCGGCCGCCAGTACGAGCCGCACGAAGAGAACCCCATGCTCGGCTTTCGCGGTGCTTCGCGCTACGTCGACCCTGGCTTCCGCCCCTGCTTCGAGCTCGAGTGTCGCGCGCTCAAGCGCGTGCGCAATGACATGGGACTGAAGAACGTGCAGGTCATGGTGCCGTTCGTGCGCACGGTGAAGGAAGCGGCGGAAGTGACGCGGCTGCTCGCGGCCAACGGTCTCGAGCGCGGCAAGGACGATCTCAAGATCATCATGATGTGCGAGCTGCCGACCAACGCGTTGCTCGCTGACAAGTACCTCGAATACTTCGACGGCATGTCGATCGGCTCGAATGACATGACGCAGCTGACGCTCGGCCTCGATCGCGACTCCGGCATCGTCGCCAAGGCGTTCGACGAGCGCGACGAGGCGGTCAAGGCATTGCTGGCAATGGCGATCGGCGCCTGCCGCAAGCAGCGCAAGTACATCGGGATCTGCGGCCAGGGCCCGTCCGACCACCCCGAATTCGCGCGCTGGCTGGTCGATCAGGGGATCGACAGCCTCTCGCTCAATCCCGATACGGTGGTCGAGACGTGGTTGTTCCTGGCGCAGGACGAGGAGCCGCGGCGACCGCCACGACAGTAAGCTGGTGGCAACTTCACCGTACACATGACGTTTTCCGCTGAGGTGGCTTCAGGAGCTTTCGCGATGCGTGCTCTCATCAGCACATTCACTGCCCTGGTAGCGGCCCTGCCGCTGGCAGCCGCAGAAAAGAATGCCGTCGAAATCAAGGAATGGCCGGTGCCATGGAAAGACTCGCGCCCACGCGATCCGGATTTCGTGCGCCCGGATTCCGTCTGGTTCGTCGGCCAGACAGGGCACTACCTTGCCAATTTCAATCCGCAGACGGGCAATTTCAGGAAGGTCGACCTCACCGATGAGGCGGGCCCGCACAACCTGATCGTGGCCAGCGATGGAATCGTGTGGTACGCCGGCAATCTCCAGGGCTACATCGGCCGCTACGATCCGAAGACCGGTGGAATTCGCCACATTGCGATGCCAGACCGCCAAGCGCGCGATCCTCATACTCTGGTCTTCGACGAGGGCGAGAAGCACGTCTGGTTCACCGTGCAGGCTGGCAATTTCGTCGGGCGATTGAATGTGGCCAGCGAGAAAGTCGATCTCATCCCCGTGCCGACCCCGCAGGCGCGGCCTTACGGCATCGCCATGGCTCGGGACGGCGCCCCGTGGATCGTGCTCTTCGGCACGAACAAGCTCGCGACACTAGATCCGAAGACGTTGACGCTCACCGAGCACGCGCTACCGCGCGCCGATGCCCGTCCGCGCCGCCTCGGCTTCACCACGGACGGCCGACTGTGGTACGTCGATTTCGCACAGGGATATCTCGGCGCGTTCACGCCCGGGAAGGGGACGGTAAAGGAGTGGCGGCTCCCGGGAGGTGAAGACAGCCGGCCTTACGGAATGGCCGTCGATGCGAGGGATCGCATCTGGGCGATCGAAGTGGGAGTCCAGCCGAATAATCTGGTGGGATTCGATCCGCAGCAGGAGCAATTCTTCAGCATCACGCCGGTACCCTCGGGTGCCGGAGCGATTCGCCACGTGGACTACGACTCGCAGGCGGGACAGATCTGGTTCGGCACCGACGCCAATACCATCGGCTACGCCAGGGTGCATTGAGTCACTGCTTCCGCTTCACTCCCTCGACAGCTCTCTGACCTGCTCTTCCGATTTCTCGCGGTCGCGATCGTCGAACGGGCGCACGTTGACGCTTGCGATCGTGTGTGGCTTGAGACAACGCACGTTGATGCTGAAGCCGTCGGGATTGGAACGTGGCACGTAGAACGATTTGACACCGCAGCGGCGACAGAACAGGTGGCGCGCGACGCCCGTGTTGAATGTGTATTCGGTGAGCAGCTCTCGCCCCGTCAACAGACGAAAGCGCGCTGCCGGCACGATCAGGTGCAGGAAGCCCGTCATCGCGCAAGCGGAGCAATTGCATTCCAGCGCGTCGATCTCGGCGGGCGCGTCGACTTCGAACGTCACCGCCCCGCAATGACAGCCGCCTGCATGAATGACATGAACGCGAGCGGACGAACTCACAACTGTCACCGGACCGGCGGCGTGCGCCGCTGTGCCGCCATCGGCAGGCGCGCGATCAGCGCCGCGTCCGCCAGAAAACTGCCAGGATCGCCGAGATAGTCGCGCGCCATGTCGGTGGCATCGTTGCCCCAGAAGAGCTGACCGTCGATGGCAATCGTCGGGACGCCGAACACACCCGCGTCGATTGCTGCCTCGGTGTTGGCGCGCAGCGCCCGCTTGATTTCGTCGCGAGCGATGGCCTCGTCGGCGTTCACAACACCCAGCTCGGTCGTCAATGCACGCCAGGCGGCTTCGTTTTCAGGAATGTGCCCGTCGCGCCAGACGAACTCGAACAGTCGCCGCACGACTTCGTCGCTGCTTCCCAGGTGAATCGCGAGCCGCAGGAGCTTGAGCGGATTGAATGGGTGCGCTTCCGGGATCTCAAGTGCGACGCCTTGCCGTCGCGCCAGCCAACGCACTTGCTTGTAAGTGAACTCGCGCTTGGGCGCGATCTCCGCTGGCCCGAGCTGGCCCCAATGACTGAGCAAAGCCGCCAACAGGACCGGCCGCGGTTCGAGCTCGCAGTACTCGCGCAACTTCTGTAACCGCTGCGCCTGGAGATAAGCGTACGGCGAGATGAAATCGAAATACCACTGCGCGGGTTTCATCGCCCGGCGGTAAGCCACGGCGCGGCGCTCAGATCCAGATTGCCGCCGGAGAGAATGATGCCGACCCGCGCGCCGCGCGCGTTCACCTTCTCCTCGAGCAACGCGGCGACCGGAACGGCGGCCGACGGTTCGATGAGCAGCTTGAGGCGTTCGAGTACCAATCGCGTCGCCAGCATGATCGCCTCTTCCGACACGCTCACCATGTCATCGACCAGCCGCCGGATGATGGCGAAATTGCGCACGCCGAGCGAAGAACGCAAACCGTCGGCGATCGTCTCCGGCGCGTCAATCAACACGCGCTCGCCGCTGCGGAACGATCGGCACGCGTCATCGGCCTGAGCCGGCTCGACGCCGATCACCCGTATCGCCGGCCGGATCCCTTTGATCGCGATGGCCGTCCCGCTCAAGAGACCACCCCCGCCGACCGGAGCGAGCACCAAATCAAGCGCCGGTTGCTGCTCGATGAATTCGAGCGCCGCGGTGCCCTGCCCGGCGATCACGCGGTCGTCGTCGTAAGGATGCACAACCTCCAGCGCTCGGGTACGCAGCACTTCCGCGAGCCCTGCTTCGCGCGCCACCCGTCCGGGCTCGCACAGCACGATTTCCGCGCCCTCGCGGCGCACGGCTTCGAGCTTCACCGCCGAGGAATTTCTCGGCATGACGATGACCGCAGCGATCCCGCGACGACGCGCGGCGATTGCCAATGCGGTGCCATGGTTGCCCGAAGAATGGGTCGCCACCCCCACTGCTGCCACGGCTTGCGGCAGCTGCTGCACGGCATTGGTCGCGCCGCGCAGCTTGAATGCACCACCGAGCTGCAGGTTCTCGCACTTGAAGAACACTTGTGCGCCGAACTGCTCATTGAGCCGCTCGTCGCTGAGCACCGGCGTGTGGCGCACGAATGGACGGATGCGTGCTGCCGCCGCACGAACGTCCTGGTACTCCCGCTCGTGCCCGCTTGCAGGTGCGGCTTGCATCACTTCGCGTCGGGGGGCACAGCGAGCGCCGGCAGGAACAGGCGTTCGCGGTAGTACTGCAATTCGCGCAGCGAATCGCGGATATCTTCCAGCGCCAGGTGTGTCGACGGCTTGGTGAATCCCGCCACCACCTCGGGCGCCCAGCGGCGCGCGAGTTCCTTGATTGTGCTCACATCGAGATTGCGATAGTGAAAGTAGCGCTCGAGCTCCGGCATGTGGCGCGCCAGGAAGCGGCGATCCTGGCAGATGCTGTTGCCGCACATCGGCGACGCACCCGCGTCGACATACTTCGACAGGAACGCCAGCGTGAGTTGCTCGGCCTGCGCCCCCGACGTCGTGCTGGCGCGCACACGCGCCGTCAGCCCGGAAGCGCCGTGCTGACGCCGATTCCATTCATCCATGAGCTCGATCACGGGCTCGGGCTGATGGATCGCGATCGCCGGCCCTTCGGCGAGCACGCGCAGGTGCTTGTCGGTCACCAGGGTGGCGATCTCGATGATGTAGTCGACATCGGGCTTGAGGCCCGTCATCTCGAGATCGATCCAGATCAAGTTGTCGGGGTCTTTGAGCATGCCGACCGCTGCGGATTGCGAGGCATATTAGCAGAGGCTAAGCTCCGGGCGCCCGCATCCGCACCTGATGGAAATTCTAACCACCGCGCTCCTGCTCCTGCTGTTGCTTGCAACGGGTTGCCGTGTGTGGCTGCTGTCACGCCAGATGGCACGCGTGCGGGCGGAGCGGGATCGCGTGCCCGAAGCGTTTGCCCAGGCTATACCCCTGGCTGCCCATCAGAAAGCAAGCGATTACACCGCTGCCCATGCGCGCTTAGGGCTCGTCGAGGCGATGCTCGATGCGCTGCTGTTTGTCGGGATCACGTGGGGTGGCGGCCTGGCGGCTCTCGATGGCTGGTGGCGCGATCAGGGCCTGGCCGGCGTCTGGCTCGGAATTGCGGTGATCATTTCGTTGTATCTTCTGGTCGCGCTCATCGGCTGGCCGTTGTCGCTGTATCGCGTGTTCGGCATCGAAGCGCGCTTCGGCTTCAATCGGATGACCTGGCGGTTGTATATCGTCGACCTCGTCAAGGGATTGCTGCTCGGCATCGTGCTCGGTCTCCCGCTGCTCGCTGCGATCCTGGCACTCATGCACTACGGCGGAGAACTCTGGTGGCTGTACGCGTGGCTGCTCTGGGCCACCTTCAGCCTCACTCTCGCCTGGGCCTACCCGGCGCTGATTGCCCCGCTGTTCAACAAGTTTCAACCGATCAGCGACGCGGCGCTGGCGCAACGCATCGAGGCACTCATCGAGCGCTGTGGCTTCACCAGTCGCGGCGTGTTCGTGATGGATGGCTCGCGTCGCTCGGCACACGGCAATGCGTATTTCACCGGCCTGGGCACGCACAAGCGAATCGTCCTGTTCGACACGCTCGTCGAACGGCTCAAGGCGAGCGAAGTTGAAGCGGTGCTCGCGCACGAGCTGGGACATTTTCGGTTGCGTCACGTGCGCAAGCGGCTGCTGCTGAATCTTGGCGCCGGCCTCGCCGCCCTGTTTTTGCTCGCGCAGCTGGAGAAATGGCCGGCATTTTTTGCAGCCCTGGGCGGAGTGCCACCTTCGCCTCACGCCGCGCTGATTCTGTTTGCGCTGGTGATGCCGATCGTCGCGTTCTGGCTCGCGCCGCTCGCGGCGGCCTGGTCGCGCCGCCATGAATTCGAAGCCGACGAGTTTGCGCGCCGGCACAGCGACGCCCGCGAGCTCGCCGCCGCACTGGTCAAGCTGTACCGGGACAATGCCACCACGCTGACGCCCGATGCGCTGTACTCGGCCTTTTTCGATTCGCATCCGCCCGCCACCGTGCGCATAGCGCGGCTCACGGCGAGCTGAGCGAATGTCCTCATCCACCCCGCCCGCCACCCCAGCCGCCGGGCGCGTGATTGCGAGTCACGGCCGACACCTGTTGGTGGAGTCGGTGGACGGTGCACGGATCGCCTGCACGCTGTTTGGCCGCAAGCTCGAAGCGGTCTGCGGTGACGAGGTCGGCTGGCTACCCGCCGACCGACAAGGTCATGGCCTAGTGGTCGAGCGCGCGCCACGACGCACGTCGCTCGCACGCACGGACTCGCACGGCCGAACCGAGACCATCGCGGCCAATCTCAGTCAGCTGGTCGTCGTCTGTGCCGGCCTGCCGAAGCCCGACTTCTTCATCACCGACCGCTACCTGGTCGCCGCCGAGCTGGCGGGGATTGCCGCGGTCGTGGTGCTCAACAAGGCGGACTTGCCGGAATCACGCGCGGTGACGGACGAGTTGGCGGTGTATGCGACGATCGGGTACGCAACGCTCGAGTGTTCCGCGGTCAGCACGAAAGGGATTGACGAGTTGCGGCAGCGACTGATCGGCAAGGTGAGCGCATTCGTGGGCCAGTCAGGGGTCGGCAAGTCCTCGCTCGCCAATCAGCTGATGCCCGGGCTGAATATCGAGACCGCGGAACTTTCCCGCGCCACGGTCGAAGGCCGGCACGTCACCAGCGTCTCGACGTTGCACCACCTGGCTGGCGGCGGCGACGTGATCGACTCGCCCGGAGTGCGCGACTTCGCCCCAGCCATCGAGCAGTTGACCGACCCCGTGCTTGGATTTCGCGAAATGCGCGCGCCGGCGACGCACTGCCGCTTCGCCGACTGCCGTCATCTGCGGGAACCCGACTGCGGCGTGCAAGACGCCGTCGCGGCTGGAGAAATCTCGGCGCGGCGCTACGAGAGTTACCGCCGGCTCGCCCGCCTGCACGAGCGATTGTCGCAGCCTCACGAGCCCCGCAGGCGCAGCTAGCTCATGACCTGGCGACCCGTGAGCGCATGCGCCAGCGTTCCGCTATCGACATACTCGAGCTCGCCCCCGACCGGAACGCCGTGCGCGATACGCGTCGCACGCACGCCCCGTCGCGCGGCCATTTCGCCGATGACGTGCGCCGTCGCTTCACCTTCGACCGTCGGATTGGTCGCGAGAATGACTTCACGCACGCTGCCATCGGCCAATCGCGCGTCGAGCTGTGCCAGTCCAAGCTGCTCCGGACCCACGCCGTCCAGCGGCGACAGATGACCCATCAGCACGAAGTACACGCCGCGAAAGCTGGCTGAGGATTCGACCGCGACCACGTCGGCGGGCGATTCGACCACGCACAGCAGCGAAACGTCGCGCTGATTCGAGGCGCAGATCGGACAGTGATCGCCCTCGGTGAGCATGCGGCAACGCTGGCAATGGCCGATGTCCTTGATCGCGCCGCCGAGCGCCGCCGCCAGTTCGCGAGCGCCGTCGCGATCGCGCTCCAGCAGGTGAAAGGCCATGCGCTGCGCGCTCTTCGGCCCCACGCCGGGCAGGCAACGCAACGCCTCGATGAGCCGGGCCAGGGCCGGTGAATATTTCATCGCCGGGGAAGCGCTGCGGGGGCGACGGGCCTCACAGCGGCAGCTTAAATCCAGGCGGCAGGTTCATTCCGCCCATGAGGCCGGAGAATTTTTCCTGTACGCGCGCTTCGACCTTGTGCACGGCATCGTTCACTGCCGCCGCCACCAGGTCTTCGAGCATGTCGCGGTCATCGCCGATCGCTGCCGGATCGATCTGCACGCCGCGAACTTCGTGTCTGCCATTCATGGTCACGCGCACCATGCCACCGCCGGATTCGCCGGTGACTTCGAGCGCGCCGAGCTCGGCCTGCGCCTTCTGCATGTCGGCCTGGATCTGCTGGGCCTGTCGCATCAGATTTCCGAGCCCGGGTTTCATCATGTCCTCCGTCGCAGCGTCAGCTCAATGGTTTGATCGTATCGGTCAGCAGGGTCGCGCCGAAGCGCTCCTTCAGTGCACGCACCGTGGCGTCGTTCTCGAGTTCGACTCTGGCTGACTCGACGCGTTCCTCGGCAGCGCGTGCGGATTGGCGCGCCGGCGTGTCCGCGTCCGACTCCGCCAGCTCGATTTCCAGCTGCACGTCCGTGCGCAACAATCGACCCAACGCTTGCGCGAGGAGCTCCTCGGTCTGCGGATTGCGGTAGTGCATGCCGCGCCGGTCCAGCAGCAAGCGGACCCGGTTCGCCTCGCGTCCCAGCAGTGTGCAATGGTTGGCCAGCTGGCGCGCCGCGCCCTGAATGTCGAGCGCGCCGATGAGCGCTTGCCACGACTCAGGCGGCGTCGCCGCCGGCGACGCTTCTCGGCCCGCCGTGGCTGCCATCGCCGCGTTCTCGCTGGCGATCCTGCTGCTGCCGGTGCGTGTCGTGGCGCTGTCGGTCGGACGAAAAGCCAGCATGCGCAGCAGCACCATCTCGAAACCGCCACGCGCATCCGGAGCCAGCTCGAGATCGCGTCGGCCGAGAAGCGCGATCTGGTAGTAAAGCTGCAGGTCTTCGGCAGAAACCTTGGCGGCCAGCGCGTCGAGCGTCTGCTCGGGGAACGACTCGCTGGATGAATAACCCGGCACCGCCTGACGCAGCGCGACCTTCTGGATCAGCGCTGCAAGTTCCTCGAGCGCCGCCGCGTAGTCAGGCGCGTGCTCGTCAAGTGCGCCGACTTCGCGTATGACGCCAGCGGCGTCGCCGGTCGCGATCAGGTCCAGCAACTGCACGGTGCGCGAGCGGTCGATCGTCCCCAGCATGGCACGCGCATCGGCGTCCGTGAGCCGGCCACCACCGAATGCGATCAGCTGATCGAGCAGGCTCAGGCCATCGCGCAGGCTGCCATCCGCCGCTCGCGCGAGCAGCTCGAGGGCAGCCGGCTCCGCTTCGATCTTTTCTTCGCCCGCGATGTAGTCGAGCCGCGCCGCGATGGCGGCGCTTGGCAGCCGCTTGAGATTGAACTGCAGACAGCGCGACAGCACGGTGATCGGCAGCTTTTGTGGATCGGTGGTCGCGAGCAGGAACTTGACGTGCGGCGGCGGCTCTTCCAGCGTCTTGAGCAGCGCATTGAATGAATGCGCCGACAGCATGTGCACCTCGTCGATCAGGTACACCTTGTAGCGCCCGCGCGCCGGCGCGTACTGCACGTTGTCGAGCAGCTCACGCGTTTCGTCCACCTTGGTGCGCGACGCGGCGTCGACTTCGAGCAGGTCGACGAATCTGCCTTCGTCGATCTCGCGGCAGGCGGAGCATTTGCCGCAGGGCCGCGAGCTCACGCCGGTCTCGCAGTTGAGCGACTTGGCGAGGATGCGGGCGAGCGTCGTCTTGCCGACGCCGCGCGTGCCACTGAACAGGAATGCGTGATGAATGCGCCCGCTGTCGAGAGCGTTGGCGAGTGCCCGCACGACGTGCTCCTGGCCGACCAGCTCGGAGAACACGCGCGGCCGCCATTTGCGAGCCAGGACGACGTAAGTCATGCGCACACTGTAATCGGATGGCGGCAGCCCGCACCAGCACCTCTCCGGCACCCGATCGGTGCCGCTACCGCTGCTCCCTTCCGGGCCTGACGGGGTTCACGGCGGATCGTCGCGGAGCCGCCGGTGCGGGCCACCAAAAAAGTGATCATGGCGGAGAGGGTGGGATTCGAACCCACGAAACCCTTGCGGGTTTACTGGAATTCCAGTCCAGCGCCTTCGACCGCTCGGCCACCTCTCCGCAAAACGGCGCGCAGGTTACACGCTATTGCCGGCCCTTGGAATCATCGCCGGCCGGATCGCCGACTCGCCGGTTCGAATAGTACGGTGGCGGCTCATCGAGACAGGGATCACCCTTGGCACGCGGGCGTTCAGGCTCGTTGAGATCCGGAATCTTGAGCGCATTGCGCGTATCGGGCGCGTCGAGGCCCAACGGCACCTCGAGCGGCGGAATCGTGTCGTCATTGCCGTAACTCGGCGGCGCAAAGCAGGACGTCGACCTGCAGCCCGCCAGGCTGATCACGAGCGCGACCAGCGCCAACATCCCGGATCGCATGTTGATGCTCAATTCAATACCTCCACTTGGCGCAGGACCGACCGGACCTCGTCGTGATACCGCGGCGCCAGCGGCGTCAGCGGCATCCGGATACCGGGACCGATCAATCCCATTTCAGCCAACGCCCACTTGGTGGGAATCGGATTCGATTCGACAAACAGTACACGGTGCAGTTCGCTCAGCCGTTCATCGATCCCGGCGGCTCTTGCAGTCTCGCCCTTGGTCGCCGCCACGCACAGCTCGTGCACCAGGCGCGGTGCCACGTTGGCGGTCACGGAAATGACGCCGCGTGCACCCACGGCCACCAACTCGTGTGCCGTGGCGTCGTCGCCGCTCAGGAGCTCGAATGTCGATGGACAACCGGCGACGAGTTGGCGCCCACGCTCAATATCGCCCGTCGCCTCCTTGATTCCGGCCATCCCGGGGACGCGTGCCAGCCGGATCACCGTTTCCGGGAGCAGGTCGATCCCGGTGCGCGTCGGAACGTTATAGGCGATCACTGGAACGCTCGCTGCTTCCGCGACGGCACGGAAATGCTGGTAGAGGCCTTCCTGGGTCGGTTTGTTGTAGTACGGCGTCACCACCAAGAGGCCGTCCAC
>Ga0184627_10000804_pt1 | contig 12242 bp, 21 predicted proteins | sample PLM3_127_b1_FD_133150 | JGI IMG/M metagenome (GOLD analysis project Ga0184627, IMG submission 133150) | Groundwater sediment microbial communities from an aquifer in East River, Colorado, USA - PLM3_127_b1 | ecosystem: Environmental > Terrestrial > Soil > Riparian zone | place: USA: East River...
AGCGCGCGGAACACGGCGAGCACCTTGCGCGCGATGCCGATGGTGTCCAGGATCGGCCGGACCCATTTGTCGTAAAACTTCAGCAGCTCATCGCGCAGATGCCGCAGGAACTTGAAGATCGGGCGGAAGAAGTCATCCAGCGTGCGCCGCGCCCAGTCGACGAACCGGAAGAACTTCAGCCACGCCGGCTTGAGCACGTGGTCATACGTCGCGCGAAAGAACTGCCACGCCTCGAGCAGCCCGCGCTGCAGCAGCTTCCCGAACATGCTGAGCCCGCGGACGACCGAGCCCAACGTCCAGGCGATCGAGTTGACGACGATCGCCAGCGTCGCGAGCGTCGCATGGGCGACGACCTGAATCCCCGTCCAGACGGCTTGCGCGATAAAGACGAACCAACCCCACCAAGCGAGCTGCACCGCGGGCGCCTCAGTGGCGTCAGATGTGAGCGCGCGCACCGCGACGGCGACGCCGATCGCGAGCAGCAGATGAAACCAGAGCGGGGCAGCCCGGGGACGCATGGTGGGGCCTACGTCGGCAGCGCCGCGAGCGCGGCCTTGAGCGCCGTGACGCGGCGCGCGAGCTCCTGCGGCCACTCCGGCGCGGCCGGAATGCGTTCCGTGAATGGGCCGTGCTTGCCGATGAAGATCGGGATGACCTTGAACGGCTCCGGCGTGCCGTCCTGTGCGAAGTGGAAATCGTCGCGAATCACGCCGTACCGGACGGTGAGATCGTCCATGACTCCTCCTCTAGAACCCGCGGGTGCGGAGATGGCTGCGGACCCGATCGATCTCGCCCCGGCCAAACGCCGCCTCGAGACCGCTGAACGTCGTCGGGAAGGGTTTGCTGCCCCAGGCTTGGGCGTCGCTCACGCCGATCCACGACCCGAGGCGTCCACTGACGCGCTCCGCGGAGAGAAACCGACTGACGTCGAGCGCGGACGGCTCAAAGGGTGGCGGCGGCGGGACGGGCGCGGGCGCCGGCGCCGGCGCCGGCGGGAGCGGGGGCACCTCGGGCGGCGGCGGTAGCGGCGCGTCGGGCGGCGGCGGGATCGGCGGCGGCTCGTTGGGATCGGGCCAGACCGGCACGTCGTCGACCGGCGGCCCCACGGGCGGGCGGACGCCTGGGAACTCCGGCGGCGCCGGCTCACTGAACTCACCTTCGTGCGCATTCAGCACCGGGACGACGCCGCCGGCGGCGAGAATCACGTCCGTGGGATCGGCCGCGGTGAGCGCGGACTGCGAGCTGCTGATCTTGCGTTCCGCCGCGCCGATCGTCGATTCGAACACCGTCGTGAGCGCCGCCGGCGCGCTCGCCGCGGTCAGGGACGACGCCGCGGTTCCAAAGAGTCCATCGGCGTCGCCGAGCGAGGCATACGCGGCGGCGACGAGCGGCACGAACACGGGCGCCGCGTGCGGCGCCGGCCAGGCGTCCGCATCGATCGGCGTGAACGGCCCCGCCTCGAGCGGAAACGCCGCATCATCAGCCGTGCCAGGCCCGGGCAGGATGACTTGCCAGCGCCGGCGCGCCGGATCGACGTTGCTCGCGTCGAAAATGAGGTCGAACACGCGCCCATCGGGGAGGCGCAATTTCTCGCCCGTCGATCCGAAGAGCGTCCCGCCGGCGAAATAGTCGGGCCGCTCGCGGCGCGCGCGCTGGAGCTCGGCGACATTGACGAGCGGGTAGAACGTCAACAGCATCGCGAGCAGGGCAGTCGGATGAAACGGCGTCATCAGGACGGCCTGGCCCTTAGTCCTCGATCCATTCTTCGACCAGGTATTGCGGCGCGCTGAAGTTGTCGGTCACTTGGCGATTCGTCGTCACGGTGTTGAAGCGGTGCCCGCCCTGGAGCGTGAGCCACGGGAGCCGGATCGAGCGTTCCGTGTCCTGGGCGACGGCCTCAAGCGCACTGTCCCGGTAGGCCGAGTAGGCAATCGCGAGGGACGCGGCGTGCGTCACGCGCGAGGGAACGCGGGCGAACACGAGCGCGCCATCATCGAAGGTGAGCGCGACTTCGCGGTTCGCCACGGTCGCGTCCGTCGTCAGCGTGAAGCGGATCGCGTGGACGAGCCAGCGGGCATTCGTGGGCACGGTTTCCGCAATCTCGACGTTCGCCGCGGGGTCGGTGCCCGTGATCGAGCGCAGCACGCCGGGGCCTTCGGTCGACAGCTCGAGCGGCGAGAGCGGCCAGCCGCGGCGCTGCGTATCGGTAACGTAACCTTGCGCGAGCACGGCGAGCGGGGCCGCGGCGCCGCCTTCACCGCCGCGCACGAGCTCGAGGATCACGAAACACGACCCGCGCCGCGGGGTGCCGGCCGACGCGCGGATCGTCACGTCGAGGAGCCAGCCTTCCCCGATCGCAAACGACGTGCTGAGCGTCGTGCGATCGGTGGCCGGCACATGGCGCTCCGCAAAGGCGCGCAAGCCGTGCCCGGCCAGCAGCACCCGACCCTCGATCGCGAGCGTCACGCCGGCGGCGCCGTTGAACGACGTCACGCGCAGCCGATCTTCCCCGGTGACAAACAGGCCCGCAGGCACGAGCCCCGGTTGGTAGCCGTGCGCGATGTCGAGGGGCGACGGCCGTAACGTCTCAGGCATGGGATCCTCCGGCGCCCTACGTGCGCCCCTCGAGCCATTCACGGACGCTGATCACCACGTTCGAAATTTGGTCGCCGCCCAGTAACCCGAAGGCGCTGATATTGAGGGCATAGTTTTGACTGACCTCAATCGCGGGGAGCCCTTGCGGGTGGGCCGAGGCGCCCGCCATCGCGTTATCCCAGAACGCGCCGTTGCCGAAGTTGGAGGTAAAATCGTTCCCGGCCCCGGCGATAAACGGCGACGCGACGTAAAAGAGCCCGGTTCCACCGAGCCCGGTGAGATACTCCACGAACACTTGCCGGGCGCCCGCGACCGCGCTGCAGATCAAGCGGACCCGAATACCAATCGGTTCCCAAATGGCACCCGCGGGCACGGTCTCCAGCAGCGCGGCGCCGGCGCCCGGATTCGCAGGAAAGACAAACCGCACGAGGCCGCCATGCTCGCGCGTATGCTTAATCGGCGAGCCTGGCCAGCCCAGATGTTGCGTGCCCGTGACGTAGCCTTGGAGCAGCGTCGCAAGCACGACCGTCCCGCCGCTGAACCCGCGAATCAGGTGCACGATCGCGAAGCAGTGCCCGAAGAGGATCTGCTCCCCGGTCGTGTGCAGCGTGAGGTTGAGGAGCACGCCGGCGCCGAGCGGGTAATTGTGCGTGAGCCCGAGCCGATCGGCACTCGCGACGTCCAGGTGCGTGAACGTCGTAATCCTGCCGTCCGGGTGGCGCAACCGGCCGCTGAGCTCGAGATTCACGCCGGCGACGGACCCGAACGACGTGACGCGGAGATTATCTTCGCCCGTCGTGCCGAACGGAAAGAACGCCGCGGCGTCGCCGCCTGAGACAAGCGGCAGCTTCGCCGCGGGGAACGCGCGTTCGGTGGCAGCCACACCGACGCCTACGCCGCTTTGTCGGCCGCGTGGAACCGCGCGCGATAGCCGCAGCGCCCGCAGCGGTGAATCACGCCGAGCGCGGCCGCCTTCTCGAGCACGGCGCGCGCGAAGCGATCCGCGGCGTTCGCGTTGGCGGCGTTCCGCTGTTTACGGTCGATCAGGCGTTGCGGATCTTGCGCCTCGTCGACGACGAACGCGCCGCCGCACTGCGGACACGGATCGCCGGCCTGGGCTCTCGTCTTGGGTCCCATCGGATCTCCTTCCACCGCGGCCGCGGACGGCCGCTTACCGCGAGAGCTCGACGAAGATCGACGTCACCGTGACGTCGGCGCCGTTCTCGTCTTGCACCACATCGATCAGTGTCGCGGCTTTGTTCTCGGCCGCAATGACCGGAATCAGCGGGAGCTTGAAGGCGTCCGACAACCGCAAAAACCAGCTCGAGGTCAGCTCGCGCTCCGTTTCGTCGCCGGGGCCGGAGACGCGGAGGTTGCCGGTATCGGGGCCGCGCCAGCACACGGCCGCGCACTCGGCGTCGACCAGGTAGCCCACGAGCGCGTAGAGCCCGCCGGCGTGGAACTGATCGAATTCCACGTTGATCGCTTCGCCGCCGGTGTAGCCGCCGCCGGTGCCCGTCGCGATCGTGTTCTCGACCCACGACTGATTGATCGCCCGCCGCATGACTTCCTCGGTCGTGACGAAGCGCCCGCTGATGCCGGGGAGATCCTCGTAGAAGAGGAGCATCGCGAGATATTCGATATCGCCGGCAACCGCGGAGCCGGCGAGCTCGGCGACGATCACGTCGTTTTCATAGACGCGTTGCCCGACGCCCCACGGCATGAGCGGCCGTGGATCGGCGATGATCGTATCGAAGCGGAGCCCTTGCACGTTGTCGTGCATCCGCGCGGAACGAATCCGGCCGGTCCCAGCGACTTGCACGTCGTCCCAGAGTTGCAGAATGCGCGTGACTTTTCCTTGGACGCCGCTTTTGATGGCGAGCGAGTCGCCGGTTGCCGCGGCGAGCGCCGCAATAGTCGCACCGATCGCGGTGCCTTGCGCGACGACGGTATCGAGCGCGGGGCCGTGGAGCAGGCCGTCTGGGGACTGCGCGAGCGGGCCGCGGGGATCGTGGAGCAGGGCGCGCATTACTGGGCTTCCTTCCAGGCACCGAGCGCCATCGCCATCGCGTTCGCGCGCTGTTGATTGGCGGGGGAGCGTTTCGGCCCGCGCGGCGGGAGGCTCACACTCGCGATGACCTGGGCGACGGGCGCGAAGCCCTTAGCCCAATCACCTTGCGCGTTCTGCACGCCGGGGCCGTACCGCTGCGAGCCCATCTTGGACGCGCGGTCGACGTATTTCCCGGCGCCGGCACTCCGCACGCCTTTCCCGAAGGACTTGCGCGCCATCGCGGCGTTGACGCCTTGCTGATAATTCTCCTCAGAATTCGCGGTGTTCGTTTCCCAGTCGCCGCCGGCGCCTTCGACGCCGGATTTATAATCGCCCGCGGCGGCCGTCGCGTTGCGCGCGAATTTTGCGGCGAGCTGGTCGAGCGGTTTGATGCGAATCGCCCCGAACAGGGCGAGCCCATACAGCAGCAGCTCGAGCACCGACCACGCGGCGCCGTCCGCGGCGGGAAGAACCTGGATCGTCGCCTGATGAGACAGCGGCGCCGCCAGAAGCACAGCCGGCCCGCCCGCCAAAATCAGGGCGACGAGAACGACGGGAACTCGCACAAGGTGTGTCATTTGCGGAGTTTTCCACAGGGGAGTGTTGAAAACCTGTGTATAACCTGTTGGAAACCGCCCCTTAACGGCTTCATGTATGGAAATAATACCTTACGCGCTGAAGCCGTTAAAACGCGTGCACAGGTTATTCACAGGTTTTCCACAGGGTTATCCACATGCGGGGTCGCGGGCTGTGGTGCATGCCACAGAAAAGACTTGACAGGAGAAAACCGCAGAAACGACAATGGGTTGCGCGGGGTCCGATAATGTATCTGCCTCAGACTGACCCCGCCCGGAACTAAAGTTATCCACTTTTCCACACACCGTATTATCTTCTAAGTCTTTATTATATAAAGAGTTAGAGAAGAGAGAAGAGAGGGATTTGTGTCGCTGGATTACGTGGCGTGTGAAAGTGGAATCGATCTGAGGATACGTACTCATGGGTAGGGAGCCGGGGCGTCCAATGAATCTCACACGGCGACGCATCACAAAAAACGGGGGATCGTATGCGGTAAATCTCCCGCGCCCGGCGATGCACTATCTCGGGTGGCAGCCCGGCGAAGAGTTGACCGTGCGCGTCACCGAGCGTCAGACGATCGAGTTTGCCCGCGCATCGGTGCTGGATTTTGCGCCGCCCAGTATCCACCAGTTTCTAAGCCCGCCCGCGGACACAGTGAAGCGATGATCGCGCTGGCGTTTACCGGAGAGCGGCGGGATGTGCCGATCGACCTGGTCGACGATCCCGCGCTCGCGTCCCGCTCGGAGATGGACGACGAGAAAATGATCGAGCTCGTCGCGAGCATCCGCGCGGTTGGCATCATTCAGCCGATCGCGCTCGTCGCCCGCGGGGACCGGTTTGAGGTCGTCGCCGGCCATCGGCGAGCAGTCGCCGCGCGTCGCGTCGGCCTCCCGATGATTCCCGCGACCGTGTATCCACCAAACCATCCTGCCTTACGTATCATCCAAGCGCACGAAAACGGCCGGCGTGAAGACGTGAATCCCGTTGATGAAGCCTTCTGGTTTGCCGAACTCTTCGAGACGGAATGCGGCCAGGATATCGATCGGCTCGCGGGCCTCGTCGGCGAGAACGTGAGTTACGTCGATAGCCGCCTCCAACTCCTTGAGCTTGACGACGCCACGCGCGACGCGCTGCGCGCCGGCGCGATCAAAATCGGCGTCGCGCGCGAGCTGATGAAAATCACCGACTTGCACTATAGAAATTATTTTCTGGCGCACGCGATCAAGAGTGGCGCGACCGTTGCGGTCGTCTGTGCCTGGGTGCTCGACTGGAGAAACACGCACGGCGCCGCGCATCCCGCGCCGCCGGCGCCGAGCGAGCCGGCGATCGTCGGGAGCGGCGCGACGTATGACCCGATGCGCTGCGCCATCTGCGGGAAAAGCGATCCGCGGTATCTCCCGGAAACAATCTCGGTGCATCAGCATTGCCGGCTCGCGATTCTGGAACCGATGTTGCGCGCGGCGGCGAACGGCGGCGAGTAATGGGGAAGACGCGCGTCTGCGGCGGAACGTGCCACAAGGCGAAGGGCTCGAAGTGTCGGTGTTGGTGTAGCGGCGTGTTTCACGGCGCAGCCGGCGCCGACGCTCGAGAGAATTTCCTCGGGGCGTTCGGGGTCGAGAAGGTGCTGACGACGGAGCGGGAGTTTCTCAAGCTCACAGGGGCACGCGATCTATTTACCGACGAGACGCTCGGGCTTGGCTGGCAAGCCAAGGTCGAGAGAGAGAGAGCGCGCGCGCAGGGGAAACCGTATGAAGCATCGGACCTGTAACGCGATCGGCTGTCGCGCGGCGATTCTCGATACCGAAGTGTTCTGCTATCGACACCTCGTCATGGTCGAAAGCGACGTGAAGCGCGTCCTCGGTCGCACGTTTAGGCCAGGGATGAAACATCAATCGGCCGTGTTCTCTGATACGCTCGAGCGCGCCCGGCGCGAGATTTTGTATTTCGTGACCAATGGACACGCGGTGCCTCGCGATCGGCCGTTTATGTGGGATGAGGATGAAGGAGGGGAGCAATGTTGAGATTCGCGCTCATCGTCGCGCTCATTCTCACGCTCGCGTCGCCTGTCGCCGCGCAGACCAGCACGCGCGCGCTGGCGTGGGATCAACCGCTCGCGACCGTCACTGAGGCGATGGCTTTTATCTACACCCTGAAGATCGACGCGGCGCCGCCGGCCATCGTCACAGCCGCCTGTGCGCTCGTGAGCACGGTAACCAGGTGCTCGACGCCACTCGCGGCGTTCGGGCCGGGCGCGCACACGCTGGTGCTCACCGTCACGAATGGGTTTGATTCGGCGACATCGAGCCTCTCGGGATCGTCACCCGCAGGGGCCATCAATCTCCGGATCGTCGTGACGGTGACAGTCCCGTAGGTTTATCTGAGTCCGTAGACATGTTCAGGGAACCCTTTATGGCACTCAGTAATCAAACGGCCGTCGTCGAGCGCGTGAAACAGGCACTCGAGCATCGCGGCGTCAAACTCGACGGCCCCTGTGGCGCGTTCGAAATTACGAAGCGCGTCGCCTGGGAGCTGCGTGCGCAAGGCGCCGGCCTCCTCCAGAAATCAACCGGGAATAACTGCGTCGGCTACGCCGTCGATATCATCGCGTTTCAAGATGGCTCGTATGTCGACATGCTCGTCGACGGAGGCAACAAGAACGCGCCGGCCTGGAACGTCAAACCCGATCGCGTCGACGCGGCGCGCTGGCGCGCAGCCTTCGATCCCGGTGCCCCTCCGCCGCCGCCGCCTCCCCCGGGGCCGGGGACCGTCACGCCGCCGGCCGTCGAATCGACTGACGAGCTCGCGCGCGTGATCGACGAAGCGGCCGCGCGAATCCTGGGAGGTCTAAGCGACCTGGTGACCGCGATCGACCGGGCACACGACCGCATGGGCGAGATCCAACGCGACGGCGTGAGGGTCAGATTCCGATGAGCGAGCTCGACCGGATTCGTGAGCGACTGCGCCAAAACCGAGCAGCCCGGCGTCAGACGATCGCGGACACGGCGCGCGAAATCCGCGGGCCACACGGCCCGATCGCACCCGGCACGCTAACTGCCGGGGATCGGGTATTCGACGTGTTCAGTGGGGAGGAGGGTGAAATTGTCACCATTACCCGTGAAAACATCCTCGTTCCAGCTCCCGAACGCTGAGACGGTCGAAACCGTCTACATTCGGCGCCCGGACGGCACGATCGTCCCCCGGCGCGCGGATGAGCTCATCAAGCGCCCGCCGTTTCCTGCGGTGAAACCCTAATGCTCCTCGCCGCCTTCTGTCTCGCCGGCGCCGCGCTGCTCGTCGCCCTCTTCGCGCTTGTCGCGGCGCTCGACGCGCGGGAATTCTGGCGCGCACTCCTCGACGACTACCGCGGCGCGCAGCACGCGACCGCGCCGATCGTGCTGCCGCTCGCGACGTTTAACCGGCAGCGTCCGCAGCCCGCGCGCAGCAGGCACAACGGGGACTGACGATGCCGCCGTTCGACGACGGGTATTTGTTTACGCGCGACGACTTCGTGCAGATGCTCGCGCGGAAGTGGTTCCCCGAACGCACCGATCGCGAGAGCGGCGTCATTCGGGATTATCTTGCGGCGCATCATCAGGAATTCGACCGGCTCATTTTCGGCAAGCGTCTCGGCGCCGGCGTCGAGCCGGACCCGACGCACCTCGAGGGCGTGCAACGGAATACGAGCCGGTTCACCAAAAAGCGCGTCGACATTCTCGCGTGGACGGGGAGCCAGCCGACGATCATTGAAGTGAAGGCAGAGATTACGCCCGCGTCGCTCGGGCAGATTCTCACGTATCGACAGCTCTTCCTCGAGGAGAACCCTGATGCGATCGAGCCGCGTTTGGTTATTGTCGGACGATACAGCGACGACGACACCCTCCGCGTGCTCAACGGGCACGGGATCGACGTGTTTGTCTACCCCCCGCCCGACGCTGCTGCAGACGTTGCTTGACGCCGTCGTCGACTTGGCGCGCGCGCGACCGCATCAGCGCGCGCGCGACAGATTCGAGCCGCTCGAATGGCGGGCCTACTGTCGAGGGTATTACATGGCGTTGTCCGTCGTCTTGCCGGTGCTCGAGCTCGCCGCGGCACGGTTCAAGCTGCGTGTGCAGACGCGCCGGCGCGCGACCCTCGCGAAACGGAGCGCATGATAGAGGCTTTGTCGACGGTCGACTTGCTGCCGGCGCTGCATCGCGCGGTTGATACCGCGTCGCCTCGAGGGCGACTGGTTGCCTGGACGGCGCTCGAGCTCTGTGAGCGCCTCGAGGAAACGCGCGCGGCCGGATTACCGCTATGGGGCGTAGGACGAGAAATCGACAGGGTTCGCGAGCGCCTCGAGAAGCTGCTCGCGGGCTCGCCGGAGCCCGAGCCGTAAAAGTGTCAAAAACATTAGGGAATTCACTCCGTTACACCGTCGCGGCTTCTCATCGCACCGCGACGTGCCACGGACGGCTTTAACTCGTGGCGCACGAAACACTTAGAAATTCAGGCGCGCGCATGGCCCTAGCGCATTACCCCGAGTGCTCGATTCAACCGCCGCTCCGCTGTCACCAGTGGGTCGGTGGCCCGTCGGGAGGCTTCTGCGCGAAGGGCGCGGCCTGGCTCCGAGCGGGGAACGCGCTGTTCAATGATGCGTATTTGTGTGACGGGTGTCGGGCGCCAACCGACGTGCCGATCCCGTCGACTGTGATCGTGAATCGCGTGCGGCTGACGGTGCAGGTGCTGTTCGCCGGCGTGAGCCCGCGCGCGGATTTGGCGCGCGCGGAGGCGGTCGCCCGCCTCGAGGCGGCCGTCCAGTCGGCCGGCGGCATCGTCACCGTGGACGGCGCGACGTCGTGCTTGGTCCGCTATGGGCCGTTGCCGCCGGTTGGACAGGGGCCGGCTGTAAGGGGTGGTAGGTAGATACCTACCCTGAAGCCGTTTCGTTTGCAGTGGCGTCCTGTGTGGGTTCTGGCGATGCCGTTACTACCTGGGGAGGTCGATCCGTTTGGGCTCCAAACCGCGCCGCCGGCGCCGCCGGCTGTCCGCCTGGACCGGAAACCGTGTCTGGTCTGTGGGCGCGCGCTTCAGCCCCGCGAGCGCCGCGCGCACGCCGGACGCTGCCGGATAATCCATCGCACGCGTGTTCAGGCTCGCCGCCGCGCTCGCCGGCGAGCGGCTTCAGCGATGGGTTGAAGCCAGCGGCCGCTGGAAATTACGCCGATGGGCGTAATAGCGCGGCCGTTCTCACGTCGATCGCCCTGGCCGGCGCGCGGGCCGATGCGTATCCCATTCGACATGTACGTGGTCGCCTTCAAACACCACATCGAATTCAATCGGCAAGCGGCGCCGCAAAAAGCGGTCGAGCTGATCGAGATCTTCCGGCTTGTCACCCACGGTATCCACGTCGACGGCGAGCGAGAAGCCGTGCAACGTGTCGGCCCCGTGGACGCCGGCGCCGTCGTCGATCGAGTTGAACTCCACGGCGACGCTCGAGCGGCCGCTCCAGGCGGCGCACGCGCGCACGATGGCGACGAGCTGGTCGGTCAGCTCGTGAATCCGCACGTCCGGCTTGAAGCGAATCATCGCGGCCTCGGTGAACCGTTTGTCCGCGCGCCATTTTGCTCGATCAGCTTCTTGATCGTGGCGTCGAGCTGCGCGATCCGTTCATTCGCCACGCTCAGCGTGCCGTTCCCAAGCTCGGTGATGTGATCGAGTTTCCGGTTGGACCGTTTGTGCAACAGGAGCGTGGCGACGAGCCCGGCAATCGCCGCGATCGTCGCCGGGAGTCCGACCACAAACGTTTTCAGGAGATCGATCACCGAAGGGTCCATGTCACGCCGCCTCCGCGGCCTCGAGCTCGTCGACCAGGAGCACCGCGAGTAGCTCCGCGTCCTCCGGGGCATAGCCGAGGGCCTGGACGTCGGCCAGGAAGTCGGCGACGGATTTCAGCCCGCCTTTCACCGTCGCCTCGAGCTGCGCGATCGAGAGGTTGCGTGGCTTGAGCTCGACGTCGATTTCGTCGCGCCGGCGTCGGGCCTCCTCGCGCGTGCCGAGCTCGGCCTCGAGTGTCGTGACGAGCAAGGCGGTATCCTCGACGCTGTAGCCGAGCTGCGCCGCGGCGCCGCGGTAGTCGGCGATCGTCGCCGTGCGCGCCTTGACGGCGCGTTCGACCTGGGCGAGCGAGAGCGTCGGCGTCGCGCTGAGGGCCTCGAGCGCGTCACGCTTCGCGCGCGCCGCTTGCACGTCGCCGATTTCGAGCAACAGGAGCTCCATCTCGATCGCCAGATCCTCCTCACTATAGCCGTCGCGTCGGAGCCGCGCGGCATACGTCGCCGGCGTCAGTAGACCGAGCCGCGCGGCTTCAGCGACGCGGGACAGCGACAACGCCGGGGCTGCACGGTCCGGGATGGGCTGGTCGCGTCGGAGCCGCGCGGCGTCGGCGTCGGCCACAGTCGCGCGCACGTCGGCCAGGAGCACCGCGCGCGCGTCGTCCGTGAATCCTTGCTGCTCCAGGAAGGTGTTGAATTCGGCATCGCTCTTCGTGCCGAGCACGACGGCCCGCCGGAACTGCTCGAGCGAGAGTCCTTTCGCGCGCAGCATCGGCTCGCTGCCCGCACGCAGCGCGCGGGCCTGCGCGTCGGCCGCGATCTCGCGCTCGAGGAGCTCGCGCATATCGGCCCGCGCGCCTTCGGTGAAGCCGAGCGCCGCGAGCTGTTGATCGTAGTGCGCCATCGTGCGCGCGCCGAGCCGGACCAGGCGCTCGAGGCGCCCGAGGTCGATCCCTTTCCGGTTCGCCGCGGCCGCGGCGTCGGCTTTGGTGCGCGCCGCCGCGTCCTGCTCGCGTTTGCGCCGCTCGAAGTCGGCGAGCAGGATCGCCCGGTCGCCGGCGCTGAACGATTGGAACGTCGGATGGGATTCCAGACGGTCCTTGGTCAGCACGCCGGCGAGATACGCGCGCTCGAGCGTGCCGACGTCGAGCGCCCGCCGGCCCGCGCGCAGCTTCGCGTCGGCCGCGGCCTGCTGCTGCGCGACGTAGTCG
>Ga0184627_10000806_pt1 | contig 12230 bp, 10 predicted proteins | sample PLM3_127_b1_FD_133150 | JGI IMG/M metagenome (GOLD analysis project Ga0184627, IMG submission 133150) | Groundwater sediment microbial communities from an aquifer in East River, Colorado, USA - PLM3_127_b1 | ecosystem: Environmental > Terrestrial > Soil > Riparian zone | place: USA: East River...
GAGATTCCCATCCACCGCCGGCGTGCCCTTCGGCAGGATGGCGCCGGTGTGATACAGGTTGAAGACCTCCGTATTGAAGGCCCACTGCCGGGCTGCGACGAAGTACCACAGCCGGTTCTGGAGGACCGGCCCCCCCGCGCTGCCGTCGAGGTCATACGATTGATCGATCTTCGTCGGCTTGATCCCCTTCGCCTTAAAGGCATCCGAGATGTTGTCGCTGTGGAGAGCCTCATGGCTGAACAGGCCCACGAACTCTTGCGCGAACCGATTGCCGCCCGTCTTGGGCACCATGTTGATCTGGATCCCGCTCGTCTGCGTTTCGGCCCCCATCGCATTCGTCTGCACGACATACTCCTGGATAGGGAGGTTATCGATGTACGAGTTAATGGAGCCGTCACCTCTCATGCCGCCGGCGTTCATCCCGTCGATCGTGACCTGTTGGTCCCCGCCCCTCCCGCCATACACGGTGGCCGTCCCGTTGTCCATTTGGGTCGAGCCGCCGACATCAGGCTGACTGGTCCTCACGCCGGGGACCGTGGCCATGAAGGCTTCGCGTGACCGCCCCGTCGGGAGCGCCTGGATCAGCTCCTGGCTGATCACCTGCATCCGCTGCGTGGTCTGCACATCAACCACCGGCGATTGCCCCGACACCGTCACCGTTTCTTGTAACGTCCCGACCGCCAGCTGCACGTTCACGGGCGCCGTGAAGTTTGCCGGGAGCTCAATGCCGTCCCGCACCAGCGTGCTGAACCCCGTCAAGGTAAACGTCACGGTGTAGACGCCTGGGCGCAGGTCAATGATGCGGTACTGCCCCTGCTCGTCGCTGACCACCGTCTTCATCTGTTCGATCAACGCCGGGCTCCGGGCCTCGACCGTCACCCCCGGGAGCACGGCACCGCTCGTATCCGTAACGATCCCCGCAATCGCGCTCTGCGCGACCGCCGCGGTGGGCATCATCAGCAGTCCGACGAGCACCACCAGACTCACCTCGACCCAACGCAGCTTTCGATCCATGGCGTGACCTCCGTAGGTTCCTAGTTTGCGATGCTCTATTCCCTCGCGTCCTTCACAAAAGGCTACGTACTACGGCTTCGTGAAAAGCGCGTCAATGTATTCGCGGGTAAGATAAGGAGCGGCGGGTATGAACGTAGCGGCGGTACGAAAGCGGCTGGCTCTGAAGATTACTCAGCGCGTCTAGTCGTACAAAAGTATCAGCGCTTATAGAATGTAGAGCGTCATATCACAGGCCTCGCATCGAAGGCAAGCGTCGAGATCACCGACGACACGCAAAACACGCGATCCGGACGTTGTATCCAAATGTCCGGATCTGGTGCCGAAATTCGTCGCTCTCTGAGTAAGGCCTGAGAAGCCCCCTGGCTCGCGCGACAACTGAAAACCGCGGGTAGGCGCATGAAGATCTGTCGGTGAGGTTCAAGGCTGGGGGCTGCGGCCGGGCGAACGGTGGGACTCCGCTGTGTTCAGGAACAGCTTTAGATTGTTCTGGGCATCCGGATAGTCGGGGCGGATTTCGAGGGCTCTCCGAAAGTGGCCGATCGCGGCGGCGACATTCCCTGTGGATCCCAGCGCAATGCCCAGGTTGTTGTGCGCGTCAGCGTAATCCGGATTGATCGCCAGAGCCGACTCGAACTCGCGGATCGCTTCCGCAAGCTTACGCTGCGATCCCAGCGCGACGCCGAGGTTGTTGTGCGCGTCGGCGAAATCCGGACGGAGGGCGATTGCCCGCCGAAATTCAGGGATCGCGTCATCCTCGCGCCCGACAGCCTTCAGCGCATTCGCAAGATTGAAGTGGACGCGGTCATCGTTCGGCTTGAGTCGTGCGGCCTGCCGAAAGTGGGCGATGGCTTCGCTCGGGCTCCCGGCCAATTGAAGGGCATTACCCAGATTGTTGTGCGCCTCCGCATGTTCCGGATTGAGGCGCAACGCCTCTCGCAGATGTCCAATCGCCTCCTCGATCCTGCCAATTTGTATATAGCCGGCAGCTAGATAATTCCGCCTGGTTGCGTCGCGCGGATCGACTCGAACCATCATTTCTGCCGAAGCAATATCAAAGTTCAGCTCTCGTTGTGCATAGTCTCGGGCCAGGATGGCGATATCGAGGTTGTTGCGTGGAAGGACCTGAAGCCAGAGTTCTCCCATCTCATCGGACGAGTGCTGCCCGAACATCACGCGCCTGGGTGGATCATGGGGATTACGAACGTTTTCAGCCGAGTTGTTGTATGTGTATTGCATTGTCACGACCGTTCCTCGTGGGAGGAACAGTGGTCGCGCGTATCGGTATTGCTCCTGCCGGTTGAAGTTCCAGTCTTTGATCCAAATCAGCCACTTGACCGTTCCGTCGGGAAGCGTCGCAAAACCCTTGATGTCCTTCCCCAGATAATGAGCATGCGGATAGACGCTCAGCGCGTCCACATCCGCAGGGAGGGTATAGCTGTTCTCGATCGTGTAGTCCTTCAGGCCGGGTGCGATATCGATGGTCTTGCTGCCCAGCTTGATGACAAAGGTCCGACGCGTTGGTGGCGTGTCGCTAAAGAAAAACCCAATGCTTGGTTGAATCGTTTCTGCCTTCCCGTGTGGAAACATGTGCAGCTGAACAACCAGGTCGATTCCGCGTTCCAGCGGCCAGGACATGTCGGCGGGCTCCACCACGGGCCCTCTGCCGGGGGTCCACCCAAGAAAGTTGCCAGCCGGACTTCGAACCCCTTCGGAAAGCATGCCGTCAAAGCCGGGTTCCGGATCTTCCTCATCGAGACGCCGCGAGGCTCGCGTGTGATCGACGCCGACAATGGCGTGATGGAGGATTCCGGCGTTATCCGGTTGAAACTCCATCGCGCGGATGTACCGGGTCGAGGAAACAGGCACGGGTATGACGAAATTACGGAATACATCCGTTCCGTCCGCTCGGAGGGTGTAGGGTTGCGGCACCCGAACGACGAGGTCAGGTTCCCCGAGCTGCCATCCTTCGCGCCACTTGGGCATCGGCGGCAAATCCGAAGGATCACCTTCGATCGCCCCCTCCTGAACCCATCGCTGGATCGTCTCGATCTGCTGGTCCGACAGTCGACGCTCGAGAGCGAAGTCGCCGTACCCGTGTTCCGGCTGCCAGGGCGGCATGAAGCGACTCTTCGTCACCAAGGCGATTTGCCGAACGCGCTTGCGGACATCAGAGTAGTCGAGCAGGGCGAATGGCACCATTTGGCCCGGCCGATGACATGGGCTGCAGTGCTCGAAGACAATCGGAGCAATATCCTTGGCAAAGGTCGGTGCGGCGACCCCAGACGCGCTTCGGTTGTCCTGAGGGCTCGAGACCTGACAGCCGGCGAGCGCCAGCACTCCGAGCGCGATTCCACGCGCAAGAAAAGTTCGCATCGCTGTAGCCAAGCCAGGCCGGAAAGCGGCCGCTCACACGCCGAGCTGCGTTGCCAGGTCGTTAAAATCCGTTGCCAGGAAATCGAACCGTCCGGCCGCGGGCGCGGGCGCATGCGGGCGCGTGGGCCCGTTTTCGAGAGGACGATGGACGTATGCGGTGCGCAGGCCGTAGCTCTTCGCCGAGTCCAGATCGCCGGGGTGCGCCGCCACCATCATCACCGCGGATGGCGGAATGTCGAAGAACTCGCCCGGCATCAGATACATTTCCTTGTCCGGTTTGTAGTGCCGGGCGATATCCGACCCGAGAACGCAGTCCCACGGCAGCCCCCCGAACTTCGCCATGTTCGTCAGCAGCGCCACGTTGCCGTTCGACAGCGGCGAGAGCACATAGCGCTTCTTCAAGCGCGTCAATCCTCCCGGCGCGTCCGGCCAAGGATGCAGGCGATGCCAGACCTTGTTGAGATGCACCTTTTCTTCTTCGCTGAGCCCCTCGACCTTGAAGTGCACCAGCAGACCGTCGAGCGTCATCCGGTGCAGCCCGTCGAGCTTCGTCCAGGGAAGCTCACCAATGCGGACGCGATTGCGCGCCGGTCCATAGTTGGCGCGCCAAGCCTCGGCGAAGGCGACCGCGTCGAGCTTCCAACCCTTCTCGCGTGCAAGCTTCTCCACTTCGGCGATGACCGACGCGCGCCAGTCGACGACGGTGCCGAAGGTGTCGAAGACGAGCATCTGCACCGAGCGCGCGAGCGCAGAGCTTGTTGATGGCGCGGCGGCGCCTCGTTGGCGAGCCGCCAGCACGTGTCGCGAACGCGCCGGCGTAACTCCGCCAGCGGCCAGCGCGCCGACCAGGAAGCTTCGTCGATTCACGGGTTTGTCCTTGCCCGAATGGTCGTCGCGCGGAGCGCGCCGACAGAAAATTCGATTTTAGCACAGGCACTTCGCGGGATACGGTCGCTATCTGCCGAGCCGCTTGGGACGCCAGTACGCGTACGTGATGGATCAGGGCGAGGGCTTCGTAGACGGATGAGCAGGTTCCCAAAACTCGCGCCGAGGGGCGTATAGTGTGCACATCCGGAACGTCGGGATAAGACCTCCGACCCCTTTTCCCCGGCAGCGAAAGAAGGAACAGGGTCATGCGCACGCCTCTCCTGACACTGGTCGCCGTGCTCGCCTTGGGCCTGCACTCCGGCCCTCTGTTGCCCCAAAGTCGGGGCGGCGGCAGTGGGCTGCACGGCGGCGAAGATGAGACCGGCCCCTATGACCTGGTCAATAGCTGGCCGCAGCCGTTCGCACGGCCGGGATACATTTGGGGGTCACAGGGTGGCGTGTTCGCAGAGACTCCCGACAGAATTTTCCTGCTGAATCGCGGCGAGCTGAAACTTCCCGACAAGGCGCCGGCTGGTTTTACAGGCGCTTGGGGATTCCTGGGCTCCGCAATCGACCCGACGCCTGTAATCCGCAACTGCATCGTCATCGTCGACGGGGCTGGAAAGCTGATCGAATCGTGGACGCAGTGGGATCATCTCTTCAATGGCGGCCGTGGGCCTCACAGTATTCAGATCAGCCCGTACGATCCGGAGAGAAACGTGTGGGTCATCGACGATTGGCGGCATCAGATTTTCGTATTCTCAAACGATGGCAAGCGGCTCGTCCGAACGTTCGGCGAAGCGGGTGTCGCCGGCACGGACGAGAAGCACTTCGGTCGGCCCACCGGCATCGCCTGGCTGCCAGACGGCACGTTTTTCGTCACCGACGGCTACGTGAATTCGCGCGTCATGAAGTTCGACAAGAACGGAAATTTCCTGACGGCGTGGGGGACCAAAGGCACCGACCCCGGCCAGTTCCAGGTTCCCCACTCGATCGCGGTGGATAGAGCCCGCCGCGTCTACGTTGCGGATCGGTCGAACCACCGCATTCAGATCTTCGACCAGAACGGCAAGTTCATCTTGCTCTGGAGAAGCATCAGGTCGCCCGACTACCTCATGATGAGCGCCGACGGGTTTCTCTGGGTTGCGGACGACGTCACCAACAAGTTTCTCAAGTACTACCTGAACGGAGCGTTGCAGTACTCGTGGGGAACCTACGGCACGTTCTCTGGCGGGATTTGGGGAGTGCATCAGTTCTCGGTCGACTCGGAGGGGAACCTGTATGCCGCAGAGGCCCTCGGCGGGCGCACTCAAAAGTTCCGACCGAAAATTGATGCCGATGCGGCCCTGTTAATCACTCCTCCTGTGCCGCTGATGTCGAAAGCGGCTCACTGAGTAAACAGGAGCACGCTCCATGCTGACCAGAACCTATCGACGGCACCGAAACGATCTTCGGATCATCCTCGGTATCGCACTGCTGACCGCCGGAGCCATGGTACAGGTTCGGGCCGAAGACTGGCCCGAGTGGCGCGGTCGGGGACGGCTGGGAGTCTGGAACGAAAGCGGCCTCGTCGAGACGTTGCCGGCAAGTTTGTCGGTCAAGTGGCGTATGCCCATCAACAGGGGCTACTCGGGGCCGTCGGTGGCCGACGGCCGCGTCTTTGTCACCGACGCCCGCCGCATAGTGGGTGATCGCGTCGTCGAACGCATCCTCGTGCTCGATGAGACTACCGGTAAGACGCTGTGGTCGAAGGAGTGGGAGACTGACTACAGTGCGATGGTCGATGTTTGGTCAATCGGTCCTGTGGCCACACCGACCGTCGATGGCGATCGTGTGTACGTGGTCGGTCGAATGGGCGACTTGCTGGCGCTCAACGTTGCGGACGGCAGGGTTCTATGGCAGCGGAACTACGAGAAGGACTTCGGCATGATCGTACCGCTGTACGGGACGACCTCTGCCCCGATTGTAGACGGCGATCGTTTGATCACCGTGGTGGGCGGCACGGACAACGCCAACTTCATGGCGTTCAACAAGCTGACGGGCGAGGAGATATGGCGAGCCCGCTCTTCCGATCCGGAGCCGGGTTACACCCAGCCAGTCATCATCGAAGCCGGCGGCGTCCGGCAGTTGATCGCTTGGGATCCGAACGGTATCAGCGGGATCGATCCGGCGACGGGCAAGACCTATTGGGAAATCCCGTTCACCGTCCAATTGGCGCTCACCATCGTGACGCCGACGCGCAGCGGTCCGTATCTGTTCGTTGCGACGCAGTACAGCGGCGCGCTCATGCTCGAGCTGGACGAAAAGAAGCCAGCGGCGACGCTCCTGTGGTCCAACAACACCAGCAAGGAAGACACGATCAACCCCGCCACCAGCACGCCCGTCATCGAGGGCGACTACGTTTATGGCCTGAGCAGCTACGGCACGCTGCGGTGCCTCGAGCTAGCCACCGGAAAACTCGTGTGGGAAACCCAGGCGCTCACCAAAGAGCGCGTCATGTACGCTTCGGCGTACTTCGTGCGCAACGGCGACCGCTATTTCATCAACAACGACCGGGGCGAACTCATTATCGCGAAGCTGTCGCCGAAGGGCTTCCAAGAAATCAGCCGCTCGACGCTGATCACGCCCACGCACCCACAAATACGTCGCCGCGCGGCCGGCCTCGTCGCCCACTGGTCCCAACCGGCCTACGCAAACCAACACCTCATTACGCGCAACGACAACGAGATCGTGCGCGTCTCGCTTGCCAAGGAGTGAAGTCTCGCCGCAGTGATCCATTTCGCTATTGACGTTCGACTGGGGTTTGCGTCTCACTGCCCCCTCACCTCGACCTCCAGCTCTGCGCCGAACAAGAGCGTGCGGTCCTGATCAATCGCCGCCCACCGCAGGAGCGTCTCGCGACAAACAGCCGGACAAAGCGGGCAACCGCGGCGGCGGGATAAAGACTATCCCACTCCCTTCTAGGCCTTGACCGGATCGTCGGCGGCCGTCCTCGGCTGGACGCGCTTGGTCATGCGGACTTCCATGCCCCCCTCTGGAGCGCGCTGCAGCCGGACGTCGTCCATGAAGCTTCTGACGAGAAAGATGCCGCGCCCGCTTCCCTTCAGAAGGTTTTCGCGAGCCAGCGGGTCGGCGATCGACTCGGGATCGAAGCCCTCACCCTCGTCGCGAACGCGAATCGTCAGCTCGCGCGCCTCGCCGCGCGCGATCGTCGCGAAGTCGACGAACACATGCTTGGCCGCATCGCCGTGATTCCCGTGCTTGATCGCATTGATGACCGATTCGCGGATGGCGACACCCATCCAATGCACGCCCTCATCGTCGAGCCCGACACCGCGCCCGAGATGATCGGCGACGACCAGCACGAAGTCGATCATCTCGAAGGCGCTGGTGAATTCGAGTCGTACGACGACATGACCGTTCGGCGCCATGGACGCGATTGAATACCATCCCATCTGTTGAGCGATTGTCAAGCCGACTGGCGTCACTTGCCCTGAGACTCCTGTCACGCCTGAAAACCTGAAGCCTGTAGTCTGAAGTCTGACGTTGCGGGAGATACGGTCAGGTTGCAGGTTGAGGGTTTGCCATGTCCTGCGTCCGGTTTCAAGTTTCAGGTTTCAGACTTCAGGTTTAAGATCGGGCCATGCCTCCGGTTCCCGCCACGACGATTACGCCCGCTCGTCGGGTGCAGGGGACGCTTCGCGTCCCTGGCGACAAGTCGATCTCCCATCGCTACGCGCTCATCGCGGCGGTGGCCGACGGTCGGTCGCGTCTGTCGAACTACGCGCCCGGCGCCGATTGCCAATCGACGCTCGCCTGTCTCGGCCGGCTGGGCGTCGACATCCAGCGCGGCGAGAACGGGGTCGTCACTGTTGTAGGACGTGGGCTGCGCGGCTGGAGTTCACCCTCCGGGCTTCTTGACGCCGGCAATTCGGGATCCACGATGAGGATGCTGGCCGGACTGCTGGCGGCCCAACCGTTCAGCACTCAGCTGGTCGGCGATGTCTCGTTGTCCCGCCGTCCGATGCGGCGCGTGATCGAGCCCTTGTCGCGCATGGGCGCCAGGATCGAGGCGACCGACGGCCACGCCCCGCTGACAATACATGGTGCCGCGCTCCACGCCATCACCCACCGGCCCGATGTACCGAGCGCGCAAGTGAAGAGCGCCGTGCTCCTGGCCGGCCTCCACGCCGAGGGGAGGACCTCGGTCATTGAGCCGGCGCAGACGCGCGACCACACCGAGCGGGCACTCGCCGCGTTCGGCTTCGACGTCGACGCCACGGGGCACACTATCTCTGTCGCGGGCGGCCAGGGCGCGCTTGGGCAAACCCTTTCCGTCCCCGGTGATTTTTCCTCCGCGGCGTTCTGGATGGTCGCGGCCGCGGCGCTACCCGGATCACGCGTCGAGATCGCCGACGTCGGGCTCAACCCCACGCGTACGGGTCTCATCGACGTGCTGCGACGGTTCGGCGCCCGTGTCGAGGTGCGCGAGACAGGAGACGCGGCGGGCGAAGCCCGCGGCACGATCGTGGTGACGGGCGATCGCACCGGCGCCATCGAGATCGTGCCCGAGGAGGTGCCCGGGCTGATCGACGAGCTGCCGGCGATTGCGGCGCTCGCGGCCCACGGCGGCGAGGTGAGCGTGCGCGGCGCCGCCGAGCTGCGCGTCAAGGAAAGCGACCGTATCGCCGCCCTCGTCGCAGGTTTCCGCGCGCTTGGCATCAGCGCGGAGGAGCGCCCGGATGGCTTCGCGGTGCGAGGGGATGGCGCGCCCTCCGGCGGTGTCGCCGATGCGCGGGGCGACCACCGCATGGCGATGGCATTCGCGATCGCCGCGTTGGCCGCACGTTCGCCGTCAACCATCGAGGGGTCCGACGCCGTGGTGATTTCCTATCCGGGCTTTTTCGACACCCTCGACCGGCTCGTTGAGTGAAAACGGAGAAGGTCTATCTCGTCGGCTTCATGGGTGCGGGCAAGACGACGGTGGCCCGGGCGCTGGCCCGCCGCCTCGATTGGCGCGTTGCGGACATCGACGAGCTGATCGAGCGGCGCGAGCGCCTGACCGTCTCCGAGCTGTTCGCCCGGCAGGGTGAATCCTATTTTCGAGCGGTCGAGCGCGCCGTTCTGCTCGAGCAGATCGGGGTAGCGCACACAGTGGTGGCGACGGGCGGCGGGACCTTCGTCGATCCGCAGAACCGGGCGCTGATCAACGGAGACGGCGCGTCTGTCTGGCTCGACGTACCGCTGGAGGGCCTCGTCGCGCGCGTGCCGGCGGCTGGCCGGCGTCCGCTTGCCGCCGATCGCACGGAGTTCGAGCGGCTCTACCTCGTCCGGCGCGCCGCGTACGAACAGGCGCACCTCAGAATCGACGCTGGCCGCGGCAGCGTCCCCGCCATCGTCGAACAGCTGGTCGACTGGCTGGAGGCGTGACCTCCGTGGTAGCGTTCATGGCTCCGATCCGATGCGCTATCTCATCCTGACTGATATTCACGCGAACCTCGAGGCGCTCGAAACGGTTCTGAGCGATGCGCAGGTTCGTGGATACGACGAGACCCTCGTACTCGGCGATCTGGTCGGCTACGGCGCCGACCCCAATGCCGTGGTCGACCGCGTGCGCGCTCTGCAGCCGACCGCCATGGTGCGCGGCAATCACGACAAGGTGGCGTTCGGGCTCGACCAGGCCGAAGGGTTCAACACGGTGGCGAGAGAGGCTGCGCAATGGACGCTCGAAGCCCTGACGCCGGAAAACCGCGAATGGGTCGCGGCGCTGCCCCAGGGGCCACGAGCGGTCGACGACCTCATCGAGATCTGCCATGGGGCGCCTTACGACGAGGATGCGTACATTTTCGATGAGACCGATGCCCGCCTGGCGCTCAAGACGGCGACCAGGCCGCTGTGTCTCTTCGGACACACGCACTACCCCGTCACCTTCGAGCTCAGGAACGGCAGCTTTACGAGAAGGGGGCCGGCGGCCGAAACCGAAGCTCGCCTCGAGCTGAGCGAGGGGGTGGCGTATCTTCTGAACCCCGGTTCGGTCGGCCAGCCGCGCGACGGCGATCCGCGCGCGGCCTATGCGATCGTCGACACCGGCGCAAAGCGGGTCGAGCTGTTTCGGTTGACGTATCCGCTCGAAGCCGCCCAGGCCAAGGTCATCAGCGCCGGACTGCCTGAGATACTCGCCAGACGCCTGGCGGCAGGACGGTAGTGCCACTCGCAAGTCTCACGTTTCAAGTCTCAATTCTCAACGGACGCTCACGTTTCACGTTTCAGACTTCAGGGCTGATCTTGAGACTTGACACTTGAGCCTTGAGCCTTTCGTGCGGCTTTCTCTTCCCGTTTCCTCAGTTCGGCCGCGTAAGCGTCCGCTGCGGCCCGCCCGCCGAAAATCCAGCCGATAACAAAGCCGACAAGCAAGACCGCCGGGATGAAGATGAAGTGGCCAGCCGTCACTGTCGCTTGATCTCTGGCGACCCTCGCTGGAGCGCTCGCATCTCGTCTTCGACCTTACGCAGCCGCTTCCACACGAACCACACGTACACCATCGTGGCGATCCAGATGAACGCATAGGCCACCACGACGAAGGCGCCGCCGGGGAGCTGCTCGGACGGCGGCACTTCCGAGAGCGGTTTGAATTCGCTCTGGCCCGCGGGGGGCTGGGCGGCCAGGACGCTCGCAACCGTCAGCGTGAGCGACACAACCGCGAGATAGATGGATCGAATCATCGACGGTCCTCGATCGCGAGATACAGGTCGTCCAGCTCGCCGCGCCGGTTTTCAAGCGCCACGCGCGCCGTCAGCAGGACGCCAAACAGCAGCATGAAGGCAATACTGCAGAACAACAGCGGCCCGTACATTTCAGGGATGAGCGTCGTCACCACCGTCGTCACGGGGTGGACGGTACGCCACCATTCGACCGACTTGTACACGATAACGGCATCGGCCATCCCGAACAGCGCGACGCCCGCCGCCAGCTTCTCGGAGCCCGGGCCACCGTATTTCCGGAGAAACAGATACGCGCAGAGGATCAACTCGAGCAGCAAGGCCGTGGTCAGCCGCGCGTCCCATTGCCACCACACGCCCCAGGCCTTTCTACCCCACAGCGACCCGCTCACAAGACCGAACAGCCCGAACAGCACGGCCAGCTCGGCCGCGGCCACCGCGACGCGATCCGCCTGCCGGCTGCCTTTGAAGAGATAGACGGCGCTCGCGACGCCGCAGACCGCCAACGCCGAATACATCGCGATCCACGAGGGTACGTGGAAATAGAAGATCTTCTGCACCATGAGCATCGTCGACTCGTAGGGCGCGCGGGCGATGAGGATCGGGGCGACCGCAAACATCGCGGCCGTGACGACGAGCAACGGGAGCAGGAGCTTGCGCATGGGTTTCATTCCGTCATCAATGGCTCGAACGTCCAGAGTGCGAGCGTCAGAAACACGGTGTCGACCGATCCGAGCACGCCAATCCACATGACCGCGACCGCTTCGTCCACCGGCGACTGGAGCAGCGCCCCGGTGCCGAGTACGCCGGCAATCATGACGGGAATGGTGATGGGATACAACAGGATCGGCAGCATGACGTCCCGCGTGCGCGCCCGAATCAGCATGGCGGCGAACAGCGTGCCGACGGATGCAAATCCGATCGTCCCCAGCACGAGCAGCGCCACGAGCAGCAACGGCCGGGAGAACAGCGGGGCCCGGAACAGAAACGCGATCGTGGGAACGAGGAGCAGTTCGGCCGTCATCATCAGCACGACCATTCCGAGCAGTTTGCCGACGTAGATCGCGGCGCGGGGAGAGGGCGCCAGCAGAAGGGCCCGAAGCGTTTCGGCGTATCGCTCGCGCTCGAACGTGCGCCCGAGCGCCAGCGTCCCGGCAAACGCAATCGCGACCCACAGAATCCCCGGGGCGGCGCCCGGAACCGGCTCGCCCTCTTTCACGAACGCGATCGAGAAAATCATCACGCACGAGACCGCGA
>Ga0184627_10000807_pt1 | contig 12223 bp, 11 predicted proteins | sample PLM3_127_b1_FD_133150 | JGI IMG/M metagenome (GOLD analysis project Ga0184627, IMG submission 133150) | Groundwater sediment microbial communities from an aquifer in East River, Colorado, USA - PLM3_127_b1 | ecosystem: Environmental > Terrestrial > Soil > Riparian zone | place: USA: East River...
AAACCCCCGCGCTACGAACGACTTGCATGGCCCCCTGGTTAGGGACAAGCCGAGGCTCGACCGCCCGCAAATGGTCAAGACAACGGTTTGTAACACTTAACTAATTGGAGGGCACAATGCCTGACGCAATCACTACCGCATCAGTGCAGGAATACAAAGCTAACGTCGAGTTGCTCATGCAGCAACAAGACTCGCGGCTGCGTAGTTCTGTCACAACCGACTCTTACGTCGGCAAGGCCGCATCAGTTGTAGAACAGTTCGGCGAAGCTACCGCTGTCGTTCGCACTGCACGCCACGCAGATACTCCGCTGCTTGACCTTACCCAAGACAAGCGTTGGGTTTTCCCGCTCGATTATGAGTGGGGTTCCCTGATCGACAACGAAGATCAACTGCGCGCAATCGTGGAACTGACCAGCCCCTACGCACGGGCCGGCGCGGCCGCGATGGACCGCGCGATTGACGACGTGATTCTCACGTCGATGTTCGGCACCAACTTCAAGGGCGAAAACGGCACGACCTCGGAAACCTTCGACACGACCAACTTCCAAGTGGCCGTGACCGTCGGCGGCGCGGCGTCGAGCCTCAACGTCGCCAAGCTGCAGTCGTCTGTTCAGAAACTGCTGTCTGCTCACAAGGGCGAATTGATGGAGCCGGTCTACGGCGCTATCAGCTCTTTCGAGCACGACGCGCTCCTGAAAGAAATTCAGATCGTCAACAAGGACTACGGCAATAGCGCCGTCCTGGTTGATGGGCGCGTCAAGCGATTCATGGGGGTGGACCTCATCCTCACGGAGCGCCTGAACATCACGGGCGGCAACCGTCTTATCCCGATTTGGGTTAAGAGTGGCATGTATCTCGGGCTGTGGAAGGACATCGTCGCGGAAATCAGCAAGCGCGCCGACAAGTCCTACGCAAATCAAGTCTACCTTTGCATGACCCTTGGGGGCACCCGGACACAAGCCGGGAAGCAAATCCAAGTGCTGTGCGACGACCAGATTTAATCGGAGGAAATTAAAATGTCTCTCGTTTCTAGCTCTCAAGTCGTCCAAGACCAGGACGCAACTCCGGTTGTCAAGACCAACACCCAAAAAAAGGGTGCGCCCATCCGTATGGCTGACGGCCTGATCGCGGCTGCCAGCTTTGTGGGGGGCACGGCCGGTCAGTGGTATACCTTCGTGCGGCTGCCTGTGCGCGCGAAGGTTGTGGACATCACCTTGTTCGGGGCGACCACGACCTCGGGCGCGGTGAAGTGCGGACTCTACCGTCCAAACGGAATCGCAATCGACGACGACGTGTTCGCAACGCTCTACGACATGGCGGCGGAAAAGGACGGGGCAACCCTCCTTGTAACGCCGACCGCGACGGAACGCACGCAGACAATGGCGACGGCTTACGCTACCGCCATCGGCACTGCTGGCGCTACCGGCGATGCGGAGGTCGATATCGCCCTGACGATTGTGACCGCCCTCGGCGCGGGCATCCTTCACGGGATGCAGGTGAAATACGCCCTCCCCGAGTAAGGGGTTGGGTAAACTATTCCCCGAGGGCTCTGGCCCTCGGGTCTTTTTCTAGGAGCACGCATGGCGACTCGCTACATCGGGATTACCGACGCGCGCGGATACGCGGATACGAACAACGAAATCGTCGGTGCGGCCGCTGGTGGAACCCTCGCCGGCTCGCAGACGGTCCAGGTGGTGTTCGACGACGGCGTGTTTGGCAGTCCACAAGAGCAAAAGCAGCGGTTGGTCGCTGCCCTTCAACAAATTATCGAACGGGTGCAGACTGCGAAAGAATGGCCCATCAGTAGCGCATCCTAACCGGAGTCGCACATGAGCCGCATTATTCGGGTTCGCGCCACTACTACCCGGCCCGCCGACGCCACCGCATACGCGGGTGGTGACGAAGTAAGCAACAGCGCAACCGCCGGGTCAGTAGTCCGCCCGGTGTTCGATCTGTCGGGTATCCCCGTTGGCACCATCCTCGCCGCGCAGATTGACCTGAGCGCCGCCTCTGGCAACGTCGTTACTACCGCTGCCGACTTCGAGGTAGCCATCTACAAGACCGCGGGCATCCCGGCAGCCGTCGGGGATAATGTCACGTCTCCCTTCGCCGCGGCAGCTCACGGGCTGTCTGTGGCAGTATTCCGTTTCGACGACACGGGCTGGACTGGCCCCTTGGGCACGGTCGCGGCCGGCACCTCCCAATTGCAGAAGGTTGGCGCGCACGTGGTTCAGCCGCTTGCGGCGAACGTGGCGCAGTATCCTTGGCCAGCGGGCCACGCCCTTGAATTCACGCAGGGCGAGGCAAAAACGCTCACTGCGGCCATTCGAGCGTTGGCCGCGTGGACTCCTACGGCGATTGTCAATACTCTCGGGATAACCCTCGATATAGCTGTTAACTAGAGGTCTCCACATGGCGACCTCAAACGTCGAGATCGCGAACCGGGCGCTGCAGATACTCGGTTCCAGCCACCGTCTCGAAAGCCTATCCCAAGACCACCCTAACGCGCGGACTTTGACCGCTGCGTTTGCTCGCGTTCGCGCGGCGCTGTTCCGGCGCTACACGTGGAATTTCTCAATCAAGCGCGCCTCCGTCGCGGCGGACTCCACTCAAACGATATGGGGCGGTCTCAACCGCTACGCCCTGCCCGCGGACTTTGCTCGCCTGATTCGGGACAACGAGACAGGCACCCGCTCCGACTGGAAGATAGAAGGCCGATTCATTATCACTGGTGATGCCGCCCCGTTGGAGTTCAAATACATCGCCGTCATCGAAGACCCGCAACAGTTCGACTCGCTGTTCGACGAAGTGTTTGCCTACCACTTGGCTGTTGCCTGTTGCAAGGAAGTGACGGGGTCTAACGCTACCGCCGAGCTGTTGGAAGAGCGGAGCGAGGTGATGGGCGACGCCAAGCGCAACAATGCCTTCGAGTCGGACGCGGTGCAGCCGCTTGACGACGATTGGGTTTTAGCGAGGCTATAGTGGGCCGTGAATCTGTCTTTCAGCCATCGTTCGACGCAGGCGAACTCAGCCCCCTCATGCTGGGGCGGGCTGACCTCGACAAAAGATCGAGCGGCCTCTTCACCTGCCTAAACGCGGTCCCGCTGGTGCAGGGCGGCTGGACGCGCCGGCCCGGCACGCTGTTTCTGAAAGAGGCCAAGTTCAGCGACAAGGCGACGGGCCTGTTCCCGTTCCAATTCAGTATCGTGCAGACTTACCAGTTGGAGTTTGGCGACCTCTACATTCGCTTCTACACGTCCCACGGTATCCTGACGGCAACCTCGCAGGCGCTCACCGCCGCGACAAAAGCGAACCCGTGTGTTGTAACATACACAGGCGCGGACACATATGCCAATGGAGACCGGGTATACGTGACCGGCGTCGTGGGTATGACACAGCTCAACAACCGTGAGTTCATCGTCGCCAACGTCAACGCGGGCGCGAATACGTTTGAGCTGCAAGAATATCTCTCCGGCGTGGCGACGAATGTCAACAGCACGAACTACGATACGCTGACGGGCTCCGGCGCAATCGCGGAAATTTTCCAGGTCACTACTACATACACGGCGGCACAAATCGCCGCTATCCGAATTGTGCAGTCCGCAGACGTGCTGTACATATTGCACCCGGACCACCCGCCGCGAAAACTGGTGCGCGTGTCCGCGCTGTCGTGGACGCTGTCCGACCTGTCGTTTACCGACGGGCCGTATGACATCATGAACACTACGGCTACAACCTTGACGCCGAGCGCCGCTACTGGCGCGGGGGTGACACTGACTGCGAGCGCCATCACAGGCATCAACAATAATACTGGCTTCCAGGCGACCGACGTGGGACGGCTCATTCGGCTGCAGGAGGGGTCCACTTGGGGATACGTTATCATTACGGCGTGGACCAACACGACTGTTGTAACAGTTACGGTGCTCTCCACGCTCACCAACACGAACGCCAAGTTGAACTGGCGCATGAGCATCTGGTCGGGGACGACGGGCTATCCTCGCTGCGGCACCTTCTTCGAGGACCGGCTGTTCCTGGCGGGCGCGGCCAGTTACCCGCAACGGCTGGACGGGTCTATGACGGGGCAATACGAAAACTTCAGCCCGTCGTCAGTAGGTGGAACCGTCGCGGACAACAACGCGGTGGCGTTTACGTTGAACTCGAATGACGTTAACACAATACGCTGGCTTGCGGACAATGAGAAGGGATTACTCGCCGGAACCGCGCGCGGGGAGTGGCACGTGCGCGCGTCGTCTCTCGGTGAAGCACTGACCCCAACGAACATCATGGGCAAGCCATCCACTAAGCACGGCAGCGCGAGCGTTGCGCCCGTGCAGGCGGATAACGTGGTGCTTTATGTGCAGCGCGCGGGCAAAAAGCTGCGGGAGCTGGCCTACGTGTTCGAGGCAGATGGTTTCAAGTCTCCCGACATGACTATTCTCGCGGAGCACGTGATGCGCCCGAGCGTAACGCAGTTGGCCTACGCGGAGGAACCGCAGGCCGTCGTGTGGGGCGTTCGCACTGATGGGTCACTGCTCGGTTTCACCTATGAGCGAAGCCAGAAGGTTGTCGGCTGGCACAGGCACGAGCTGGGCGGGCAGAGTGATTCCGGCGGGCTGCTCATTCCTGTTGTTGAGTCCGTATCTGTGACCCCAGCGCCGGACACAACGCGGGACGAACTATACCTGATCGCACGGCGCTACATAAATGGTCATTCGCGCCGCTTCGTTGAGCTGATGACGAAGTATTGGGAGACGGAGGATAGTCAAGAGGACGCATTTCATCTTGACTGTGGCTGGACTGTGGTTAACAGTCCCGCGGCCACGACGGTTATGGGTCTGTGGTTTCTGGAAGGGGAGACCGTGTCCATTTACGCGGACGGCGCGAAGGTGGCGGCGCAGGTGGTGACTAATGGAAAAGTCACGCTAGCAACTGCCGCCAGCGTCATCACGCTGGGGTATTCCTACAACAGCGACGCCGTGACGATGCCGCCGGAGGGCGGGTCGCAGGATGGCAGCTCGCAGACTAAGACGAAGAAGATATCGCGCGTCGGCTTCTGGCTGCTTGACACGCTCGGCCTGAAATACGGGCCAGACTTTGACCACATGTTCGAGATCGTTAATCGCACATGGGGTGCTGCGGCGAATGAACCGACGCCGCTGTTCACAGGGGTATACAGAGATAGGTTCGAGGGGGATTACGACCGGCTGGCGCAGGTCTACTGGCGCTGCGATGGACCCTTTCCCGCAACAGTTTTGGCACTGGCGATACAACTTGACACCGCTGACGGCTCATAACTACAGCGTCGTGCCATTCAGGCGGTGGCACGTTGACTGGCTTTTGGAGGACGGGGACGCAGAAGGCGGCTTCTGTCGCCCCGACCAAGGCACGTTGGCCGCGATGGAGGGCATGGGGACGAACTGGACGATTGTGCTGGAAGGCACGCCGCTAATGTGCGGCGGGACGATGATGCAGTGGCCGGGGAGGCATATCGCCTGGTCCTATTTGAATCAGCACACAGGCAAGCACATGGTTTATATCACCAAGCGGGTGCTTGAATATCTAGCGAAGGCGAAGGGTAGAATAGAGATAACCGTCAGAGTTGACTACGAAAAAGGTCACAGGTGGGCGAAGATGCTCGGCTTTAAAGAGGAATGTTTCCTGACGGCCTACGGGCCGGAGGGAGAGGACCACGTGCAATACACACTTTTCAATAGGGATTAGGTGCGGCTATGCCCATGGCAATCCCTATCATAATGGTGGCCGCCGCCGCAGTTGCGGCGTATGGCGCTCACCAGCAGGGTCAGGCCGCCAAGAAGGCGGGCGACTTCAACGCGAAAGTGAGCCTGCAGAACGCGGAAGCCGCGCGCTCGCAGGCGTCCATGCGCGCATCGCAGCAGGAGCGCGAGACGATGCTGCGTATGGGTGCTATCCGAGCGGCGCATGGCGCGTCCGGGGGCACCGCCGACGGCAGCGTGCTGGACGTGCTGGCTGACACCGCGGCGCAGGGTGAGATGCAACGGCAGAACCTTGTATATCAAGGCGAAATGGCCGCGCGCGGGTATCAGAATACGGCGCAACTGGATATCTTCGGTGGGCAGGCGGAACAGAAAGCCGGCAACTTGAAGGCCGGGTCTGAGCTGCTGGGGGGTGTTGCCGGCGCGATGGGTGCCCGTTCCAAGTTGAAAGGTCCATCGTCGCCTCCACCGACTCCATCGCCGTATTAGCCCCCGACGGAGATTAACATGCCAAAACTACGCGGATATTCCGCCGACTTGCAGGAAGCGCCTATCTCGGGAGGCCGTCGCGCAACAGCCGACGACTTCGGCGGCGGGATTGGCGAAGCTACGACAGGGCTGGCGCACAGAGTTCAAAAGGTCGGTGAGTCTGTCGTAGAAATGGCCGAGCAGAAGGACGAACGCTACGTCATTGTGGAGCAAGCTCGGCTGCGGCAACAGACGGCGAAGGCGCTGGAACAGGCGACGCTATCCGGCGCACCTACGGAACCCATCCGCGAGAAGCTCGAAAACGACCTGGCGGGCCTGAAGAACAAGGTTACGACCAAAAAAGGGTTGACCGCTGCGGATTATCACGGCTTTAACACGATGAACGTGTATGACACCGCGGAGAATCAGCTCCGGGTGCAGCGCGCGGCAACGGAAGCGCGCACGCAGGCGACGACACTGATGGCGGAGCAGGGCGCAACTCTGGCTTCCCGTCCGGCTTATCTGCCGGCGGCTATTCAGATCAGCGACCAATTCCTTGATACATTCAAGGGCCGTGTTGCGCCGGAGAAACTTGAGGACATGAAGCAGGCACAGCGCTTGCAGTTGAACGAGTCAGCGGTGCGCGCATGGTCGCTGCTCGACCCGGCGGCGACGAAGGCACAGTTGGAAGCCGGCGAGTTCACCCTGACGCCGGCACAGCGCCGGCAGGAGATCGGATTCGCGGAAGGGCAGATTCGCCAGCGGCGTCAGGACGCCGAACACGAAATGCGGATGGACGAATACCGGAAGCAGAAGCTCAGTGACGAGTCGCGCGGAGAATGGAATCAGGAGATTTTTGGCGGAACCGCTAAGACAACGCAGATATTGGCGGACCGCCGGCTGACTGCCGCGCACCAAGAGCACCTGATTCTGCTGAACGACAGATGGATAGACCAACTCCGTAACGGGGACAAGAAGCCTAACCCTGTCCTGGAACGCGATCTTATGCTCCGTATCTACGCCCCGGAAGGGTCGCCCGAAAAGATTTACTCCGCCGACGCCGTGTATGAAGCGATGAAGAGGCCCGACGGGCTGAATGTTACGCAGTTCCGTCGGCTCTATGCGGAGGTGGCGAACGCGAAAGACCCTAACAACAGCACCGTGAACCAGAGATTCTTTGAGTCTATGCAAATGGTAAACGCTGCTGTTCAGAAAGACGCGGGATTACTGATGCAGCCCTGGCTGATGGCGGAGTTGTCCGGGAAGTGGGCTGGCGCTGTGCGCGCCCTGATGGACCAGGAACGAGCGGAGGGGCGCAATCCAGCTCGACTGTTCAATCCACAGGACAAAGATTGGGTTATGCGCCGGGAGTTCATACAGCAATTTTTTATATCCGCCAGGCAAACGGCGGCTGGCTCGGCGTCCACACTGGCTGGGGGCGCGGCTGTTGGCGCAGACGTAAAGACCTTCCCTGATGGCGTTACCCGGAAATACAAAGGCAGCGGCGACCCGATGAACAGGAAAGACAATTGGGTCGAGGTCAAGCCGTCCACGGCGGCGGCGCAAGTGGCGGCAGTTCCTAAGTCCTTTAATGGAGTCAATGTCCCTCCCGTCGCCCACAGGAACGAGGGCCTGACCGCGAGAGTCAGCAGGGCATATCCGAAGCAGCGGGGTGAATCATCGGCGGCATACACCACCCGGATGGATATGCTAACCGCGCGAGCGCGCGAAGCCGGAGCCGAGTAATGGCCGACCCGAACACTGAGTTCCTGATGGGGGAGCTACGCACTGACCCGAACACCGAGTTCCTACGGCAGCAGTTGTCTGTGGGCGCGGCGTGGCTGGCCCCTTCCCATCGAGAGGCCGCCAGCCTGTCCGCCGCGGTGTGGCATGGGCTGCAGTCGAGCGCGACGGGGTTGGCTCTCCGGGGCAAGCTGCCGGACCAGCAACTGCCGGAAAACGCCCCCTGGTATCACCGTCTGCCCTCTGGCGCGGCATCAATGCTCGCCGACCTTCCCCTATCCGTCGTAGCGGCGGTGCCGGGCGTGATTGGCGGCGGGGCGGTGGGCTCGGCGGTCCCCGTCCTTGGGACAGCCGCGGGGGCTGTCGTAGGGGGCGGGGCGGCGGCTTTTGCGGCCCCCATGGCCCTCCGAGACGCCCTGATGACCGCCTACGGGCAGAACCATGCCCGAGACTGGAACGACGTATGGGAGATCACTAAGAGCGCCCTGAAGGGGGGTGCCAAGGGGGCGGTCATAGGTGGGGCCACGATGGGGGCCGGGCGGGTCGTTGGCGCGGCCCTGCCGGCTGCTGTTGGGGCCACGGCACGGGGCGCGGCAGCGACTGGGGCAGAGCTTATTGCCATGACGGGCACGGCGGCGGCCTTGGAGGGTCACATGCCGACGGCGCAGGAGTTTATGGACAACGCCATCCTGCTCGGGGGGCTGAAAGCATCGGTCAGAATTGCCGGGAAGCTGCGGCAGATATACGCCGAAGCAGGTAAGAGGCCGGAAGAAGTGGCGGCAGAGATGGGGCTGGACCCGGTCTTGAAAAAGGACATACTAGCTAGAATTGCTGCACGGGACGGGGATATACCCGCTGCCTACAAGCCGTTGGCTTTAGCTGAGAGGGTGAAGGCCGCGATAGAAGCCGACCCGCGCCCGGAAATGCTGACTAGCGCGTTCGCGGACGCAGTCAAGGATGGCCCGGCTAAGATCGTGGATATCCTGATCGAGCAGCCGCTTGTTAAGGCGGAATACGTCGTAGACAGCGACTCCGCTGCCGCTATCACGCGCGGCGTGGCAGCGCTCTACGAGCCAGAAATAGCGAAGCAGACACGCGGCGAAGTGGCGGATAAGGCAACAGCCGCCGCAGGTATCAAGCGCCTTAGCGGCAGCGCCTTGGAGGCACACGAGATCGGCGCGGCGGAAAACGCGGCCATGCTGTGGGCGCGCGCGAAGGTTTACCGGGACGTTGCAGCGTCGGCCGTCAAGAAAATGCAAGAGCTGTCGAAAACGCCGGAGGCTGAATGGACAATCGAGCAGAAGGTGACGGCCTACGCCGAAATGGAGCGAGTCCAGATAGCCTACCGGAACATGCGTGGGGGACACGCGGAGGTAGGCCGTGCGATGCACATACTCCGCACGATCAAATATGACCGGGACTTTTTGGGCGAGGCGGAGGCATTCACGAGACTGTTGGAAAAGAGCAGTGGCGGGGACAGCTTCCAGACGCTCGCGCATATCGTAGCTCTGATTAAAGACCCGGCGCAGTTGGCAAAGTTCGCGGAGCAGATCACCAAGGCGACTACCTTGGAGAAGGTGCTGGAAGTCTGGAAGGCGGCGATTCTGTCCGGCCCCCTGACGCACCTGGCGAACCTGTTGGGCAACCTAACCAAGTTCGCTGTTGAAATACCAGAAAGCCTTATACGCACCACATTGGAGGCGGGGCAGCGCAAGCATGCGGGCGACCCGATGAATATGGCCGAGTATAAGGCGAAAATACTGTCGCCGTTCATCGGAATCAAGATGGGGATGAAAGATGCACTCGTTCTAGTTGGCGAAGTGTGGAGGGGCGCGGGCGAACACTTGGAAAAAGGCGACGTTTACCGGCACGCCAACGAGGGCCGCGTAGGGCATTGGGTTCGCGCGCCCTTCCGTGCGCTGCAAGTGGCGGACGTGCTGTTCCGAACAGTTGCCGAGCGTGGGAGGGCATACGAGCTGGCGACTGTTCGTGCTCTGAAGGATGGATTGCACCCGGAAACCGCCGAATTTCGTGAGCGTGTCGTCGATTATACCAACAATCCTGAGAAGGGACTGGCCATAGGTGACGCAACAGTCACTCTGCGGGAAATTAAACAGGCGGGCGGCGAGGCCGTGTTCTCACAGCGCCTTGGTCCAAAGCTGGAACACGTGCAGGCGGTCATGGCCGGAACCCCGATGCAATTCGTAATGCCCTTCTTCCGCACTCCGGTCAACCTGTTCTCGTGGGCGCTACAGCACTCGCCTTTCTTTATGTTCTCGCCCCGTTGGCGGGGTGAGTTTAGCGCCGGAGGCGCGGAGCGGGCCAAAGCGACGACAAAAGTGATGGTCGGTGGCGCGATGTCGCTGCTTGCCTACGAGCTGGTAAAGGACGGCGCGATTACTGGGGGCGGAATGTTCGACAAAGAGCAGCGCGCGACGAAAGTTGCCGCAGGCTGGCAGCCCTACAGCATCAAGATTGGCGACAAGTATTATTCCTACCAGCGCATCGAGCCAGTCTCGAAAGTGATAGGTCTCGTAGCCGACATGATGGAAATGTCGGACAAAAGCGCGGACGACGATAAGTTCAAGGTGTGGCTGGCGGCGACTGCGCTGTTCGGCAACGCGACTATCAGCACTACCTACATGTCCGGCCTGTCCGGGCTGTTCAACGCGGTAACTGACCCGGAGCGATACGCCGAAAACTGGTATGAGCAATATGCTTCCTCTCTGGTTCCGAAGCTCATAGGGCAGACCGCGGCCCTGATTGACCCGCACAAGCGCGAAGTCGAAGGAATGGTAGATTCCATCCAGTCGCAGGTGCCCTTCCTGCGCGAGAAGCTGATGCCGAAGCGCGACATATGGGGTGACAAGATGAAGGCCGACCGTCTCGGCTGGATTCTCCCCATCGCGGCGAGCGAGGTCACGCAGGACAAAGTCAAGGCCGAAGCTGTGCGGCTGGAGTTGGCGATTGCCAACGTGCAGAAGTTTATCACCGAGCCGGGTATAGGCGGAGCGAAAGATCGTCGAATTGACCTGGAGCCGGAGCAGCGGGATTTACTCAAAGCCATCAGCGGTAAGAAGGCGATGGACCTGTTGGTGCCTATGGTGAACTCGCCGGATTGGAACACGATTCCCGACTTCGCCAAGGCGGAGATTATCAAGAAAGTGGTCGAAGAGACTCGCAAGGCGGGCCGGTATGAAGCCTTGCCCCCGGATTCTAAGGAACGGCTGGAGCTGCGGACCAAAATGCTGGACAACATCATGCGGCAGGTTATGGAAGTCACTCCGGGGGCGGAGCCGGCCCCCGAGAAGAAGCGCAAGAAGGTGGACTGATGATTCTCGAATTTACAGACGGTCGGGAATTTGACACCGAGAAAGAGGACGACATGATGCGCCTCGGACGACTGTTGCGTGACACCGAGCGTATGAACGCGCAGTTCTTGGGCCAGATAGCACAACTGCGGGGAGACCTGCGCGCGGCCATTGACAAGCCGCTGCCTAGCCACGACAACAGCGACGTGGTCGCAGCCGTTGAGCGGATGCACGCTGACGTAATGACCGGCTTGTCGAAAGTGGTGCGGGCGCAACTGGCGGACACCATTCTGAAACGCGACCCCGTCTCCGGCGACCCGGAGCGGTCAATTAAAGTTGTTAGAGGATAAGCATGCTACTTCTTACCAGCATATCTGACCTGATTCAAGTTGTCACCGGCTCGGCGGTTATCAACATCGAAGTTCACGCCTCGTGGGTGGACAACGCCGCTGGCACCATTACGCCGGGGCGCACCAACACGGCTATCGCCACTGCGACCACTACGACCGTTGTTGCCAGTCCGGGGGCAAGCACGCAACGAAATGTGCAGACGCTGAACATACGGAACACGCACGCAACGTCGTCGAACGCCATCACAGTTCGGCACACGGACGGCACGACTGTTGTCGAACTGTTCAAATACACCCTGCTGGCCGGCGAGGAAATGATGTTCATTGACGGGGCCGGCTGGACGGTTTACCAGGTGAACGGCTCGCGCAAGGAAGGGGATTCGCAGACGGGCATCAACCTGCAGACCTTCACGACTCCGGGCGCAGGCACCTACACCCCGACGACCGGCATGAAGTATTGCATCGCGTTCGCAACTGGCCCCGGCGGAGGCGCAGGGGGCGCGGACACGGCAGCAGGTGGCACGGGCGACGTGGGGGTAGGTGGCGGCGGGGGCGCGGGGGGCACAGCCATCGGCTTCTTCACGGCGGGGCAGATTGGTGTGAGCCAGGCTACCAA
>Ga0184627_10000809_pt1 | contig 12215 bp, 14 predicted proteins | sample PLM3_127_b1_FD_133150 | JGI IMG/M metagenome (GOLD analysis project Ga0184627, IMG submission 133150) | Groundwater sediment microbial communities from an aquifer in East River, Colorado, USA - PLM3_127_b1 | ecosystem: Environmental > Terrestrial > Soil > Riparian zone | place: USA: East River...
CCGATGGGCTTCCGCCAACGCGCGCTCGAGTTTGTTGAGGTCCTGGTCACTGAGTCGTGTCATCGTCCTGCCGCTCCTGTTCGAGGAATAGTTTGCGCAGCGTCTGCCGGGCCCGATGCGCCCGCACCTTCACCTTCGCGATGCTCCACCCCAGCAGGCCGGCCGCTTCGCGAGCGGAATAGCCCTCGAGCTGGACGAGACTGAGCACGAGGCGGTTGTCGGCCGAGAGACGGTTCAACGCCCATTGCAGCAGCTCCGCTGCTTCCCGTCGCCTAGCTTGTTCACGAAATTGGTCGTCCGATTCCGCCGCCAACACGTGCTCCATCCACTGCTGATGCTCCTCGGTCAGGGCGCTCACCGGCAGTTCCTCCCGCCGAACGGTTCGCCAGAAGTGATGGCACGTCCGGACGGCGATGCGCGACAGCCAATGCTCGAACGGGGCCTGACCGGAGAAACCTGCCAAGCCGCCGTACGCCCGGACAAAGACGTCATGGGCGACCTCCGCCACACGGTCCGCCGGCACGTGCCGGTTGACAATTCTGGCCACGTGCTGCTGATGCCGGGCGATCAACTCCGCAAACTGGTCAGTCTCCCCCTGCAATACCCGGTGAATAATCTCTAGATCATCAGACACCAGTGTCTGCACTCCAACGAGGCGGGACCACCCGGCCGCCGCTTCCTCAGCCCTCGCATCCTACTCCATCCACAAAAGGGGAGATACGACACTCAGGCTGGCCGCTCGTCGGGCAGTCCCGACACCCCATGGGTTAACTGGCTTGATGACCTCCACCTGAATCATGAGATCCGGCCTCAGGTCCGGGAGCCACCCCCCTCAGCGGTCATTTCGTAGTCCGCTTGCTCCCATCCTTCGGCCTTCATCATCCGCTCTCGATGGGAGTGCCGGATCTGGTCAAGGAGAGCTTTCTGTTTCTCACGCTGCTCTGCGGTCAGCACCGCGAAGAGAGCTCGTTTCGCCTTGATCCCTATCAACCGCAGATTGCCTTCGAGCGCTTCGCGCTCCTTAACCTTGGCTTCGATGGCTGAGAGCTCCGTCTTCTCATCCGCGACAAGCGCCTGCAGTTCCCGCTCCGCCACCATGACATCCGCGTGCGCCTGAATCCGCGCGCGGTCCTGGTCAAGCGCGAGGGTCTTGAGCTTGGCGACCTGCTCCTCCGTCAAACCGATGTCCTTTTGATGCCTGAGAAGATGGCGGAGAACGCGGTGAGTTGTCCCCCCTTGGCCCGACATCCCATGGCGAGCCATCCCGACCGCATGGCCTCGGCCTCCCCTGCAGCCAGGCCACGCGTCGGCCCACGCGAGCGAGGATGTCAATCCGAACAGCACGGTTCCCACCGCGATCCCGAGCACCATTTTGACTCCGCCAGTCATATTGACCTCCTTGGTGAAAGAGAGTGCCTGGAGTTCCGGTTCGACACCGGGTCAATCTCCCGGCCTCACCTATCAAGTCGTGCCGAAAGGGGAAAAGGTTACACCCGCTCGTCAGGCCTCACCAGCTGTCGAGAAGTGCCCAATGGGGGGACGGGAGGATCGTGAGCGTCGAGAAGAAGACTCTGAGCGGTTGCAGGAAATGAAACTCTTGTTGCCCCCACGGTGACCCTGCAGTACAGTCAAGGTGCCCAAGAGAGAAGTCCAGTCACCAAGGAGACACAGATGGAGCTACGCGCGTACCCACGCATCCCTGTTGACCTTCCCGTGTTCTTCGCCACGCCTGACAGTGAAGGCATCGGTGTCAAGAAGGGAAGCATGTTCAACCTCTCTGCGAGAGGGTGTGCGGTGACAAGTGTCACCACGGTGGAAGTCGGGACCGACATTGCCCTGTTTATTCAGGTGCCTCATGAGGACACCACGATCAAGGTTGACCAGGCCGCCGTTCGCTGGTCTCTGCTTGGGGAGTTTGGGCTGGAATTCCTTCGTCTGCGCCCTGAGGAGCAGGAGCGCCTTCACCTCTTACTCACGACGGTGCAGTAAGCCGCAGCGCTGGCAACCCCCCGCCTCGCTCCAGTGGACGGATCAGCGTCATCGTGCGACCCTTGGCGAAAGGGAGGTCAATGACCTCCTAAGCCGGGTAGGAACGACACCCCAATGGAGACCGCGATCAGCACGATGATGATCCATTCCAGCACTTCCATGCGCCTCGTCGCCGCGCTGTCAGCCATCTTCCCGTAGATGCTTTCCAGAGTTTGTAGTTTGCGGCTGATGCTCGCATCCCAGGCTTCGAGGTGAAACCGTTGGGACGCGAGGCGATGGACGCGCGCGAGATACTGGTCGCCGAAGAGTTTGAGCGTGTTGGTGACTCGCTCGAAGAGGATGGCGCTATCAACTTGCAACCGTGCGATGCGCCGGAGGTCTGCTTGAAACATGCCCGGCAAAGCCAGACGATCCCACTGCCGTTTTGACAAGGCCTCATAGGCTTGATCGAGGGCGTCGTCCAGTTGTTGATCCAATAACCGCATCTCAAGTAACTCGACATTGGCGAACTCCAACACTGCTTGCGCGTCATCCATGTCCTGCCCGAAGATCAGGGCCGCATTCCAATCGATGATGGTGATATCGTCTGGGCCGAAAGAAATGCGCTGGGCATTGGCATCGCGGACTTCCTGTTCTGCCAAAGGATGAGATTCGGATCGCAACACTTTTGCGATATCATGGATATGAGTGGCCAGAAGGTCGTTTTGATAGAAGGCGGGGGTGGATGCCTCGATCAAGAAAATGGAGTAGCTCTCTGCGGAGTTGGCAATCGAAGGCCGGTCCACTGTTCCATCGATCGCGGCCAGCAGATCTTCGACACGACGTTTGGAGTGTGCGAGGAGTGCCTCGTTCTCATAAAGGTCGAGGCTCAAGGCCAGGAGATTGGAGAAATCTCCGTCCAATGGAATGCTATACGTCACGGACACCGCGGCAAAATCGTACAGCAGCAGATCCACGGTAGAACTGGTGCGGTACTGCCCAATGGCCAAAGAGTCCGCTTCTTCTGTCACTCGAAGGGGGAGCGGGCTATAGTCAAAATAAGGAGGTGTCCGACGTTTGTGCTTAATCCGCCCGCGCTGTTTGATCGCAGTAATGCGTCCCTCGGCTTTATCCAGATCAACCCATCGTCCCACGTCATAGGCGAACATGGCATAGCAGATCCCTTTATCGACATGGAAGACCAGCGACTTATCTTGGGTCATGGGGCTCGTGAGTTGGTTCTCGAGGACTCTGTTCATCATATAAGAAGTGGCTCTCACAACGCCAGAACGATCAATGCCAGTAGTCCACACGCCCTTCGGCGACGTGGAAGTCACGCACTCATGCCTGACCCCGTTTCCCCCTGCCCGACGTCATGGTGCGAGAGACGGTTGCGGTATCCGTCGTAATCAGGCACGAGGCGTTGATATTCGCCCGGCATGAGCGATGACGAAATCATGAAATCGGCGGAGGCGCGATTACAGGCAATGGGGATATTCCAGACCACCGCGATCCGCAACAGCGCCTTCACGTCGGGATCATGCGGCTGGGGCTTAAGTGGGTCCCAGAAAAAGATGAGAAAATTGATCTCTCCCTCAGTGATTTTCGCTCCGATCTGCTGGTCGCCTCCGAGTGGTCCGCTTTGTAATCTCGCTACCGGAATATCGAGCTCTGTTTCGATCAACAGGCCCGTGGTCCCTGTGGCAACCAGCGTGTGGTGCGCCAGCAGATCCCGGTTAAACTTGGCCCAGGCGAGCAGGTCGGCCTTCTTGTTGTCCTGGGCCACTAACGCAATGGTCTTTTTCTCGCCGATCGTGACCGTTTGGTACTTCATGCCACTCTCCTTCCTCAGCGTCCTTGTGAATCGCGAGTCACCTCTTACTTGAAAGTCTGACACACAAGTGTTACAGCCGTGTTTCAGGCGAGGAGTCGACCGCGGCCCCCTCAAGGCAAGACGTGACAGACCCACCACCGCCACGCCGCACGCACTGCCTCGCGTGGTAAGAAGGAGAATGTCCTCTTTTTTTTCTCTACGCTTTCCTTCGGACGGCGTCCACGCTCCAGATGCCCGAGCCTTGTGAAGAGATGAACAAAAAGACGAAGCAGAAGAGCGCGGCCAGTTCGCCGCTATTCTGAATGGGAAAGAGTGCCCGGGTGCCGTGGACGATCCAATACGCCAAGGCCATGAGCACACTGCACGGGAGCGCCGCCCAGCCTGCAAAGAGCCCTATCATCACGAGCAAGCCACCCACCAGTTCGATGGGGCCGGCGATGTAGATCACCATCGGAGGGATCCCCTCAGGAGGAGGCATCGGAAATCCGAATAGTTTTGAAGCCCCGTGGCAGACAAACAAGAACCCGGCGACGATGCGCATTAGCGCCTACGCCTCCGCGTGAAACGCCCGCATGATTGGCGGCATGCTGTCCTCCTTTTGCCAGTGTCCTGACGGCCAATGGAAATGGAGATCAGAAACGGGGACAGACTACTTACTTAGGAGGATCGTGTCAATGAGGCCGGTCCAGCACCATGAACGGGACGGAAAGCACCACGCCGCGCGCCCCGCCTCGCCAGGGCGCCCCCATGCGCCATGTGAAAGGAGAAATCATTCCTGACACCTTGTTGTCTTTCGGCTACACTGGCCGGCAGGGCATCAATGGACGCTTCCACACCTCGGTCTCTGAAGAAAACGTTGTTGGCCGGTGCGATCGGCAATGTGCTGGAATGGTATGATTTCGCCCTCTACGGGTACTTTGCGCCCGTCTTCGCCGCCCTGTTCTTTCCCTCAGAACATCCCTCCCACTCGCTGATCTCAGTCTTCGGTGTCTTCGCGATCGGGTTTCTCGCCCGGCCGCTTGGGGCACTGCTCTTCGGCTATTGGGGCGACACGGTAGGGCGGCGTGAAGCGCTGGCCTGGTCCATCATCCTCATGGCGATCCCGACCTGTCTCGTGGGGCTGCTGCCGACCTATGACAGCATTGGCGTTGCCGCGCCGCTCGCGCTCACCTGCTTGCGGTTTCTCCAAGGGTTGTCAGTGGGCGGGGAATTTACCGGCTCGGCGATCTTTCTGGTGGAACATGCTGCCCCGTCCCAGCGAAACTATATCGGCAGTTGGGCCGGGTTCAGTGCGCAAATGGGAGCACTGTTGGGTTCCGGGGTCGGCGCGCTGGTCGCCTCAAGTCTGACAGACGAAGCGCTCCGGCAGTGGGGATGGCGGATTCCGTTTCTGTTCGGAAGTCTCATTGCGCTGGTGGGCTGGTACGTGCGAAGGCATATCCCGGAATCACCGGCGTTCGAACAGGCACGCCAAGCGGGAACTGTGTCGTCTTCCCCCATTCGCGACATTCTGTCGTCTCAGCGCGCGGCCGTCGCACAGGTCATCGGCCTCGTGTTGCTGCACGGTGTCGGGTTCTATCTGGTGTACGTGTACCTGACGACCTACCTCGTGGCGGTGACGACCGTTCCGCTCGGGAGCGTGCTGACTATCAATACGGTCTGCATGGCGTTGCTGGCGGTTTTGATTCCCATGATGGGGGGCCTGGCAGACAGGGTCGGGCAGAGACTGTTGCTGATCATCGGCGCCGCGGGACTTGCCCTTACAGCCTACCCGCTGTTTACCTGGTTCACGGGCCATCGCGTGGCCCCCATCCTGATCGCCCAAGTCCTCTTGACCATCCTGCTATCCTGTTACATGGGCCCCTTTTTCGCCGCAGTGGCGACATTGTTCCCTACGCCACAACGTTACACAGGGCTGTCGGTCGGCTACAATATCGGGTCTGCCCTCTTCGGCGGCACAGCGCCATTGATGGCCACGTTCCTCATACAGTGGAGCGGCAACACCCAGGCGCCGAGTGTCTACTTGAGCGTCTGTGCAATCATTTCGTTGGCTGTCGTGCTGACCCTTCGAGAAGAGCCACGCCACACCGCCGGGGCGTCGCCCGCAGCACAAGACTAACCAACATAAGACTCCCCTCTCATGGTTCGTTCCAGATTCCGGGCTGAGAATTGCGCCCCGCGTCGCATGACTTTGCTCTCGCATCCGACAGGTATATGATTCGGAGGGCAACTGTCCGGAAGGAGGTCACATCCTCGAAGCGATCCAATTTGTCGCGGTGCTGGGTAGTGCCCTGTTCACGGGCGCCGCAATCTATATCAATCTGGTTGAGCACCCGGCGCGCATGGGCTGCGGGACCGAGCTGGCGGCAACCGAATTTGCGCCGAGCTACGAGCGGGCGGTGGGGATGCAGGTCCCCCTCGCGGTCGCCAGCACGGTCGCCGGTGTGGCGGCGTGGCTTATGACCGGTTCAATCCTGTACCTCATTGGCGCACTGCTGATCTTTTCTGTGATTCCCTTCACCCTGATCGTCATCATGCCCACGAACAAGCGCCTCCTCGACCCAGGGCGGGATCGCTCATCAGCGGAGACCCGCGCACTGCTGGACAAGTGGGGCAAGCTTCATGCGGTGAGGAGCGTCCTGAGCCTGATCGCATCGTCGATGTTCCTGGTGTCGATCCTCCGAGGCTGACCATCCGGCAACGCGCGCCCCGCCCAGATCCGCAATGTGGGATGGCAAGACCTGCCCCTCTCCAGGGCTTCCTTCTAGCTGACGGTCTAGGTTTTCGATCGGACAGCGTCCACGCTCCAGATGCCCGAGCCCTGTGAAGAGATGAACAAGAAGACGAAGCAGTAGAGCGCGGCGAGCTCGCCGTGGTTCTGAATGGGAAACAGCGCCTGGGTGCCGTGGACCATCCAATACGCGAAGGCCATGAGCCCACTGCACATGAACGCCGCCCAGCCAGCGACGAGCCCCACCATCACGAGCAAGCCGCCTACCAACTCGATGGGGCCGGCGATGGAGATCACGAGGGAAGGCACCGGCGGTGGAGGGAGCGGAAATCCCAACAGCTTCTGAGTCCCGTGCCAGAGAAACAAGAACCCGGTGACGATGCGCATCAGCGCGTACGCCTGCGCGTGAAACGCCTGCATGAATGACGGCATGGTGTCCTCCTCTCGTGAGTGTCCTGACGGCCAGTGGAAATGGAGATCAGAAACGGAGACAGACTACTTACCTAGACGGGTTGTGTCAACGAGGCCAGTCCAGCACCATGAGCGGACAGAAACCACAGGCCGCGCGTCCCCCCTCCGCGTCCAATGCAACCCACGACGCACGCCTGCATCTCCGTTGGATCAATGGTATAGTGTTGCATCTTATATCCATAGCCGCACCCGCCTCGGGCGCACATCTCTTGCAGGAGGATCACATGTTCGGTCCGATTACACTCCCATTCGGGGCCAAAATGCTGTTCAACACGGTGAAGCTCAAGCCCAATGTCGCATTCGATGATGTGGAGATGGCCGTCGGGGAATTATGCAGCGTCGTCAAGGAAACCTACGGCGGGGAAAGAGGCGGATTCGTCGGCGGGCAGGTGTTCAAGTTCTCCGGCTTCGTCTCAGACCAGGGATCGCTCAGTGAATCCAGAACCGCCGACGACCATTATGTGATCGTGACCTATTGGCGGTCGTTCGAGGATCACGAAAAATCCCATGCCGACAAAGTCTTCAACAACAAGTTCGCCGCATTGGCCGCCATGTGCTCCGAGACCAAGGAACTAGGGTACGACATGCTGTGGCAGGGCGCGCCGGGTGGCTGATAATCACAGCAAGCCTCCCGCGGCCAGACGACAGGAGAGCACTTTGCTAGAACCCTAGCTCCTTTTCGAGATCCGACTGCCCTTTCTTAAACTTCTTTTTCTCCTGTTCGTCTTTTTTCTTCACCATGTCTTGCAGCGCCTCTTCTCGTTTTTTCATGGCCTCTGCTTGCTTGTTTTGCGCCTCTTCCTGCTTTTCGTTCACGATCGAGGCCGCTTGTGCGGCCTTGACTGCATCGTCGGGCACTGTCATCCAGGATAGTCGATAGCCGGGCCGTCTGAGCGCCTGGTCTTGATAGAGCACAACATAGCGCATGGGGTAACTGCGCTGGCCGACCTGCCGCTCTTCCAAGACATAGACGGTCGGCGCTCCAAAGAGAGTCGGCTGATACGAATCGAGGAGCATCATCGTCGTCCGACCGGCCTGCACGGATTGAACTTTTTCCATATACTCCGTGAGCGCTTTCATGTTCGTTGGATCAGGCTTGATGCGCTCCAATTCCTTCGCCTTTTCTTCCTGAGCCCGATCTCGCGCCTGCTCCTCATCTTGTAACTGATAGCGGTACTTCTCCTGGAATTCCTCCAATTTATACGGTCCCTTCTTGGCCTTGCCCTTAAAGAACGCGGTTGCCTCGTTCATGCCTTTGGCCACATAGGAGAGTCGACCGACCGCCGCGTCGCTGGCATAAAACAAATAGGTGCTCTCCGGCGCGACCGGCATCGAGTATTTTCCAGGGTCCGCCGGTGCTTCCGGGGTGAGCCCCGTGCGCATCGACATAGTGCGCTGTCCCAGCAAGGCGATGGCGCTTCCCTTCCCACGGGAAATCATTTGTACGACGGCTCGCCTGACATCCGGAACCGGATCGTTGGTCACCGGTACCAACGAGTCGACATCTTGATCCTGTGGACCAATCATGCCGATCGCATCCGCCGCGGCAATCCGCAACACAGTTTCGTCGCTCTTGAAAACCTTCAGCATGGTAGGCATGTAGGTACGATCGGCCGACGAGCCCAACGTATGCAAATCCTCTTTCAGGATCTCGACGGCACCCTTCCTGAGTAGGTCACAATTCGCCTCCTTGACGGGCTTGCTCCGGCAGCCTGCGAGGTACTTCTTCACCGTCTCGCCTCTAGGAGACGGCGATGGAGCCGTTCCTGGCGGGGTGCCCTCGCCTGGGAGCGACGTCGCCCAAGCAGGACCGGGAAGCGTGGCGAGCCAGAGAACCAGCAGGCCCGTGGTTGTAGCCGACGTAAGCGGTAGAATTTGTTTCATTGATCGTCCTCCTGAAATGTGCAGCTGTGCCGTTAGGGGCCTATCTTCCCGGACTCGGGGAGTGACTTCACGTAATCCCGGACCTCGTTGTGCGCGTCGCGAAGCTTCGCTTGGTTCGCCTTGGCGAAGTTCAAGGTGTTTGCAATGCTATGGCCGAGTTTCGTCACTGGGCCGCATTTATTGTTAAGCTTGATCAGCTCAGCTATCACATGGTCAAGCGCCTTTTCACCGCTCGACGCGGCTTGCACGTCCAACCTTTTCCAGTCTTTTTCGTCTTGCATTGTACAAGCGCCGGGCGACTGACCGGTTCCCTGCGCCCCACTGTTCGGCGGAAGCCAGACCAGCGCCACCATGACCAGCAGACCGGCAGGAATTATGTTCAAGATCTTCATAGTCCCCCCTATACGATCAAATCGCGATGCAGTATAACGACGCCGTGGATCGTCTCACCATTCGCCCCTTGCTCTTCTGCGCCCTCATCGCCACGGTCACCCTGGTGACCTACGCCGGTGTTGTTCACGGTGACTTCCAATTCGACGATTTCTCCTCGATTCTCGAGAATTCTCATCTCGACCGATGGCAGACCTTCGTCGGCCATCTCGATCATATGGTCCGGCCGGTCTTGTACGGAACCTTATTGCTCGATCGGTTTCTCTATGGCAACAGCCCCGCCGGCTACCATCTGCTCAATTTCCTGCTCCACCTGGGCTCCGGACTCCTCGTTTATCTAATTCTTACCCGTGCCGTGACAGAAGAAACGCGGCACGTCCCATTCTGGACGGCCTTGCTGTTTCTCATCCACCCGATCCAGACGGAAACCGTCACCTACATTTCCGGACGCGCGTCCGGACTCATGGCCTTCTTTTATCTCCTCGCGCTCTTCCTGTACATCAAAGGGTCGGAATACCAGTCTGGCGGCTCGACCAGCAGACTCTACATTTGGGGAGCCGTCGTGTCTTTTCTCGTTTCTCTCGGTTCGAAGGAAACCGCCGTCACGTTTCCTCTGATCGTGCTCCTCTCGGATCTGTTGATCCCCCGGCTCAAAGGGGCTTCGCTCCGCGCAGCAATTCTATCCCGGCATCTGCCTTTCTGGTTCATCATTGCGCTGGTCGGCGTCTGGGCCTTGACCCACCCTCGCTATGCCGCCCTCGCACAATTCAGTTTCGGCATCCGTCCGCTCTGGGACAATTCGCTGAGCGAACTCAACGCCGTCACCTATGCGTTGTTGCTGTTCTTCAGTCCCTGGAAGCAGAACTTCGACCACGATTTGCCAGTATTGCACTCGCTGTTCGACTGGCCGCTGCCTCTCGATATCTGCTTTCTCGGCGGATTGTCAGCAGGCGCGCTCGTCGCCGTTCGTCGTCTCCCGCTCCTCTCATTCGGCCTTGGGTGGTTTTTCGTTCAGCTACTCCCAACAACCCTCATCCCGCGCAATGATCTCCTCAGTGAGCGCAATCTCTACCTGGCCTCGATCGGGCTTCTGCTTGCCGTCGTCGTCCTCGGCTCACACCTGATGCGCCAGCTCATCAAGGCGCTCCAACGACCACGCCTCGTTCGCGTCGGCGCCGGGAGCCTCGCGTTGGCAGTGGTTCTGGTTTTCTGTCTCATCACGTTCCAGCGCAACGCGCTCTATCGTGACCCAATCTTACTCTGGTCCGACACGGTGGAAAAATCACCGCGGAAGGCAAGACCGCATAACAATCTCGGTCATTCCTACGCGCAGCAGGGCGACTGGGGCCGAGCCATCGACGAATTCCGGATCGCGGCCAGGCTGGATCCCGACTACCCGCTCGCTCAGCAAAATCTCCGCGACGCCTATCTCCACCACGTCGGACGGCGGTAATGCCGGTCTTATCCGCCTCCGGCACGCAACACCGCTTGTCCGTACCGTAGCAACTGCGCGGCCTGCTCCCATCGATCCATGACATTCAATCCCACCAGCAGCAACCGGTGCCCGTCCTTGAACATGCTGGCGATGAGACAGCGACCGGCTTTGCTGGTGTACCCGGTTTTCACGCCCGTCACATCGGGATCGAGGAGCATCTGATTCGTGCTATAGAGCGGAACGTGCCGCTTGCCGTCCACGCTGGTGATGCCCCGCATGATCGTCCGAACCATCATGGAGATATCGGGCACTTGCAGCGCCTGTTCCGTCAACTTGGCCAAATCTGCCGCGGTCGAGTAGTGATCGGGCGCGTCGAATCCGCAAGCATTGGCGAAGTGAGTGTCGTGAAGTCCCAAGGCGCGCGCCCGCTCGTTCATCATCGTGACAAACCTGTCGGCCTCGCCACCCACATGCAGAGCGACCGCCTGGCAGGCATCGTTCGCGCTCGTCACCAGCATGGCCGTGACCAGATCGCGCAAAAGAAACTGTTCGCCGGCATGGAGTTTGAGGGATGACCGATGCACGAGCGCACGGCGATCGACTTGCACGACTTGCTGCGGAGAGGCGGCTTCCATCGCCACCAGCGCCGTCATCACTTTCGTGAGGCTGGCAGGTGGGAGACGTCTGGTCGCATTCTCTTCCAGGAGGACGCGGCCGGACTTCAAGTCGACCAGATACAGCGCGGAGGCCTTGACCGACGGCCTGGCCGGAAGGTTCTCGGCGCGGACATCGACGGCGCAAAGGATGACTGTCACGGCTATGCCGACGAAGAGCGAGCCTCCGTACCAGAATGCCCTCATGCGTGCGACCTACTGCCCAAACAACTTTTTCATCATGTCGGACGCCTTCTGCGTATCCGACCGGTCGTCGGCAGTCGGCTCTGGCTCAGGATTCGTGGGAACCTCTTCCGGTGGCACATTCATACCGGGCCTGTTCATGCCGGGCCGACCCATACCTGGCTGGCCCATACCCTCCCTGCCTATCGTGCCCCCCATCATCCCGCTCATATCAAGTTTCGTATACCCTTTGGGAATCTCGAACAGCTGCGGATCCTGCTTGCCGACCTTCACATTCTTGAGTTCCGTCATCATCCGATGTTTCTCATTCCCTTCCTTGTATAGCAGATCGGTCTTGATGGAGATCCCCTCCTTCGTCCGCCAGGAGAAGCCGCCATACTTCTTCCCGTCGGTGCTGGTCGCGATGGTCTTGTACTTGGTGACCTTCACACCGTTCAGCGTTTCCTCACCCATCACCGTCTCTTCGAAATCCCACTGCGAGGGGTCATTGCCCTTGTTTTTCCCCATCGAGTGTTCCATGTACATTTTCTCCGACGGCATCAGCTGCCACATCACTTTGGTGTCATGCCGGAAGATCTGGACCGACTCATCGCCGCTCCCGGTCAGCGTTTCCCGGCGTTCCTTGGCAGGCGTGACGTAGACACG
>Ga0184627_10000810_pt1 | contig 12213 bp, 11 predicted proteins | sample PLM3_127_b1_FD_133150 | JGI IMG/M metagenome (GOLD analysis project Ga0184627, IMG submission 133150) | Groundwater sediment microbial communities from an aquifer in East River, Colorado, USA - PLM3_127_b1 | ecosystem: Environmental > Terrestrial > Soil > Riparian zone | place: USA: East River...
CCTCGCGGCCGCGAAGAACTACGGCGTGCTCCATCCTTTCGTCGAGGCCGGTATCGACAAGAATACGGTGCGTGCGATTGCGCGGCATCTCGATCTGGCGGAGGTCGCCGAACTGCCGGCGGCGCCGTGCCTGTCCAGCCGGATAGAAACCGGGATCGCAATCGATCCCGGCATGCTCAGGCTGGTGCACGCAGCCGAGCGGCTGGTGTCGCAGGCACTCACGCCGCGCACGGTGCGTTGCCGGGTCCGGGCAAAGGGTGTGGTGGTTGAACTGGATGAACAGAACCTTGCCGCGCTCGATGCATCGCGGCGGGAGTCGCTGTCGGCGCAGGTCGGCCGCCTGTTCAGCGATGGCGGTTTCGACTATCCGGTGTCGCTTGCGCCTTACCGCAGCGGCAGCGCCTTCCTGGTCAGGGTCGCCTAGAGCAAAAGCGTTGACGCAGAGGACGCAGAGGAAAAGCAAGAAAGGACGCGGAGAAAGACGAGACGAAAACTGGACAAGTTTTCATGGCTGGGAAGAGTGGCCGCGCATGCCGGTTATGATTTTCGATGGTATTGCTTTTCTCCGGCTTTTCTCTCTTTTCTTCCTCCGCGTCCTCTGCGTTGAGAGTTTACGGGTTGAATGAAAATGACACTGCATAAAGACGTAATGCTGGATTTCGCGCGCGATGCCCGCACCGGGCTGGACGAGGCGGTGATGTGCGCGTCGAAGTCCGTGCTGCATCTGACCACGATCCTCGACCAGGTACGGGAAAAGGGCAGGCGCATCCTGCTTACCCGGTTGCCGCCCGAGCAGTTCGCCGAGCTGCCGGCGCAGCATCGCGGGAATATCGACTACGATCCGCTGTCACGCACCGGCTATTTCTGCGGCACCCACCAACTCAAGACCGAAACGCGGATTGCTGTCGTGGCTGCGGGCACTTCGGACGTGGCGGTCGGCAGTGAGGCGGCGCGCACGCTGCGTTTCTACGGTGAACCGGCCGTCGAAATCAACGACGTCGGCGTGGCGGGATTGTGGCGCCTGCTCGAACGCGTCGAAGAGATGCGCAAGATGAAAGTCGTGATCGCAGTCGCCGGAATGGACGCCGCGTTGCCCACAGTGATCGGCGGGCTGATTTCAAGCGTCGTGATCGGCGTGCCGACCTCGGTCGGCTACGGGGTCGCCACCGGCGGCGAAACCGCCCTGCGCTCCATGCTGGCGAGCTGTTCTCCCGGGCTGCTGGTCACCAACATCGATAACGGTTTCGGCGCCGCCTGCGCCGCACTGCGCGTCCTGCGCGCTGCGTAATAGAAGCCGGTCGCGGTTAGGCGACCGGGACGTCCTTTTCTCCAGACCTTACTTCAGATCGTTCTTCACCGCATCAAGCCCGGCCTGGGCACAAATGCCGCCGTGTTCCGCGGTGTCCCCCGAAAAACGGGGCGCCAATCCACCCTGGGGAGTTTGATGCGTCGATTACAGAAAGTTCCCCTTCGCGTCGTCCCACTTTCCTTTCGGAGCCGGGGAAAAAGCGCTAAGGCGCTGTATTAACCGCGACGGATCGGTATCTGAAATGACGAGTTCGCGGTGTGCCGGACGCAGGAAGCGTTCGGCGACGGCGTGGTCCAGCATGGCGAGCATGCGGTCGTAGTATCCGGCGACGTTGAGCAAGGCGCACGGCTTGCCGTGGAAACCGAGTTGCGACCAGGTGAGAACTTCGAAAAACTCGTCGAGCGTGCCGAATCCGCCCGGCAGCGCAATGAAGGCATCCGAGAGGTCATTCATCAGCGCCTTGCGCTCGTGCATGGTTTCCACGATCAGGAGTTCGGTGACGCCGCGGTGGGCAACCTCCTTGTCGACCAACGTTCGCGGAATCACGCCGGTTACTTCGCCGCCACGCTTGAGCGCCGCGTCCGCGAGCACGCCCATCATTCCCACGTTGCCGCCGCCGTAAACGATGCCCAGCTTGCGCTCGACCAGAACGGCGGCCAGCGCGCGTGCTGCTTCCGCATATTCGCTCCGGGCTCCGGCATTAGAGCCGCAGAAAACGCAGATACGCCTCATCCCGGTTTCAGAATTCCATCCACTCGCCGTCGCGAAAGTAGAGAACAATCGCGGCCTTCTGGATCGGACCGTCTTCGATGCCGTCGTGATCGAACTGGGGCAGCGATTCAGTCAGCTTGTCGCGGATGGCCCGTTTCTGCAACACGAACGCGGTGGCGGTATGGATGATGCGGTAGGGGTCGTGGTCTTCGCTGCGAACCATCTGCACTTCTGCGGTCGCGCTGCCCGGGTAAATAAGGATGCTGCTCTTGTCCTGGTGCCGGCACAGCACCGCCCAGTCCCGCTGACCGGGATTGAGGAACTGTCCCTGGATCACGTTGTGCCGGGCATCCCACTTGGTGAACATGGGAACCTTGCAGCCACGCTTCTCCAGGTCGGCCTTGATGACTGCCGGCAATTCCCGCACCTGCTTGGGTTCGAGATAGCGGAAATCCGGCCATTCCTTCTGGACCTCCGTTAACGCAGTCTGCGCGCTTGCCGCTGCAGCAAGCACAGTCGAGATTGCCAATGCGAGTCCGAGTTTCATCATTGCGTGGCCTCCTGCAAAAAGGCTCATGCGGCCAAACGAATCCCCATGAACTGCCAGCGGTCCTGCGGGTAGAAAAAATTGCGGTAGCTGGCGCGGATATGCGTAGCCGGCGTGACGCAGGAGCCGCCGCGCAACACCAGCTGGCTGACCATGAACTTGCCGTTGTACTCGCCGAGCGCTCCGGCAGGAGGCCGGTAGCCGGGATACGGGCTGTAGGCGCTTTGCGTCCATTCCCACACGTCGCCAAAGAACTGGCTGGCGCCGTCGCGGGCCGATTGCGGATGGAAGCGCCCGCTTTCCAGAAAATTTCCGTCGGGCGACTCCATGCTCGCGGCGGCTTCCCACTCGAACTCCGTGGGCAGGCGCTTGCCAGCCCAGCGTGCAAAGGCATCGGCCTCGTAATAGCTCACATGACAAACCGGCGCGCCCGGCTCCACGCGCCGATACCCGGCAAGCGTCATCTGCCACCACTCGCCGTCCTGCTGCTCCCAGTACAGCGGCGCAGTCCAGCGCGCCTCGTTGACCTTGCGCCAGCCGTCGGACAGCCAAAGCGTCGGTTGCCGGTAGCCGCCGGCTGCGATGAACTCGATGTACTCGGCGTTGGTGACCGGCCGCGATGCCAGGGAGAACTCGTCAAGGTAACGGCGGTGGCGCGGCGCTTCGTTGTCGAAGGCGAATCCGTCCCCGCCATGCCCGAATGCGTACATGCCGGCCGGAGGGCGCAGCCATTCGAGCGGCGGGTTGGTGAGCGCGTCCGGCGGTATTGCCTCGCGATACGCGGGCTTCAGCGGATTACAGGCGAACAGGTGTTTGATGTCGGTGAGCAGCAGTTCCTGATGCTGTTGTTCGTGATGAATGCCGAGCGTGGCGCGGGCTCGAATCTCCCCCGCATCGGCGGTGTCGGGGGCCTCGAGCAACTTGCCCATGTGCTGATCCACGTAGTCCCGGTATGCCTTGATCTCCTCCAGCGAGGGCCGGGACAGCAGGCCGCGCTGAGGCCGGGGATGGAATTCGCCCACGCTTTCGTAATACGAATTGAAGAGGAAGCCGAAGCGGGGGTGAAACGGCTGGTACTTCTGCAGATACGGGACCAGCAGAAAATTCTCGAAGAACCACGTGGTATGCGCCAGATGCCATTTCGCGGGGCTGGTTTCCGGCGCGCTCTGCACTACGCAGTCCTCAGCCTGCAGCGGGTCGCACAATCGGATCGTGAGTTTGCGGACCCGACGCAAGTCCTCGAGCAGTCCGTTGCGGCTCAAGGCATCGGAGTGAGAGTGGAGCGGACGATTCATCTTGCTTTCCTCGGCATTGTCTGCAAGTGTAAGTCCGATTGCGCGGGGCCGACAAACATCGGTTCGTCGCCGCCCGGCGACATTTCTCCAGATATCAATTGGTTACAAACCCGGCTTTTCTCCGCGCGGAGTTTGGCGTACGTTTGCAGCCGCAGCGCCAAAAAGGACTTCAATGACAACCCTACGCGAACCCTCCGCCGCGCGGCGTCCGGCCAATGTTACGGTGATATCGCTCGGCAGCGGCGGTGAAATCGATGCCGACGAAGTGATTGCAGGCCTCGCCCGCGAGTCAAAACGCCTGTCGCCGAAGCTTTTCTACGACGCCCGCGGCAGCGAGCTTTTCAACGCCATCTGCAAGAACGACGCGTACTACCCGACGCGCACCGAGCGCGGCATCCTCGCCGGCCATGCCGACGCAATTGCGCGGACAGTCGGACCGGACTGCGTGATTTTCGAGTACGGACCCGGGGACATGTCGAAAGTGCGCCTGCTGCTGCCGCGGCTCTTGCCTTCGGCCTATGTCGGCATCGACATCGCCAAAGCGCAACTCATTACGGCCGCGGAAACGCTAGCGTTCGAATATCCGTGGCTCGAGGTTTTTGCTGTCTGCGCGGACTTCGGCGTCGAGCTGTCGGGGCAACTGCCGCTGCCGCCCGGGCGCCGCCGCGTCGTGTTCTTTCCCGGGTCGACCATCGGCAACTTCGAACCCGATGATGCGCTCGCGTTTCTCGGCTTGCTCGCGCGCATGGTGGGAGCGGACGGCGGTGTGATCGTAGGCGTGGATTTTCAGAAACAGACGGCGCTGCTCGATCGCGCCTACAACGATCCGGAAGGACTGACCCGCGCATTCAATCTCAATGTCCTTACCAGGCTCAATCGCGAAGTGGGGGCGGATTTCGACGAACGCCGCTTCCAACATCACGCCTTCTACAACGAATCCCTCCAGCGCGTGGAAATGTACCTGGTCAGCATGGTTTCTCAGGTCGTGCACCTCGCCGGAAGACCGATCCGCTTCGAAGCCGGTGAATCCATCCACACCGAGAATTCCTACAAGTACACGCCGCAAAGCTTCGCCGCGCTGGCAAGCGAGGCGGGATTTGCCGCGCACCGGCTGTGGACCGATGCGCGCGACTATTTCGGAGTGTACTTTCTGAGCGGCGTTTAGCGGACAGCACGTCAACGGTTGTCGCGTCGGACTAACCGTAGTTGGAAACCTCGATCAAGTTGCCGTCCGGGTCGCGAAAGTACACCGAGAGTATCGGCCCGGTCGCACCGGTTCTTTGCACGGGACCTTCGATGATCGCCACTCCGCATTCAAGCAAGTGCCGGATCACTTCCGCCTGCGGCGTAGCCGCGATCAGGCAAACGTCCGCGGAGCCCGGGCTCGGCGTCGCGGCCTTGGGTTCGAACTCCCTGCCTTGCTGGTGCAGGTTGATCTTTGCCGAACCGAAATGCAGCGACCGGCGGCCGTCAGCAAAAGTCTTCGCTTCCATACCGAGCACGCGTGAGTAAAACGCGCAGGTCGCGTCGATGTCCTTGACTGTCAGAACGAAGTGGTCGAGGCGATCGATCCGGATGGGCATATGCAAGGCTTTCCCGCCATGCTGTTGAAAAGGACCGATGGACTCGCCGCCGCAGCGCGGAAGCCATCAACGTACGGTCGTCGCTTGTTCTGAAACCTGCTTGGAGCGGAACATCTTTGACGCAAAGACGCAAAGACGCAAAGACGCAAAGAAATGCAAATGAAACTGGCATGACGAAATCATCGATAGACCGATCAACGAGAAGTCGGTGACGAGACCAAATGGGGATCGCCAGACCAGATGCTTACCTATTTTCGTTTCGTATTGGGGCTTCTTCGCGCCTTTGCGCCTTTGCGTCGAATCCTTTGATTCTACGGAAAAGTCACGGTGATATGGCTTTTCAGCAAATCACTTCGTTCCCGTTCGCAATTTCAACAACCCGCTACAGCCAGCGCATCATGCCCATCTCGAAGGGATGGGTCAGCAGTTCGTGATGCGGATACAAGCGAATGCGGTATCCGAGCTTGCCGCAGTGCTCTGGACTCAGTTCCAGCACGAAGCGATGTTCGCCCTTCTCGGTGCGTACCCCCTCCGACTGGAACTGATAGCAGGTCGCCTGCGCTTCGTTGTCACGGCTGATCTGTTTGGCGATCAGGAGTTCGACCCTCACGTTCTCCGGCTTCAGGCCGTCGAGGTTGACACCGACTTCGAAACGCACGTTGTCGCCGAAGGCGACGCGTTTCTTCGGCGCGTCCAGTCGGCGCATGCCGACCTTGGGCCAGGAACTGCGCACATGCCTCTTCCACTCGGCAAGCCGGCGCGCCGCCTCGAAGTTCGACTCGGCATAGCGCCGGCCCTGGCGGGTGGCGGGAAGATAGAATTTCGCCAGGTAGTCGCTCACCATGCGCGTGGACGAAAAGCGCGGCAGCAGCGTGGCAATGGAGCGCTTCGCCATGCGCAGCCACTCGGCCGAATAACCCATGTCACCGCGCCGGTAGTACATCGGAATCACCTGGTCCTGCAGCAACTCGTAGAGGGTCCGGCTTTCCTCGAAATTGCGGCGCGCCTGGTCCAGGCTTTCCGACACCGGCTTGATCGCCCAGCCGTTCTTGCCGTCGTAACCCTCATCCCACCAGCCGTCGAGCCCCGAGAGGTTGAGCACGCCGTTCATTCCCGCCTTCATGCCGGAAGTGCCGCTCGCCTCCAGCGGATACACCGGGTTGTTCAGCCACACGTCGACCCCGGAAACCAGTCGCCGCGCCAGCCGCAGGTCGTAGTCCTCGATCAGCAGGATTTTGCCCTCGAAGTCCGGCAGGTGCGCCATCTGCGTGAGCCGGCGGATGATGTCCTGGCCGGGCACGTCGGCCGGATGCGCCTTGCCGGCGAAGATGAACAGGACCGGGCGCTTTTCGTCGCCGAGGATCTGGCGCAGCCAGTCGAGATCCTCGAACAGCAGTGCCGCGCGCTTGTATGTAGCAAAGCGGCGCGCGAAACCGATGGTGAGCACGTTTGGATTGACCGGATCGGCGAAGCGCAGCAGGCGGTCGAGGTGGGCCTCGGAACCGCGGTTGCGGAAGTGCTGGCGCGACACCCGGTAGCGCACCAGGTGCAGCATCTGCGCTTTCAGGGACTGGCGCACGCTCCAGAACAGATGGTCCGGCATGTCGTCGATGCGCTGCCAGAACGCCTGGTTGTTGGCATGGTGAGACCAGTCGAAGCCGAGAAATTTGTCGAACTGGTCGGACCATTCCGGCGCCAGGAAAGTTGGCACATGCACGCCGTTGGTGACGTAGGAAAGCGGATTCTCCTCCGGCGCCACTTCCGGCCACAGCGGCGCGCAGATGCGCGCGGACACGCTGCCGTGAATCCGGCTGACGCCGTTCTGGAAACGCGATCCGCGGATCGCCAGCGCGGTCATGTTGAACTCGTGGTTGCCGTCAACCCGGCCGAGCGCGAGCAGATCTTCCTCGCTCATGCCCAGTTCCTTGCGCAACCAGGAGAAATGGTCGCGCATCATGTCCGCGCTGAAGTGGTCATGGCCCGCGGGTACCGGAGTGTGGGTCGTGAACACGGTATTGGCGGCGACCGCTTCGAGCGCGGCGTCGACGGTCAGACCCTGGCCGGCCAGCATGCGCACGCGCTCGAGCACCAGGAATGCCGGGTGGCCCTCGTTGATGTGCCAAGCGGTCGGTTTCAGTCCCAGTTCCACGAGCGCGCGCACGCCGCCGATGCCGAGAACGATTTCCTGCTCGATGCGCGCGGTCCGGTCGCCGCCGTAGAGGCGGTGAGTGATGTCGCGATCGTCGGCGGAGTTTTCGTCGAGGTCGGTATCGAGCAGGTACAGCGTTACGTGCCCCACCTTTGCCTGCCAGACTTTCACCTGCACGGCGCGCCCCGGCATATCGACCTTGACCCTCGCCTCGGTGCCGTCATCGCGCAACACCGGCGACACCGGCAGATCTTCGAAATCGGAATCGGAGTAAAGCGCGTTCTGGCTGCCTTCGGTGTCGATGGTCTGGTGGAAATAGCCCTGGCGATAGAGCAGGCCCACGCCGACGAAGGGCAGGCGCATGTCGCTTGCCGACTTGCAATGGTCGCCGGCGAGAATGCCCAGTCCACCGGAGTAGATCGGCAGACTCTCGTGGAATCCGAATTCAGCGCAGAAGTACGCGACCAGATCGCTCTGGCGCAGCCACTCGGAGCCGTCCCTGCGCATGGGCTCGCCGTGGTAGGTATCGAACTCGGAGAGCACGCGGTTGTAATTGCCGAGGAACACCGGGTCGTCGGCGGCATCCACCAGTTTCTGCTCGTCGACCCGCTTCAGGAAAGCCTTCGGGTTGTGACCGACTTCATCCCAGAGCAGGGTGTCGAGGCGAGAGAACAGCAACCGGGTCTGCCGGTCCCAACTGTAGCAGAGGTTGTTGGCGAGCTCCTCCAGCCGGGCGAGACGGCGCGGCAGCTTGGCGTTGACTTCGAGGGTGAACGTTGTTCCTTGTGGCATGGTTGAACCGGGTCAGCAATCAGTCTGCGGGATTATGAGGAAAAGCCACGCTTTGGGGAAACGGCGGGCCGGCACCGGATCGGTGCGCCGGGCACTGCAGTTTCCTAGAGTACGTATCGCGCCAGATCTTCGCTCTGCGCCAGATCCTTGAGCCGCGCGTCCACGCGGGCGGCGTCGATGACGATCTTCTGCCCCTGATGGCGCTCGGCTTCGAATGATACGTCCTCGAGCAATTTTTCCATCACGGTGTATAGCCGGCGCGCACCGATGTTCTCGGTCTTTTCGTTCACCTGCCAGGCGATCTCGGCGAGCCGTCGGATACCCTCCTGACGGAATTCGAGCTGGACGCCTTCGGTTTCGAGCAGCGCCTGGTATTGTTGCGTGAGGCAGGCATCGGTCGCGGTCAGGATCCTCTCGAAGTCTTCCACCGAAAGGCTGCCGAGCTCGACGCGGATCGGAAAGCGGCCCTGCAGTTCCGGGATCAGATCGGACGGCCGGGACAGATGGAACGCGCCGCTGCCGATGAACAGGATGTGGTCGGTCTTGATCATGCCGTACTTGGTCGAAACCGTGGTGCCCTCCACCAGCGGCAGCAAGTCGCGCTGCACGCCGTGGCGCGACACCTCTGCGCCCAAGGTCTCCTGGCGGCTGGTGATCTTGTCGATCTCGTCGAGAAAGACGATGCCGTTCTGCTCGACGTTGGTGAGAGCCTTGAGCTTGAGTTCCTCGTCGTTGACCAGCTTGGCCGCCTCTTCCTCGGCCAGCAACTGCATCGCCTCGCGGATCCTGAGCTTGCGGGTCTTGCGACGCGTTCCGCCGAGGTTCTGGAACATGCTCTGAATCTGCGAAGTCAGGTCCTCCATTCCGGGAGGTGCGAGGAATTCCATCTGGGCGTGCATCGTCGCGACTTCGATCTCGACCTCCTTGTCGTCGAGCTCGCCTTCACGCAGCTTCTTGCGGAATTTCTGCCTGGTCGCGCTGTCGCGGTCTTCCTGTTCGGCCTGGAAGCCGATCTCCCGCGCCGGCGGCAGCAGTACGTCGAGGATGCGCTCCTCTGCCTGGTCTTCCGCTCGCTGGCGCACCTTGCGTGTCTCCTGCTCGCGCGTCTGCTTGATCGCGGTCTCCACCAGGTCGCGGATGATCGAATCCACATCCTTGCCGACGTATCCGACCTCGGTGAACTTGGTGGCCTCTACTTTGATGAAAGGCGCCTCCGCGAGCTTGGCCAGCCGCCGCGCGATCTCGGTCTTCCCCACGCCGGTGGGCCCGATCATCAGGATGTTCTTGGGCGTGATCTCCTGGCGCAACGGCTCGGCCACCTGCTGGCGCCGCCAGCGGTTGCGCAGCGCGATCGCGACGGCGCGCTTGGCGGCGTCTTGGCCAATGATGTGTTTATCCAGTTCGTGGACGATTTCTTGGGGGGTCAGGTGAGACATGGCAAATGCGTGAGGAGTAAGGGGTTAGGAGTGAGGAGTAAAGGCCGGGTCGTTGCTGCATCCAGCCAGCTCTATCGAATCAATCAATAGGTAGTTGGCCATAGGGCAGAGGTCCGGGTTTACCCCTCACCCCTCTCTCCTCACCCCTCGCGACTGTTAATCAAGAACTTCGATCACATGATTCTGGTTGGTGTAGATGCAGATATCGCCGGCGATGGTCAGCGATCTCTTGACGATGTCCTGCGGCGACAATTCGGTATTCTCGAGCAACGCGCGGGCGGCCGCCTGGGCGTAGGGGCCACCGCTGCCGATTGCCACCAGTCCCAGCTCCGGTTCGACCACGTCGCCGTTGCCGGTGACGATCAGCGAGGTTTCGCGGTCAGCCACCGCCAGCATCGCTTCGAGCCGGCGCAGGATGCGGTCGCTGCGCCAGTCCTTGGCGAGCTCCACCGCGGAACGGAGCAGATTGCCCTGGTGCTTTTCCAGCTTTGCCTCGAAGCGCTCGAACAACGTGAACGCGTCTGCCGTGCCGCCTGCGAAACCGGCGAGGATGCGCTCCTGGAAAAGGCGCCGGACCTTGCGCGCGCTGGCCTTGATAACGACATTGCCGAAGGTCACCTGTCCGTCGCCTCCGAGTGCGACGCGGCTTCCGCGGCGCACCGACACGATCGTCGTGCCGTGAATGTTGTCACTCATAAGGATCTGGACCGGAAGGTATGAAGGTGGCTGCGCGGGAGGCCGGTTTACTTGCCGACCAGAGCGGCATTCTCGTCCACTTTGAGCAGGCGCAACAGCGTCGTGACCAGGCTGTTGGCGTGCAGGACGTGCACGGTCCTGTTCTTGACCTTCAGCGCCGCGACCAGGATTTCGATCGCAGCATCGGCATGGCCGTTGACGTACTGCACCGCGGCTTCCTGCTCTGCGCGGGACAGGTGGGGTTGGATTTCGGAAACCTCGATGTTCGTGGAACTCATGGCGATTCGGCGCGGCGACCGGCGCGCGGTGGGACAATGGAGGGCCCGCCGTTCCGGCGGCGGGACTGGCAATAACAGGAAGATAGTGATTGTACTGGAGACTTTCAAGCCGCGGCCGCGGTCGGCCGGCCGCGCTCGACTGCGGAAAACGCGATTCCCACCACCGCCATGGCCCAGACGATGATCGCGCCGGTGGGCAGATCGAACACTATCGATGCGATCAACCCGAAAAAATATCCCAGCGCGCCGACGGCGTAGGCCTTGGCTAGGCGCAGTCGCGCAGCATTGCGCGAGGCGAGAGCCGGGATAATCAGGCTGCTGAAAACAAGATAGATGCCGACCATCTGCACCGACGCGGTCACCGCAAGGCCGAACAGAAGGTAGAAACCAACGCGGCCGAGCCGGGACATGCCGATGGCAAACCACGCGGCCAGAATGATGACGGTCAATCCCGCAACGACTGCAAGTTGATGATGGCCGACCCAGAGAATCTGTCCGACCAGCATGTCCTTCAGATGCTCGCCGGCATGCGGATTCCCCGCCAGCAGCAGAATCTCAAGTGTTGCCGCCAACACGAACACCGAGCCGATGATCGCCTCCTGGACCGCAGGCCAGCGCTTCTCCGTCCAGGTCAGCAATAGCGCACCAAGCAGGGCCGCGGAAAGCGCGGAAACCTGCACCACAAGCACCTGCTCCTCATACCCGAAGAACGAGGCGGCGATCACGCCGACGCCGGCGATCTGGGCGATGGCGATGTCGATGAATACGATGCCCCGGCTCAGCACCTGGATTCCCAGCGGAACGTGGGTCGCGGTGACCAGCAGTCCGGCGATGAACGCGGGAAGCAGGATGCTGAACTCGAGGTTGGCCATGGTTATTTCTTTGCTTTCTTCAGCCTTGCGATCGAATCGTCGAACAGGCTGAACAAGTCCTTCGCTTCCGGGGTTCCGCCGACCGTGTAAGGCAACGCCACCAGCGGGATTCCAGTGCGCTCGGCCAGCCATTGGGTCGCCTTCGGGTCGTTGTACATGGAACGCGTGATCAGGTCCGCAGGCTCCGTTTTCAAACGCCCGACCAGCTCAGCAAGATGACCGGCGCTCGGCGGAATCCCGGGTTTCGGTTCGACATTCATCACCTCCACCATGCCCAGCCAGTGTAGAAGGTAGGTCGCGCTCTTGTGGTGGCATACCACTTTGGCCCCGCGCAATCCGGCGGCATCCTTCTCCCAGCGCGCCATCGCCTGCTGCCAGCGCGATTGGAAGTCCTTGCCACGCGCCTCATAGTAGGACGCGTTGCCGCTGTCGAGTTGTTCCAGCCGCTCTGTGACGGCCTGCGCGACTTTCGCGACATTGCGGGGATCGAGCTGGATGTGCGGATTGCCCGCGGGATGAATGTCGCCGTCAGCCCGGTCCAGCCG
>Ga0184627_10000812_pt1 | contig 12198 bp, 13 predicted proteins | sample PLM3_127_b1_FD_133150 | JGI IMG/M metagenome (GOLD analysis project Ga0184627, IMG submission 133150) | Groundwater sediment microbial communities from an aquifer in East River, Colorado, USA - PLM3_127_b1 | ecosystem: Environmental > Terrestrial > Soil > Riparian zone | place: USA: East River...
CACAGATTTTGTGTTCGGTAATTTTGACGTGGCGCGACTAGAGGCGCCAGTATTCGAGTGGAATCCGGCTTCAATGCGAGTGCTTGAGAAGTGCGGCTTTGTTCGTGAGGGCGTGCTTCGGCGAAGTGTCCTCAAGGATGGGCAGCTCATTGATTCGGTTCTGTATGCGCGCCTTCGATAACTTGACGCCGAACCCCGCGCTCGAGAGGACGTTAGGCCGCACAGGTTGCGGAGTTTACCGATTCGCCGCGAGACACTGCGGTGTGTGGTCTTGCAGCAGGGGTGTCGATGGCAAATAGCAGGCGGAAATTCCTAGCAGATACAGTCACGCTACTCGGTGCGGCAGTGACCAGTGTCCTGCTGCCCGCTCGGCAGATCTGGGCGAATCAGGGCGCTTTAACGGATCTCACCGCTGTCGGCGCCGTGACCGCCATGCGGAATGGTGACGTCAAGGCGGAGGACTATGCCCGCGCACTTATCGACAGAGCCAAGTCGCTCGTGAGCTTGAATGCCTTCCGCGCGCTGGATCGCGAGATGGTGCTGGAGGCAGCACGCTCCGCTGACAAGAGACGTGGCACCGGGGCCAGATTGGGCGCTCTCCACGGACTTCCCATTCCGGTCAAGGACAGCGTCAACACCAAAGCGCTTCCCACGACAAACGGCACACCGGCGCTGAGAAACTTCCGGCCGCAGGAAGATGCCGCCATCCTCAAACCCCTCTTCGCCCAGGGGGCGATCCTGATGGGCAAGACGAGCATCCACGAACTGTCTTATGGGCACACCACGAATAACCTTGCATTTGGACCGACCCGCAATCCTTACGACACTTCACGCGTTCCGGGGGGCAGCAGCGGTGGATCCGCTGCAGCCGTCGCGGCGCGCATGGCGCCCCTTGCGGTTGCCGAGGACACGTTCGGTTCGATCCGCGTCCCGGCATCCTTCTGTGGCATTGTCGGCCTGCGACCGACGGTCGGGCGGTATCCGGGCGCTGGCGTGATGCCTATCACGCCCAGATGGGACACGGGGGGCCCGCTCGCCCGCACGGTCGCGGACTTGATCCTGTTCGATTCAGTCTTGATGGATGACGGGTCAGTTGTGGCACCACAGCCCCTGCGCGGCGTACGAATCGGCGTCGCCGATTACTTCCTGGGCGACCTACATCCGGAAGTGGCGCGCGTGACGACGGAAGCGCTGGGAAAGCTCGAGTCAGCGGGTGCCGTTCTCGTCCGGGCGGACGTACCCAAGGAGATGCGGGTGGGCACCGAACTCACGCGAACAATTAATCTGTACGAGACTGCAGAGAACATGTCCGCATTCCTGACGCAGCACGGAGCGGGCATCAGCTTCGATGATCTGGTATCCCGGGCGAGTCCGGACATTCAGTCACTTTTTCGAGACCGCGTCGTTCCAGGTGCACCGAATGCGGTTACGCAGGAGCAGTACGAGTCTGCCGTCGCTCAGCTCGCGCCCTTACGCGAGGCAGTACGTCGCTACTTCGTGGATCACGACATCGTCTTGCTGGCGTTCCCAACTGTACGAATGCCACCACCTTTGATTGGCGAGGATAAAGAGGTCGAGATTCTCGGTCTGAAGGTGCCGATCCGTGCTGCCATGGGCCGCAATCTCGGGCAAGGAAGTTGCGCCGGCATGCCGTGTCTTGTTCTGCCTGCTGGCATGACTTCGACCGGATTACCGATCGGTTTTGAATTCGACGCGCTGCCGCGCCAGGATCGCGAACTGCTTGCGCTGGGTTTGTCGCTTGAAAAAGCGCTTGGCCCGATTCCAGCGCCAAGAATCTGAGTGAGCTTGGGTGAGCGTCCATTGAGGCCTAACAACGCGTTGGGCCGAAAGGCAAGCGCAAGCACGTTTGGGGAGTCGAGCAGAATGACCGACGCAAGAAGCAACTCTGTTCCAAGGCCGGCTCGCAGTCGCTGGACTTCATTTGTTGGAAGCTGCGCCAGGGGACGAGCCGTACGTGGTCTGGAAGAGGAAGGAAATCCGAAGCACCGAGTACGTGTGGAGCACAATAAACACACCCTGCTTATTCATATCTCAGGTGAAGACGCTCGCGGGTGGACGACTTTGGCTATCGATAGATCCACAAGAGAATGGGCCATTGCCCAGCGCGGTCGTCAGGTGCAGGCGGCCGAAGCCGCGTACGAGCTGCTGTATCGGTCAGAACGTAAGGCCCAACAAACCATTGCAGCCGTTCGCGCGAGGACGCGCGGCGGCTGAATGGCGGCGTGGCTTGGAGAGGAGTTTAGACGCATATGATGCGGCCTCCAGTCTGGGTAGCGCACGTCGTACTCGAGACGGATCGGATGGAAGAGTCCGCCCAGTTCATGCTCACGATCGGGATGCGGCCGGTGCATCAGGGGCCGGATGTGTCCGTATTCGAGCTGCGCGGCGGAACGCACCTGATCCTGCTTGCGAAGAGCGAGGTGGTGCCCGGCGATGCCTCGTTCGACCTCATGGTCGAAGATCTCCGTGCGACCCATCAGCACTTCACTTCGCTGGGGCTCGCGCCGACGCCCATCGAGGCCATGCCAGCGATCGATCACGAGCTATTTCGGGTCCGAGAACCGGCCGGGCATCTCATCACCTTCTTTTCAAATCATGTTTCGGGAAACCCGGTGTGAGAGACTCCGACTCAGGCCACAACAGATGACACGTTCCTGGCCGACGCCCAATGCGGACGTTAGCAGAATGAGATTCTAGCTTGACGATCTCCGCCTCAGAAGCCCTCGAACACCTGCGAGAGGGCAACCAACGATTCATCTCAGGCGTCCGGAGCCGCGAATCTTTCATGAGCCAGGCGCGCCGCAGTGAGATTGCGGCAGGCCAGGAGCCGTTGGCGGTGATACTCGGGTGCTCTGACTCGCGAGTTCCCGTAGAGATCGTGTTTGACCAGGGCTTGGGCGATCTCTTCGTGATCCGCGTCGCAGGAAACATCGTCGCTCCGTCTCAGATCGGCAGCGTCGAGTTCGCGGCCGAGAAATTTGGCACGCGGCTGGTGGTGGTACTTGGTCATACTCGCTGTGGCGCGGTGCTGGCTACGCTGCAGGAGCTTCAGCAATCGACCGTGACGCAATCACTGAATCAGAGTTCCATCGTCGCTCGGATTCGGCCTTCAGTGGAGGCGCTGCTCGGGACCGAACTTGGGCATGATCAGGATGCCCTGATGCGCCATGCCGTTCGGGCAAACGTCCGAATTGCCGCCGACCACTTGAGACATGGATCAGAAGTCCTGGAAAGACTTATCCGAAACGATGGCCTTCGCGTCGTGGGTGCCGAGTACTCGTTGGAGTCGGGAATCGTTGACTTCTTTGACGGCCTGACGGGCTCGGACAAACAAACGGGTGCAGCTTTCCGTGAGGGATAAAGCATCCATGACTCGGCAGCGCGTTGCTTAGCGCGGACATTAGATGGCAGCGAGCTTTGGCATGCTGTATCGCATTGGCGCGGACTTGGTGTTGTCGGCTCACTTTCTGTTCGCCGCCTTTGCTGTCGTTGGAGGGGCGCTAGCCTTTTGCAGCCCCGCATGGCCATGGGTGCATGTTCCGGTGGTGCTGTGGTCTGCGGTTGTGAATTTCATGAGCTGGACCTGCCCGCTGACACCAATTGAAAACGCCCTGCGCAGTCGCGCTGGTCAACAGGGATACTCGGGCAACTTTGTAGAGCACTACATCGGACGCTTGGTCTACCCGCGTGGGATGCCGCGTCAGCTCGAACTTGTGGCGGGCGTGTCCGTTGTGGCGTGGAATGCACTGGTATACGCGGCCGTCCTCATTTGGGCTGCACCGTGACCTGCCGCCTGACAACGCATTGGAGCACGCGCAGAAAGATATAGAGTGCCAGCAACCAATACACAGCGTCTGCGCGCCGAACCGGGACGATAAGTTCGGCACCATCGTCATGGCTATGGAGCTGTCACTCTTAGACCTGCTGTGGCCGCGCCGGCGCAAGTACCACGTGGCGCTGACGATGCTGCTTGCCAAGTACACCTACGATCAGTTGAATGAAACTGATCGACAGACCGTCGATGCGTCGGTGAAGCGACTTGCCGAGAGTTCACGTGCGGACTCGTTCCAGGTCTCCGCCATGTTGCATGAACACCGATATGGCCTCATCGCCGCAGCGCTCAACGAAGCGGGGATTCCACCTGCCGTTCCGGGGGAACAGTGGGCTGCAGGTATGATCGCATTCACGCTGACGGTCCGTGCCGATGATCCGCAGTTCCATCGGGCCATGGAAGACGCGCGCCGTTACCTGACAAGCAAAGGAATTAGCCTTCATGAGCACAACTGATGGTTCCGCCACTCGAAAGGCACTAGTCCTCGCGCCAGGTGAAGGCCGCGCTTACCCGATGGGACGAATCAGCGCGGTGTACAAAGCCGATGGAGTGGAAACGGAAACCAGGTACTCCATCTCCGAGTGGTGGCTCGAACCGCACACCCAAGGGCCGGGAGCGCATTCGCACGCGGAAGACGACATTTTCTATGTGCTCGAAGGCACGATGAGCGTTCTTGTTGGAGACACATGGACCCACGCAAATCGGGGCTCGTTTGTTCTCATTCCTGGAGGCGTCACCCACGACTTCGAGAATCGCGGCGACACGCGCGCCGGCGTGCTCAACTTCTCCACGCCAGGTTCCTTTGAGCAGCACATGCCGAGCATTTCGCAATGGTTCATTGAGCATCCGCCTGGCGATGCGTGAGCCTGACCCATTGTTCAAACCGACGGCGACTCGCGCGTCCGCACCGGGATCGTCAAAGATTGAGGGCTTGAACATCCGGCTGGTCGACATGAGGTAGTCGCCGTGCCAATCCGAGTTCCATCGACCGAGAGATGCGCGTTCTGCGATTACCTCTCCGGCGCCAGGGAGTGTGCCTTCATCAGGCGCACCGACCATGTATCCTCATTCATCAACATACGCCAGTATGAGCGTGGCGCACTGCTCGTGATTCCGAATGATCACTTTTCGACGGCGCTTGATCTCGACATGGAACTCCTAGGAGACATCCAATCGGAAGCCGTACTACTCGGGCGTGCGCTGATCCGGGCATTCGGCGCAACGGGGCTCAACATATTTCAGAACAACGGAGTCGATGCCGGGCAAACCGAGCCGCACTATCATGTGCACGTGGTGCCACGCTATCCGGGCAGCGATCCGCATCGAGTCTTTCATTCGAGAGATTTTCAGCCGGTGCCCCTGACCGATCAGCTCGAGATCGCGGCGGCGGTATGCCAGGCTCTCAGCGCCAACTAACAACGCGTTGGAGATGAAGCTCGCTCGGCGAGCACAGGATGTTGATGGACGTTACCCTTTATACATTCGCGCTCTTCTGCGGCATCTCGACGGCCCGCGCAACCTCAATCATGGACAGAGCGCGCGTCAAGGATCGAAGTTTCATCTTCTCGTTCATCAGCGGCCTGTCATTCTTGGCCACCTTCGCGACTATCGGCCTGGGTTTCCTGCTCTATGAGTGGTGGATTCCGGTTGTGGCGACCTTTGCAATGGCGCTTCTCGTTGGACTCATCGTGATACGCGCAACGCATTCATTCTTCTATAAGGCGGTCCCTGTAACCGGACTTGTGACCATTGCGCTCAGCGCCTACGGATGGCTCAAGTGGGCTGGGGTTTGAAAGCATCCCTCCGCAACATGGCCCTCGCGCTGCCGGTGGTGTTCATCCTTCACGTCATCGAGGAAGCACCCACATTCGTCTCGTGGTTCAACAGTCTCGTTACACCGACAATCACCCAATCGTCGTTCCTCTCCGTAAACGTCGTCGCCCTCCTTATCACGCTCATAGTGGCTGCTGTCGTCTCCATTTCACCCGGGCCTGTCTCTGGCCTCGTCGGCACTGCCTGGATTGGCTTTCTGATGTTGGCGAACGGTCTCTTTCACATCGTCGGTACGGTGGCTCTCGGTCGGTATTGCCCTGGAGTGGTGACCGCTACGCTTTTCTATCTCCCGCTCTCACTCCTCTTCCTTCGTGCGGTCGTCCGTGAACTTGGCGTCCCGCTACCACTCGTGGGCGCGGTAGCCCTCCTCGGTGGAGTACCAATGTACATACACGGCTATCTCATCGTGTTTCGCGGCAGCCGGCTCTTTTAAATGGAACGAGAAACTCGCCTGCAATCGCTGCTCGCCGAGTCGGTGCGTGCCCATGCGTTGAAGTTCGAAACGCCCCTTGCGCCGACCTACGGGGACGCGGCCGGGATCCGCATTTTGGTGGCGTTCCTCGTCATCGGCGTCGGCATGCTCATCGCAATGCGTCTTGTATTCGACTCAGCGGATGTGCGCGGATTGCCCGCAGCGAATTTCAGTTTCGTCGTTGCGTTGCTGGCGGCATTTGTCGTTACGCAGCGAACATTCGTACGCGTGGCCGTGGCTGCCGTCGGGTTGCGTCGATTTGCGGATTGGACGCTACGCGAACGCCTGTTTTTCCTCCAGGCGGTCCCGATAGCCTCGGTGCTGTTTGCCATTGTGTTCGGCAATCACCTGCTGGCGTTGCTGGAACAGCACGGATTTGCCGGGTTCCTGCTGTTCTCGGTCCTCACCGGGCTCTTGTGGGGAATGGTGCAGGAGTTCTTATACCGTGGGTGGTTGCAGACCGAACTGACCCGCCGCTTCGGCGCCACCGCCGGGCTGCTCGCTGCAAACGCGGTGTTCACTTTCGGGCCACTGCACTTCAATTATCTCGTCGGACCCGCCGGTGTGCGCTGGAGCGGACTCGCCGCCATCTTCGGCATCGGTTTGTTCTTCGGCTTTGTCTACTACCGTTCCGGCAACGTGTGGATCCCGGCGGTGCTGCATGGACTGTGGCCACCGAACATGAGCTGATTGCACAGGTACTGTAATGACTCGTGCATCTGCAGTTCTCGTGGTGGCCGGTTGCGCGTACCTGCTTTCGTGGTTCCTGCCGGTCACGGACGGCTTCCCTGGGTGGCAGGCATTCCGCGCCTCGCTCGGTCCGATCTGGCCTTACGAATCCTCCGAACTCTTGCCTTGGCCCTACGTTGTGGTGGCCGCTTCGGGCGCTTTGACCAACGTCTTGTTTGTTGCGGTGTTCGTTGATCTCGCGACCCGGCGGCGCTTGGGTAGAGTCCCCGTGGTGCTGGCACTCGCGGTTGCTGCCGGCATAAATCTATGTTGGCTGGTGATTACGGGTGACGGCCGGACGGACCTCAGAATCGGCTATTACCTCTGGGTGTGCTCATTCCTCATCCTCATTGGCGCGGCGGTATCTTCGGGCGCGTTTCGAGTCCGTGATGGATGATGGCGAGGATGCGTTCGCGCTCTTCCCCGACGAGCGGCAGACGCGGCGCGCGGACCCATTCGGCACCTAGTCCCGCTTCCTGGATGGCGAGCTTGATGTACTGCACGAACTTTACCGGCGTGTCGAGGTGCAGTAGCGGCGTGAACCACGCGTACAGGCGGCGCGCGGTCTCGTAGTCGCCGGCGGTGGCGCGTTCCCAGAAGTATTGATTCTCGCGCGGAAACGCCAGGCCCATACCGGCAATCCATCCCGTCGCGCCAAGGACGATGCTTTCGAGCACGAGATCGTCGACACCGCAGAAGAGCGCGTAGCGGTCTCCCGTCGCATTGCGCAGGTCGGTGATCCGTCGCACGTCGCCCGAGGATTCCTTGATCGCCACGAAGTTCTTGACGTCCGCGAGCTGCGCGAACATCTCCGGCGTGATGTCGATGTTGTACGCGAGCGGGTTGTTGTAGCAGATGATCGGCAGGGCTGTGGCACGCGCCACGTCGCGGTAGTGAGTGATGGTCTCGCGCGCATCGGCGCGATAGACCATGGCCGGCAACAACAGGAGCCCATCTGCGTGCATCCGCTCCATGTCGCGCGCGTAATCGATGGCGACCGCGGTGCTGTTTTCGATGACGCCCGACAGCACCGGCACGCGCCCGGCCGCTGCTTCGATCGCCATCGTCATGACGCGCCGTTTCTCTTCGGGTCTGAGCTGCTGGTTCTCGCCCAGGGACCCGAGCATGACCAGGCCCGAAACGCCGGAATCGATGAGAACTTCGAGGTGGCGCGCAGTCGCCTCGAGATCGAGCGACTGGTCGTTCTTCAACTGCGTGGTGACAGCCGGGAATACTCCCTGCCAGCGGTCAGTCATCGAACTTCGCCTTGAACCGCCAGTTCAGCGGGCGCGGCGCGGCCGAAAGCCGCACGCAACATGACAAACGCTGCGATGAGCACGACCACTACGACCAGCCAGCGCAGCCACACCAGCGGCAGGGATTTCACCACATACGCCGCAATCAACACCGCCGGAATTCCACCCAGCGCCAAGCCGAAAGCGGCACCCAGGCTGTAGCGATCGCGCGCGATGAAGCGCAATCCCGAGGATGGCATGAGAAACGCGCACGAGCCCATCATGATAGGGAACGCGGCCACGGGGTTCATGCCGAGAAGGCTGCAGAGAATCAGGCAGGGCGCATAGAGTCCGATGCCGAGCATCATGAACACGCCGAGGAGAAAATTGATCGCTACGGCCGCGATGAGCAGACCGCCCTTGAGCTCGAGCGCCTCGCCCCCGCCGGGAAACAGGTTCAGGTTTGAAAGCACGAACAAGGTCGCGGCAACCAGCAACGCGACTCCCATGCCGATCTGGATCGGTCGCCGCGGCAAGCGCGTCACCACTCCGGCACCCAGGAGAGCGCCGAGAACCGCCGCCGCGATCATCGAAATGAGCGTTGTGACGCCAACCGAAACCGTGGCGATGAACACCAGTGCCTGTGCGACCGTCGGCAGCGCGTGGCCGACATTGAGCGTTCCAGGGATCTTCTCGTCGGGCATGCGCTTGCGCAGCTTGAAATACGCCGTCGTCGGTGCGAATGAGCCGATGCCGAGCGTGTCGAAGAAGTTGGTGACGAATCCCAGGGCGAAGTCGCCGGAGCGCGGCTTGTCAGCACGTTGCGCCGGGGCACGCGCGTACGTCCACCATCGCCAGATGAAATAGAGCGCGAGTACACACAGCGCGCCCAGCAGAATCCACTTGCCGGTGTGCAAAGACTTTCCCCCTCTGGTTGCAGGTCAGGCGGCGTCGGCGTCGCTATCGGTCCCGTATCCCAGGTTGGGCCCGAGCCAGCGCTCGGCTTCTTCGAGCGGGATGCCCTTGCGGCTCGCGTAATTCTGCACCTGGTCGAGATCGATCTTGCCGACGGCGAAGTAGCGTGCCTCGGGGTGAGAGAAGTAGCAACCACTGACTGCGGCGGCCGGGTACATGGCGAAGGATTCCGTCAAACGGATTCCGGCCTGGCGTTCCACGTCGAGCAGCTGCCACAACGTCGCCTTCTCAGTGTGATCGGGACACGCCGGATATCCGGGAGCCGGGCGGATGCCGCGGTATTCCTCGCGGATCAACTGCTGGTTCATGAGCCGCTCGTCGCGGGCGTAGCCCCAGTATTCGCGTCGCACCCGCTCGTGCAGGCATTCCGTAAAAGCCTCGGCCAGCCGATCGGTGAGCGCCTTGAGCAGGATGGCGCTGTAGTCATCATGGGCGGCCTGGAAACGCGCGACATGCGGCTCGATGCCGAGACCGGTGGTCACCGCGAAGGCACCGATGTAATCGGCCACGCCGCTCGATTTCGGCGCCACGAAATCCGCCAGGCAATCGTGCGACTGCCCGCTGGGCTTGCCTTTCTGCTGGCGCAGGTAATGCAAACGCGCAAGAACCTTCTGGCGCGACTCGTCGGTGTAGACCTCGACATCGTCATCGTCGACGGCATTGGCTGCGAACATTCCAATGACGCCGCGCGCGCGTACCCACTGCTCGGCGATCAGCGTCTTCAGCATGCGGCGGGCATCGGCGTAGAGATTGCTCACCGCCTCGCCCACGATCGGATCGGTGAGGATGTCCGGATATTTGCCGGTGAACTCCCAGGCATTGAAGAACGGCATCCAGTCGATGTAGCGGACCAGCTCTTGCAACGGGTAATCATCGAAGGACCGCACGCCGAGAAAAGCTGGCCGTTCCGGTTGACGCGTGTGCCAGTCGGTGCGGAAGCGGTTGGCGCGCGCCTGGCCCAGCGTCAGCTGCGGCGCCTTGACCTTCTTGCCGCGATGCTGTTCGCGCCGCTGCGCATGTTCGTCTTTGATGCGAGCGACGTAGTCGCCCCGTGTCGCTTCGGTGACCAGCGACTGGCACACGCCGACCGAGCGCGAGGCATCCTTGACATAGACCACTGCGCCTTCGTATTGCGGATCGATTTTCACGGCAGTGTGCGCCGGCGATGTGGTCGCCCCGCCGATCAGCAGCGGCAATCGTACGTCGAGGCGCTGCATCTCACGCGCCACGTGCACCATCTCATCGAGCGAGGGCGTGATGAGCCCCGACAGTCCGATGAGGCTCGCCTCTTCGCGCCGCGCGGTCTCGAGAATCTTCTCGCACGGAACCATAACGCCGAGATCGATCACCTCGAAGTTGTTGCACTGGAGTACCACGCCCACGATGCTCTTGCCGATGTCGTGCACATCGCCTTTGACGGTCGCCATCACGATCTTGCCGTTCGTTCTGCGGCCGCCCGCCTTATCCTTCTCGATGAAGGGCACGAGATGGGCTACGGCCTTTTTCATCACGCGCGCCGACTTCACCACCTGTGGCAGGAACATCTTGCCCGCGCCGAAGAGATCGCCGACCACGTTCATGCCATCCATCAGCGGACCTTCGATCACCTTGAGCGGTGCATCGAACTCGAGGCGCGCTTCCTCGGTGTCGGCGATGATGAATTCGTCGATTCCCTTGATCAGCGCGTGCTCGAGCCGGCGGGTCACGGGCCACTGGCGCCATTCGAGGTCGTCCGCGCGCCGGGTACTGCCATCCGCCTTGTAGCGATTCGCGATTTCGAGCAGACGCTCGGTCGCATCCGCCCTTCGATTGAGGATCACATCCTCTACTCGCTCGCGCAGCTCTGCCGGGATCTCCTCGTAGATCGCAAGCTGGCCGGCATTCACGATCCCCATGTCCATCCCGGCCTGGATCGCATGGTAGAGAAACACCGAGTGCATCGCCTCGCGCACCGGGTCGTTGCCGCGGAATGAGAACGACACGTTGCTCACGCCGCCGCTCACGCTCACGCCCGGGAAGCGGCGCTTGATCTCACGGGTCGCCTCGATGAAATCGAGCGCGTAGCGGTTGTGCTCCTCGATGCCGGTGGCGACCGCAAAGATATTGGGATCAAAGATGATGTCTTCGGCGGGGAAGCCGACGACCTCGGTGAGGATGCGATGGGCACGCTCGCAGATTTCGATGCGCCGCTCGACCGAATCGGCCTGGCCGCGCTCATCGAACGCCATCACCACGGTCGCGGCACCGTAGCTGCGCACCTTGCGCGCATGCTCGATGAAGGCTTCCTCGCCCTCCTTGAGGCTGATCGAGTTGACGACCGACTTGCCCTGCACACACTTGAGCCCGGCCTCGATCACCGACCACTTCGACGAGTCGATCATCACCGGCACGCGCGCGATGTCGGGCTCGGATGCCAGCAATCGCAGGAAGCGGGTCATGGCCTGCTCGGAGTCGAGCATGCCCTCGTCCATGTTGACGTCGACGATCTGTGCGCCGTTCGCCACTTGCTGCCGGGCGATATCGAGCGCCGCTGCGTAGTCGTCGGCTTCGATGAGCTTGCGGAACTTGGCCGAGCCCGTGACGTTGGTGCGCTCGCCCACGTTTACGAATAACGATCCCGGCCCGATGTTGAGCGGCTCGAGTCCGCTCAGTCGCGTCTGGGGCGCGATCTGCGGCAGCGCGCGGGGTGGAGAAGGCGCGACGGCGGCGCGAATCAGTCGAATGTGCTCGGGCGTCGTTCCGCAGCAGCCGCCGACGATGTTGAGAAAGCCGCTGGCCGCGAATTCACGCAGGATTTCCGCGGTCTGCTCCGGCGCTTCCTCGTACTCGCCGAATGCATTGGGCAACCCGGCGTTCGGATAGGCGCACACCGCGACGTCGGCCAATTGCGCGAGTTCTTCCACGTAAGGCCGCAGCTGGTGCGCGCCGAGCGCACAGTTGAGCCCGATCGCCAGCGGATTGGCGTGCCGCACCGAATTCCAGAACGCTTCGGTGGTCTGCCCTGACAGCGTGCGGCCCGACGCGTCGGTGATGGTTCCCGAAATGATGATCGGAATTTCCTCACCAAGCTCCACGATTACGCTGTGCACGGCAAAGAGCGC
>Ga0184627_10000814_pt1 | contig 12197 bp, 6 predicted proteins | sample PLM3_127_b1_FD_133150 | JGI IMG/M metagenome (GOLD analysis project Ga0184627, IMG submission 133150) | Groundwater sediment microbial communities from an aquifer in East River, Colorado, USA - PLM3_127_b1 | ecosystem: Environmental > Terrestrial > Soil > Riparian zone | place: USA: East River...
CATCTTCGAGGCGCTGACCGCCAAGGACCGGCCGTACAAGAAAGGCAAGACGCTCACCGAGTCGCTCACCATCCTCGGCAAATTCAAGCTGAACGGGCACATCGATCCCGATCTCTTCGACATCTTCATGTGGGAGAAGGTGTACGAGAAATACGCGCGGCAATTCCTCGACCCGGACCAGATCGACGAAGTGGACGTCGCCAAGATTCCCGGTTATGTTCCGCCGCCCGCGGCATAGCTACGGCCTCCGCGGTCACTCCAGACAGTATCCGGCGTGGCCCAATCCCGGTGAGACGGGTTTATGCTGATTCTTGAATGGTTCGGGACTCGGGAGGTCGACGAGCTTGCGGCCGCGATCGCTGCGGAGCTGGTCAAGCGCGTCCCGCCGGCCGCGCTGGACACCGGTACGCGGAAGGCGGCGGAACGGCTGAGAAACACGCATGATGCGATCTTCGCCCGCGCCGGCAAGTTTGCGCGCACGCACCCGCTCAACATATACAAGAAGGCCCGGTTGGGGAATCAATTCCGGTGGGCAATCAAGGAAGCAGGCTACCCTCCAGAATTCGTCGAGTCGTGGACCCACGAGCTCGTGGTCCTGATCACGCTCAAACCGACCCCCGGCAAAGCGCCGGGCCGCTGAACACCAACGTGCCGCAGTTTTCAGGCTGTGCCGTCAGTCGAGCAGCGCGCGAATCTTGCCCCATTCATTCGGAAACAGATTCAATTTTTCCGCCATTTCCGAGTCGAGGTAAGAATAATCCAAGTCTAGGAATTCATCGCGCAATCGGTCGTAATTCTCGATCAGAAAGCGCGAACTGGGATCGAGGTTGCGCACGAATCCCAGCCCGGTGGGCGCGGTTCCGATTGTGTGAATCGTGAGATCGGAACGGTATTTCTTGAGCAGCACGATCAAGCGCCAGATATCACCGCTCCAGTTGGAAAGGCGCGGTTCGCGTCCGGCCGAATCCCGGTCGAGCGGGTAGCAATCGTGGATCAGTATGGTCGAGTCGCGCGTGCTGTTGCGCTCGAGGTTGGCGAAATCGCGCAACGCGACCTCGAAATGGTGCATGCCGTCGACAAAAGCCAGATCGACAGGCAGACCTCCGAATTCGGCACGCAGATCGCGGCTCTCGAAAAAGGCGTCGCTGGTTTCGGCGAACACCTTATGATTGTCGCCCAACGGCTCCGTCAGGCGCGGTTCAGGGTCGATACCGATCGCCAGTGTCGGCGGCCTGGCCAGCCGCAGCGATTCGCCCTGGAAAATCCCGATCTCGGCATAGGTGCGCGGCCTCACGTGATCGATGATGCGCGCCAGGACATCCAGGTAATACTCGCCGCCAAACCTGATTTTGGCTTGCAGCGCGAAGGGTTTGTTGAATTCGGGCACGATGCGCCGCGCGCGTTCACAGTATTCGACCGCATTCCGGTTGTCGCCTAGCGCGTGCGCCGTCGCGGCCATTTCGTAGAGGCCGTATGGATTGTCCGGGGCCAAAGCTGTCGCCCGGGCGAGGTCGGTACGGGAGTCCTGCAGCCGGCCGACTTCACGTTTCGCGACACCGCACAGGATCAAGCCTTCCACGCTATCGGGCTTGTATTCGAGCAGGGTAGTCAGGATATCGATCGCGTCTTCGTGCTGGGATCGACCGAGAAGCTCGCGGACAAGTCGCAGTACATCTTCGTCAGCCGGTGTACTCCGACGGCCCACCAGAGTTCTTATGACTTTGAACAGCATCAATGCACACCTTTGTTCACCTGGCTTCCGGGGCAATTCAATTCGGAAGGGAAGTGTTCGTGGTGTTCTCGAGCCTCTATAGTAGCTGTACCCCGCAAATTATTATAATAGCTCCATGGCATGGTGCTAATTTTCAGGATGACTCCGGCGGAACTGCCATAGTGCGAAAACTGCTTAACCGGTTGCTGCTCCAAGTCCGCATGCCTTCGCTGGCGACGGCGCGCGTTTCGACCGCGGCGGCTTCCGTTAATGCCGCCGATCAGCTGATTGCTCGGGGGAACGAGGCGGAGAAGGCCGGTAAGCCGGGCGAGGCATGCGAGTTTTATCGCAGGGCAGTCGCCGCCGCCTCTGGTTACGGACGGGCGCACCTCAATCTCGGCATAGGCCTGGAGGCCATCGGCGACGCCGACGGCGCGTTCAAGTCCTATGAAGCAGCGCTCACGTGCGATGCGGCAGATCCCTACGCCAACTACAACTTGGGCAAGCTCCTCTACACGCTCGGCTCGCTGCCGCGAGCCGAGCGGCTGCTGCGGCAAGCCTTGAGGGGTCGCCCCGCCTTTCCGGAAGCGCAAGTCGTACTCTCGCGCATCCTCGAGTCGCAGGGTAATTTCGGGGCGGCTGCAGCGGCATTGGAGACCGCGATGGAGTTGCGGCCTCCGGACTTTGGCACGCTTTACTTCTATGCCGGGGTGCTCTTGAAGCAAAACAGGCCGGACGAGGCGGAACGCGCGCTAAGGCGCGCAATCGCGATAGACCCCGACAACGCCGATGCGAACTATGATCTCGCCACCTTGCTGATTGCTCGCAGGGAGATAAGGCAGGCCGAGCCGCATCTGCGGGCCGCGTTGACGCGCAATCCCGATTTCGTGGAGGCGCGCGCCGAGCATTTCCACGTGCTGGATGGGCTCGGCGACTCGGCTGGGGCCGCGGCGGAACTGGAGCTGGTCCTGAGACAACGTCCCGACTGGGCGGATGCGTTATATAACTACGGGTGCGTCCTCAAGAAACTTTTGCGGCTGACGGAGGCTGAGGACGCCTTTCGCCGCGCAATCGCTGCGGATCCGCGACATTTCCGCGCTTATCGCATGCTTGGGGGCGTCCTGATGAGTCAGTGCCGTATCGACGACGCGCTCGAGATATACCGTGCGGGTCGCGAGCGTTGCCCCGGCGAACTTGATCTCGATTCGGCCGAGCTCTTTGCGCTCAACAGTTCCGAGCAGATTGCTGAGGACGAGCTTTTCGCGAGGCACGCGGCGTTCGGATCGCGCATCGAGCAGGCCCATCCACCGCGCTTCGAGCCATTCCGGAACGTGAGGGACCCGGAGCGGCGCCTGCGCATCGGTTACGTGTCCGGGGACTTCTGCTTTCACGTGGTCACGCTGTTCATGATTCCCGTGATCGAGCGCCACGACCGGTCCGCGGTCGAAGTGTATTGCTATTCGACCACCGGCCGGAACGACGACTACACGCGGCGGCTGTCTTCCCACGCCGATGTCTGGCGGGATTCGGGTTCCCTGTCCGATGTCGAGCTGGCCGACGCGATCAACCGCGACGGGATCGATATCCTGGTCGACTTGGGCGGGCATGCGGGAGTTCCACAGCTCGCCGTATTCGCTCAACAGCCGGCGCCGGTCCAGGCCACCTGGCTTGGATACCTGAACACCACCGGCATGACGCGCATCCAGTACCGCATTTCCGACCGCCATTCCGATCCACCGGGGCTCACCGACCGATACCATACCGAAGCCCTGGTCAGGCTGCCGCACAGCCAGTGGTGCTTCCGTCCCTTCATACCGGTCGCCTGCGCGGAAACGCCGCCGCTCGTGCGAAACGGCCATGTCACCTTCGGGTCGTTCAACCAGGCGCTCAAGATCTCCCCGACGGTTCGTAGGCTCTGGACCGAGATTCTCGAGAGGCTGCCCGGTTCCCGCCTGGTAATCCTCGGGGTCGAGGCCGGCCGCGCCCAAGGCGATCTGATGGCGGATCTCGCGGGTGCCGCGGTCGACCGGGCGCGGATCACGGTCCAGCCGTACGTCGCGCTGGAGGACTATTTTCACTCCTTCGATGCCGTAGACATCGCGCTGGATACGATACCCTACAGTGGTGGCACGACCACGTGCGATGCGCTGTGGATGGGAGTTCCCGTGGTCACGGTTCCCGGCACCCGGCCGTCATCGCGCAGCGCCGCAAGCATATTGACGACAGTCGGCCTTGGCGAGTGGATCGCATCGACCCCCGAGGACTACGTGCGGCTGGCCGTGGAGTTTGCCCGCGACGAGGTGCGCCTCGTCGGGCTTCGCAGGTCCTTGCGTCAGAAACTGCGCCAGTCGCCGCTCATGGACGAGGAACGGTTCTCGCGCGACCTGGAGGCGGCCTACCGGCAGATGTGGCGCAAGTGGTGCGAAAGCGGGGAGGGCGTGCGATGAGCCCGGCACAACGATGCTGCGCGATTGGCTGAACCGGCTGCTGCCTTCCGGGCGGGCGCCTGCGCAGCGTGGCCGATCCCCGGCGCCGCCAGATGAAGCCGCCGATCGACTGATTGCCGAAGGCAACCGGGCTGAAAACGATGGCAGATTGCGCGAGGCATGCGTGCTATATCGCAAGGCCGTGGACGTCGCCCCCGGTTACGCAAGAGCGCAGCTCAATCTCGGCATAGGCCTCGAGGCAATCGGCGACACCGACGGCGCGTTCAAGTCCTACGAATCGGCGCTCGCGTGCGATCCCGCAGACGCCTACGCGAACTATAACCTCGCCAAGCTGTTGTACGCGCGTGGAGAGCTGGCGCGCGCCGAACGATTGCTTGGTACCGCCCTGGAGCGCAAGCCCGAGTTCCCGGAGGCACGCGTCGTCCTATCCAACGTCTACGATCTGCAGGGAAACCTCGCTGCCGCGGTAACCGCTCTGGAGCTCGCCCTGAAGCAGCGGCCCGACGTTGCGGGCGCCTGGCATAACTACGGAGTCGTTCTGCGGAAGCTGGACCGGCTGGCCGACGCGATCGCTGCTCACCAGAAGGCGCTCATACTCGCGCCGGACTATGTTGACGCGCATATCGGTCTGGGCAAGGCATTCGAGGCCCAAGGCAGGTTGGAGGACGCCGTTACGTGCTATCGAAAGGCCGCGTCACTGGCTCCCCGCGTTACCGAGATCCACTTTGAGCTGGGGAATAGGCTCTTGGACCAGGGCAAAGCGCTGGAAGCAGTCGCCTGCTTCCGCAGGGCGCTCGAGCTCCAACCTGATTTTCCGGCCGCACGCTCCAATCTGGGCAATGCCCTGAAGGCACAGGGTCGGCTGGATGAGGCCATCGCTTGCTACAAGCAGGCCCTGCAGCTCAGGCCCGAATTCCTCGACGCCCACTACAACCTCGGGATTGCCTACCGGGATCAAGCCCGGCACAGCGACGCTGTTGCCTGCTTCCAGAGGGTTATCGAGCTCAAGCCCGATTTTGCCGAGGCGTACTACTGCCTGGGACAGGTTTTCGACGACGAGGACCGGCACGACGAGTCCCTCGACTGCTTTCAAAAAGCGGTGTCGCTCAATCCCGAATTTGCCCTCGCGCGCTGGGCGTTCGCAGTGTCCCAGCTGCCGGCGGCGTACGGCGTGGAGGCTGAGCAGGGGCGGTCCCGGACGGCGTTCTCGGCCGAATTGGATAAACTGGACCGCTGGTTCGACGCGACTCGCTCGCCGGAAGGCTTTAGCGCCGTGGGTGCCCACCAGCCGTTCTGTCTCGCGTATCAGGAAAATAACAATCGGGAACTGCTGCAGCGCTACGGCAAACTCTGCACCCGATTGATGGCCGAGTGGTTCGATCGGCAGGTATTTCCCCCTTCGGGGAATCATGGCTCCACCGGCGTAATCCGTGTCGGGATCGTTTCCCGGTATTTTCGGAACCATTCGGTCTGGAATGCCATTGTCAAAGGCTGGTTCCAGCAGCTCGACCGCGCGCGCTTCAGCCTTCATGTGTTCTATCTGGGGGTGGAGCAGGACCAGGAGACGCACTTCGCGAAGTCTCGGGCAGCGTATTTTGAGTCAGGGCAGAAAGGATTGCGGCAGTGGGTGGACGCCATACTGGGCCAGCAACCCGACGTGCTCATCTATCCTGAAATCGGAATGGATCCGATGACGGCAAGGCTGGCGAGCTTGCGGCTTGCACCGGTCCAGGCGGCCGCCTGGGGACACCCTGAGACAACCGGGCTGCCGACAATTGATTATTACTTGTCTGCCGAAGATTTCGAGCCGGCCAACGCGCAGGAAAACTACACCGAACAGCTCGTTGCTTTGCCTCATCTCGGATGTTTTTATCAGCCTTCGCCGGTTGCCGTTGTCGGTGCTGACCTGGGCAATCTGGGCATCGATACGGATTCTCCCCTGCTTATCTGCCCCGGCATGCCGTTCAAGTATGCGCCTCAGTACGATTCGGTAATCACCGGGATCGCTCGCGGGCTGGGCCGATGCCGGTTCATCTTCTTTAGATCCCGGCTCAACAGCACGTGGGACAAGCTGCGCCGGCGGCTTGAAGCCGCGTTTGCCCAGAGTCGGCTGGATTTTGACGATTTTGTCACGTTCATTCCGTGGCAGGACCGGCCGGGATTTTACGGTCTGTTGAAACGCTCCGAAGTTTTTCTGGATACCATTGGATTCTCTGGTTTCAACACCGCCGTGCAAGCCGTGGAATGCGGCCTGCCGATCGTCACGCGGGACGGCCGTTTCATGCGCGGACGGCTGGCGAGCGGCATCTTGAGGCGAATGGGGCTTTCGGAGTTGATCGCGCACTCGGAGGAAGACTACGTCGCGCTGGCGGTCAGGCTCGTACGGGATCACGAATATCGCGAGCATGTCCGAGAACGTATCGAAGCATCCCGCCACGTGCTTTTTGCAGACCTTGCGCCGATACGGGCGATGGAAGATTTTCTAGTCAAGGCCAAGAATGGAATCTGAGCTTCACCGCGCAAGTGCATACAAGTAACGCCGCTCACGAGCGAGTTCCGGTTCATGCGCGCCGCGGGGGGAATGCCGGCGCACGCAGGTGACGTTTTTCGTCATATAGTGACGGGGGGAGGGAACGTTCCTCTGACGTCCATTAAGCGACTGCGGTGAAAATACCGATGTCACGGGCCCCCTTGCGCAATCAATCACGGTTTCGCGGATCATCCTGGATTGGCACAATACTTGCGTGCGATAGGGTCGCGAGCAATGAAAATTGCTTGTCTTTTAGAGGGTTAACCGAGAAAGGAGCAATCAAATGCGTTATATTCAGAAGGGCTTCACGCTGATCGAACTGATGATCGTGGTCGCGATCATCGGCATTCTGGCGGCGGTCGCGCTGCCGGCGTACCAGGACTACACCGTCCGGGCGAAGATGTCCGAGGTGATCCTGGCGATGAGCGCATGTCGCACGACCATCACCGAGGTCTATCAAACCGGCGGCACGCCTCCCGGGCCGAACTTTTGGGGCTGTGGCGAAACGGGCGGTGGTGGCACTCCCCTTGTCACGAAGTACGTTCAGGAACTCACGACCGACCTCAACGGCGTGGTCAAGGCGAAGATCAATAACGTCAGCTCCGACGTCAACGGCAAGTTCGTGACACTGACGCCGCTGTCGGCTGGCAGCACGCCGGCGACCACGGCCGCCAACATGGGCGCGGGCCTCTTTGGCTGGACGTGCGGCAGTACGGGCTCGGGCACCGACCTCACCTCGAAATACCTGCCGGGTTCCTGCCGCGGCATCTAATCAGAAGCAACTGGCTGCAGAAAGAGGTACCCTCCGGGGTACCTCTTTTTTTTCCTTTCTTCCATGAACGCGGTTGCGAGCGCCTTGATCCGGTTTTCAGTGGTGGTCGGCAGCGGCCTCATCGCGGCGCTCGCCTGCGGCCTCTACCTGCCGTTCGTCTCCAATCCCCCGGTTTTCGACGACCTCGGCTTTTTCTCGGGACGGCTGTTCTCGTATTACGCGACGCACCCATTCGGCCTCGAGCTGCGGGTTCCTCCGTACTTCTCCCTCGCCATCGTCCAGGTCATCTGGGGAACGATGGAGGCCCACCGCATCGTGGGCCTCGCGTTCCATATTGCCTGCTCGCTGGCGCTCTACAAGCTGATCTTCGATCTCCAGCAGCACGCGGCCCGGCGCGCCGGCGCACCACCGGGAGCGGGCCTAGAAGCGCACGCGCCGGCGTTCATCGCCGCGGCCGTATTTGCCATCCATCCCGTGGCCGTGTACGGCGCCGGCTACCTGGTCCAACGCATGTCGGTGTTCGCGACGCTGTTCTCTCTCATCTCGATCGTCGTGTATGTGCGCGGGCTCGCGCGCCACAGCCACGCCGATGCGGTGTCCGCCGCGCTGATCTACTCGGTTGCAGTGCTGTCCAGGGAAAACGCCGTCCTGTTGCCGGCTGCGGCGGTGGCCGCTGGCCTGATCGTGGCGGTGGAGCGGCGTTTCGCGCTCCGCCACGCAGCCCTCTATCTCGCTTGCTGTGCGCCGGCCGCCGTGCTCGTGACACTGCTGGTGAAGGGGAAGATCGGCGCGACTTACGAGCCGGATTTCGAGGTGGTGTCGGCGCAGATCGCGAGGGCCGGCGCGCCCGTGGTGCTGGATTCGCCCTGGCTGGAAAGCGCCGTGACGCAGGCGGGCCTGTTCTTCCGCTATCTCGCGCTGTGGATTTTCCCCGATACTGGCGCCATCTCCATCGACCTTCGAACCGATTTCGCCGGCGCCTGGCCGCCCGTGGTGGCGCTTCTTGCCGTGGCGGGATTTGTTGGTTACGGGGTGCTCGGCCTGTACCTCACGCGCAGGGAAGGAATAATCCGCGTGGCTGGATTCGGGATGCTTTTTCCGTGGATACTGTTCCTCAGCGAGTTCGCGACGATCCGCTTTCAGGAGCCGTTCGTCCTGTATCGCAGCTATTTGTGGGCGCCGGGCTTGATGGTATTGCTCGCTTCCGGGATCGCCCGCGTGCCCGGTCGCGTCGCCATCGCGCTCGCGCTGCTGGTGCTACCGCTCCTCTACTACCAGGCCCATCACCGGTTGCGCACGTTCTCCAGCAACCTCGCGCTGTGGGAGGACGCCGTAGCGAAACTGCCGCGGCAGGCTGTCCCGGGGGGCTCGCGAACGCTCTACAACCTGGGCCGGGAGTATCTCTACAGGGACCGCGCTGATCAGGCGATTGCGGTCGCCGAGCGGTGCCTCGCCGAGTACCCCGAAACCTACGACTGCCGCATGGCGCGCGCCTCGATCCATATCCACCAGGAGGAATACCGGCAGGCCATACCGCATCTCGCTCAAGCCATCTCTCTGCGCCCGGAGTCCGGCACCGCGCGCCATCACCTCGGAGTCGCCCTGGAGAACCTGGGATGCCTGGACGAGGCAAGAGCGCAGTACCGGCTCGCTATCAAGCTGCGGTTCGGGGGCGCCGTTCATCGCATGAGCCGCCTCGACTCTCCCGGCACTGGACTTCTGCCGCCGATCAAGCCGAAACCGCGCACGGACGCGTGCGGCTAGCCATTGCCCGGAGGCGCAGCGGCGCCGCGGGGTTGAGCCGCGTGCCGTCGCACTGCGACCGGATACTTACTCCAGATTGATGACGTAAATCACGTGCGGGGGAATCACGCCCCTGGGGTAGAGTGCGTTGCTGTATGTGCGCCAGATCCGCTGCGCCTCCTCACGTTCGTCCGCGACCTGTGCGCCGAGCATGGCGGTAACGAGCAGGTAGCGTCCCCAATTATCCTCGCCTGCCGGCGCTCCCCGTTCGAGCAATGCCCGCGCGCGTGCGAGCATCGCGCGCGCGTCGCGCGCGGCGATCGCGGCGTAGAGCTCCAGCCGTTCCCGCGCCTGTGGCGCGAGCCTGCCAGGGGCGCAATCGAGCCAGCGCCTCTCGATCCACAGCGCCCGGAGCAGATCCGGCGCCAGCTTGGAGAGCGTCAGCTCGGCCGCGAGATGCAGGTGCTCGATGGCGATCTTGGATACCGCGGCGCCGCACAGCGCGCCGGGCCGCCTCAGCGCGAGCAGCGTGGGGATCACCGCTGAATACTCCGTGCGCAGGGGATCTGCCGAGCGTTGAAGGAGCCCACGGGCGAGTGCCAGGGCTTCGGACTGGGTTCGCAGGCGAAGAGACGGAACGTACGCCGACACCGGCTCGCGCAGGTAGGTCGTCGCCGTGCCACGGGCCATCTCGAGGATCGGCAACGGCGCTATCGCGAGTTCAGTAACGGCCCTTGCGGATTGGCCGTGAAAGCGCGCACGCGGCGCCTCGAGCTGCACGAACGGACGGTAGTCCGAGTTGACCGGCGGTGCGAGCGGCGCAAATAACGGCGCGATATCGCGCCTGGTGCCGACGCTCAACGCCGCGATCTCTTCCGCGCGCGTGATGCCGAGGCGCTTCAGCTGGTCCATGAATGCCGCTTCCTTGACCGGCAGCGGCCCGGGGCGCGGCACGCGGCCTTCGGCGACCGCGACCACGATGAGATCCACGCCGTTCACCTCGTAAATCTCGTAATCCGCGAAGTTCTCGCCCAGCGCCGCCAGTATGGAACCGAGCAGCCGGTCGTTGAACTCGTAGGTCTGCAGCCACTGCACCAGCAAGCCGCCCGGCGCGAGGTAGCGCTTCACGTCGCGGTACCACTCGGTCGTGAACAGGTTTGCCACGCCGTTGACCCACGGGTTCGAGGGCTCCGATATGATCACGTCGTAGCGCTTGCCGTGGCGCGCAAAAAAGCTCTTGGCATCCTCGATGACGATGTTGCTGCGCGGGTCGCGGAAGGGCCGGATGACGCGCGGAATGAACGAGCGCGCGCCGGACACCATCGCCGGTTCGATCTCGACCGTGTCCACCTCCCGCGGGCCGCTGTGCGAGAGCAGCGCCTCGGCCGTGAGGCCGGAGCCGAAGCCGATATTGGCGTAGCGCTTCGCGTCGGGCCTGATCAGCAAGGGCAGCGCGGCGGCGATGACCATGGTGTACTCGTCGCCCGTCGGATCGCGATCCGGGTCCATCTGGATGCTGGCGTCCGGTTTGCCGTTGGTGATGATGCCGACCGTGTTGTTGGAGTAGCGCTGCACGGCGACCGAAGCCGTCTTTCCGTCCTGGTAGTAGAAAACTTGGCTGTCGGCAGAAGTGGCGCGGCCATAGCGGAACACGCCTGACGAGAGCCGCTCTGGTTCCAGCACTCCGGCGCGCGCGGTCGCGGTCGCGGCGAGCATGCCGACGATCAAGGCAGTGAAGGCGTGCACGCGACGGAACGCTGCCTGCGAATAGCGCAAGAGCCAGGCTCCGAGAAGGACGTCCGCAGCGGCCCCGAGTACCAGCGCAAGCTTCATGCCGGCTTCCGGCACCAGAACATGCACGGCGAGCAAGACTCCCGCGATCGCGCCCAGCGTGTTGGCGGAGTAGATCTGGCCGATTGCGCGCTCGCCGTGCCCGCCGCGCAGCAGAACGTGGGTAAACAGCGGCAGCGTCATGCCGGCGAGAAAGGTCGCCGGAAGCATGACGGCAAACGCGATGGCGTGGCTGAAGAGATTGAAGAGCGGATAGGCCTCGTCGCTGCGCTGAAGCACGCGCAGCACCCACGCCATCCAGTCGAAGGTCTGGTGGTAGACGAAGATGGTGGCGAGCGCCGCCAGCCCCATGGCGAGCTGCACCATGCCCGCGAAGCGCACCGGATCGGCAATGCGGTCGATGCGGCGGCGGATCCACAATCCGCCGAGCGCGAGCCCGGTGATGAAGGCCGACAGCATCAGCTCGAAGGCCTGGAACGAGGAGCCGAGCACGAGCGAGAGCATCCTGATCCACGCGATCTCGTAGACGAAGGAGGCGAGCCCGGTGACGAACGCCGCGGCGAGGAACAACCGCACCAGGTAGGTGCTGGCGGGGACCGCGCCGGCGGCCGGCACCGCCGCGGGCGGCCGCGGCTCGCCCGCGCGCGCGAGCGCGAGCACAGCGGCGGCAAGAACAAGGTTCAACACGCCGGCCGCGCGCATGGTGCCCGGCATGCCGATCCAGCCGAGCAGCAGGAACGCCGCTGCCAGCGCGCCGGCTGCGGCGCCGATCGAATTGGTGAAATAGAGCATCGCGAGATGATGGCCGCTCGCCTCGGGGCTGCGCCGGATCACCGCGCCGCTCATCAGCGGGAAGGTCATGCCGAGCAGCACCGTCTGCGGGACGATGAGCACGCCGCACAGCGTGTACTTGTAGATTTCCACGGTGAGCGGCGAGCCGAGCGCCGGGATGACGTGATCGAGCGACGCCTGCGTGAGCCACACGAACACCTCGTGGAATACCAGGGCGGCAATGCCGATCCCTGCTTCGATCCAGCCGTAGACGGCGAGCAGGTTCACGATCCGTTTGGTTGCACGGCTCGCGATCCAGGCGCCGAGCGCCATGCCGCCCATGAACGCGGCCAGCACGAAGGACTGGGAGAACGCGGCGGCGCCGAGGAAGAGCTTCAGGTAGTGCGACCAGATGGATTCGTAGATGAGTCC
>Ga0184627_10000815_pt1 | contig 12194 bp, 8 predicted proteins | sample PLM3_127_b1_FD_133150 | JGI IMG/M metagenome (GOLD analysis project Ga0184627, IMG submission 133150) | Groundwater sediment microbial communities from an aquifer in East River, Colorado, USA - PLM3_127_b1 | ecosystem: Environmental > Terrestrial > Soil > Riparian zone | place: USA: East River...
GGGGGTCAAGCAACCGTGGTGCTGTAAGTCCAAGAGCGCTTCGGCTGGGCTTGCCAATGCTTTGCCCCAGCTCCTCTTTGGTACAAAGCGTCACGTACGGGACATGGTGTTGTGTACACCAGGAACGATATTCCTCAGCTCGCCCAGTCGCAGTGTCCTCTGCCAGGATCATGTACACTACACGCCCTTGAGCACAAGCTCTGCGCAGCAGCACATAGCCAGAAACAACGGCACCGGCTTTTTGCCCCAGGCCAAGACACGCTCTGAGACGCTTGTAAAGCAACCTCCTGACTTCCTGAGAGACCGCAGCAAAATCTGGCGCCCTCACAGAGCGCTTCAGGGCAAGCGCCAGCTTGGCAGGTTGGAGCGCTTTGCGTAAGCATACGACGTCATAACACACATACATCCCTCGCCCCGGGGCGTGCCCTGTAGCGTCCAAGACGACTTCCCCTTGCGGGGTACACACAAAACGCAATAAGTCGTGGCCCCCCCGCGGCGCTCTGCACCCTATGCAGGTACGCTCAGCGCCATGTCGAGAGAGCGCTTTCCCCTGCCCCTTCTGCTGCTGCTGACCAACGTTTGTTGCATGCATTGACCGACCAATGAGACCACAATACTACGAGGGGGAACCCTCTAAGATAGACAGGTCATCGGTTTGCGCCGGCACATCCGTAACCAGGCTTTCCATCGCCGCCTTGTCCTCTAGTGGAGCGCTTGGGGCGCTAGAGGCCGTGGCCGGAACTTCCGTCACCAGACGTTTTGGAACAAAGGCTTGTTCCGCGCGACGCAACGCTTCCTTCCGCTCACTGTCTGACTCAGTCTCACTTTCACTTTTAATGTCAATTTTCCAGTGGGTAAGCTTCGCGGCCAGACGCACGTTTTGACCACGCTTGCCAATAGCTAATGATAATTGATCATCAGGGACGATGACTTGCATCGTCTTGTCCGCTTCATTGACAGACACGCGCGCGACTTTTGCCGGACTGAGCGCGTTACGGACATACTGGACTTGATCATCGGTCCATTGAATAATATCAATTTTTTCTCCGCGTAACTCCTGCACGACCGACTGTACGCGCATACCTTTGAGACCCACACACGCGCCAATGGGATCAACATCTTTGTCATGGGACACCACAGCAATCTTGGCGCGGCCACTTGAATCGCGTACCGCTCCCTTGATCTCGACAATCCCTTCATAGATCTCAGGCACCTCCATCTCGAAGAGACGCATGAGAAAGCCTGGATGGGTACGTGACAGAATGACTTGCGGCCCGCTCGAGGCGCGCTTGACCTCAGTGATATAGGCTCGAATGCGATCACTACGCTTGAATGTCTCACGAAAAGATTGCTCACGCCGCGGTAAAAGACCTTCTGTCTTCCCGAGATCGACGATCAAATTCCCCTCACGTTCAATACGTGCTACCAGGCCATTGACCAGCTCGCCTTGGCGGTCTTTAAAGTCCCGATAGACCATATCGCGTTCCGCCTCACGCACTTTCTGAATAATGACTTGCTTCGCCGTCTGCGCCGCGATACGGCCAAAATCATCGATATCGTGCTGTACTTCAATGAGGTCACCTACGGTCGCAGCGGGAGCTATTTCGCGCGCCTCTTCAAGACTGATTTCGAGGCTATCGTCAACAATATCGTCCTCGTCCCTCACTGTCTTGGAAGAAAAGAGCGCGATAGCGCCGGTGGCTTCATCGAGACGCGCGTCGATATTATCAACAGCGCCAAAACGCTTACGCGCTGCTGAGAGGACGGCAGACAGGACCGCATCAATGACTACGGACTTCTCAACACCCTTCTCACGACTAATCTGTTCAACAAGATGCAGCAGTTCCTGATTCACCTACGGCATACTCCTCTCGTCCTAGCATAAGCTAGGTTTAGAGCCTTGGTAAGCGCTATGTTATTTGAACTCCAGCGCCACAACCCCATGATTCACTTGGGGCAGCGGAATGGTGAGTGGTGCATCGGGAGGGACGTGCAGGACAAGGTGGGCCTCCGTCACCGCAGCCACTCTTCCGGTGTATTGGGTCTGACCCATGAGGGGAGACTGGAGAAACACCGTCACCATACGCTGGCGTTGGCGCTGAAAGTCACGAGCAGTACGTAGAGGCCTATCCAACCCTGGGGAGGAGACCTCAAGGACATACGAGGTCGAAATAAGGTCGTCTGCGTCAAGTACCTGCCCTATTTCAAGGCTCAACCTCCGGCAATCTTCGAGTGATATCCCTCCTTCAGCATCAGCAAACACCCGCACCAGCCACTGCCCTTTCCGTTGTTGGAGCTGCAGCTCAACCAATTCGAATCCCTGCGTCTGAAGGAGCGGCTCAACTGTGTCCGCAACGCTTTGGCGTAACGTCTCACGATACATGGACAACCTAACACGAACAAAAAAAAGTGGGCGCTATGCCCACTCGTATAAGTGGATTTTGACCCTAAGTATGACAAAGATGCCAAATCATTGCAAGGGGAAAGTCCCTCTTGCGACGTAGGAAGATGGACCGCCTCCGTCACACAGGCAGGTGCAAACAGCCAAATTTACCCGCAACGTTTAAGGGAACAAACGCTGGAGAATATCATTGTAGAAAAACTCTTACATCATTTAAGAGCGCGAACAACATCAAAGCCACTAGGACAAGTAAACCAGCCCGTTGGGCAAGCTCTCTCGCCCGTACGCTGACAGGTTTTCCTTGGATAATTTCAAGTACAAAGAAAAGTAAATGGCCACCGTCAAGGACAGGTATCGGCAGGAGATTGAGTACAGCCAGGTTGATGCTAATGCCGGCTGCGAAAAAAACGACAGTACGCCACCCATAGTCGGCCGCACGACCAATCTCGCGCGCAATGCCCAAAGGGCCCGCAAGGCTGTCTTTCAGAGGAATAGCCCCGGAAAGGATCTTGCCGAAACCCGTAATAGTCAAGCCTGTAACCCGCCATGTCCACGTGACACCCTGCCCAAGCGCTGTGAGGGGATCACTACGCTGCATGCGCCAGGCCTCCCCAGGGCGCAATTCTACCCCGATGCGCCATTCCCGTGCATCGGGGTCCTGGCGTGGCGTCAAGGGGACGGTAAGCTCCTGCCCATCCCGGTTGACCTGCATGTGCAGGACACGCCCCTCACTGGCCATGATGTGGGCTTTGAGTTCCTCAATACGCTCGATGGGCTTTCCATCTACCGCCATAACCGTATCGCCAGGTTGCAAGCCAGCTTGCGCTGCGGCAGACCCGTCGAGGATCTTGCCCAGGCGCACGGATTTCTCGACCGGAATGCCCACCAGGTGTGTAAAAGCAATCAGCACAATGGCAAAAAGCAGATTAAAACCAGGGCCTGCTGCCACAATGGCAATACGTTTCCAGACTGATTGATGCAAGAAAGATCCCTGGCTGTCGCCAATGGCTTCATCGGGCTGCTCTCCATACATCTTGACATACCCACCAAGAGGCACGAGCGCTAGCCGATATTCGGTGCCTCGCCACAGCTTGCGCCACAGGGCTGGACCGAAACCGATGGAAAAGCGTTCAACGCGTACCCCAGACTTTTTGGCCACAATGAAATGGCCAAATTCATGCACCACAATGAGTGCTCCGAGGACAATAGCGAAATACATCACGGTGTTGAGAAAAGCTGCTATGGCTGGTTGCAAAACACATCCTCCGCCGGCGAGAACGCGACCGCTGCTGGCGTCAGCGCCGTTACTTAGGCATGGTGAAATCCGTTGGCGTTAGCACTTCTGTATCCGGGGGCAGGACCAACTCGAATGTCTTGGCTGGCAACGCCGTATGGACCTGTAGAGAGGATAGACGAATTTCTGTTAAGTTGCCAATACTGTCATGGATACGCAGTTTTTCAACGAAATAACTCTGGGTATTGACCGCAATATGCAGTTCGGTAAAACCAGCCTGACTCGACCGGGGCACTAAGCGTAAGTACGCGAACTGTGGCTCGGGACTGGGCAGAGGAGTCACCTCAAAGGCAGCCTGGAGCTTGCCGATCCCCGCCAAAAACAGCAAAGCAACATTGGTACGATTATTCTCATCGACCACACTCTGCAATAACTGTCGCCGCTTGGGCGTATAGATCCGCAGCGTGGTGCCATCGTACAGGATCGTCTGCGCCTCTGGTTGAGTATATTCCCACCGTATAGAGTGAGGCTTTTCAATATACAAGTGGCCAGAAGAGGTCTGCTGGCGATTGAGAGACGTGATAGTGGCGACTTGCACAAAGTCAGCGGTGAGAGCACTGGTGCGCTCGTAGGTCTGTTGTATACGATCAATCAATGTGTCGAGGTCAGAGGATTGACTATAACTAGGGACACTGGTCAGACACATCCACACCACGGCCAGGCACCCTAGGCAGAGAAACACATACCTCTTCTCCAGATGCAGTTTCTCCACAAGTCTATCCACTGCTCTCGCCCTCTAGGATGCCTTGGCTATGCTCTGGAATGCGACATCACGGCACGCAGTTTTTTCACCAGTGCAACATTTTCGGTATGACCCGTCATATTGGCGCGCACATGTCCACGCAGCATCCTACCTAATAAATACACATCCCCAATGATGTCAAGAATCTTGTGTCGAACGCATTCATCGGGGAAACGGAGTGGCGTACTATTAATGATTTTCTCCTCGTCGATGAGTACGACATTGGTTAAACGCCCCCCTGATATCAACCCTAACTCCTGCATCCTCTCCACCTCTTTCACGAACCCAAAGGTCCGTGCCGGGGCGATTTCACGGCAATAGCTCGTGCTGTCTCTATGCTCATACGAGAATTCTTGGACGCCCAATGGCGGCGGATAATCTAAGCGATACGTGACCCGGAAGCCATCATACGGCTCCACGAGGATAAACTTGGCATCGGCTCTGACCTGTCCTACGGCGTAACATCGATCCACGACAAATTCTTCCACAGCCGCATCTTGTTCTGCAACACCAGCCTCCTCTATAAGATGGCAGAAGGCCTGCGCAGAGCCGTCCATGATCGGGACTTCGTCACTAATTTTGATCAGAACATTGGTGATGCGATACGCATGCAAGGCTGACATAAGATGTTCAACAGTACGCGCTGCGATACAACCCTGTTCCAGGCTGGTGCAGAAATCGGTCGAGGCAATGCAATCAATCGAAGCTGGCACAGTCTTCCCTGTGGTGATATTTCTGAACAGGATACCACTATGCGGTGGCATGGGAGAGAGAATCAAACCCGTTTTGAGGCCAGATTGCAGCCCCTGGCCATACAGGACAACGCTGCGGGATAGCGTGCGTTGCCGGCCCTGTTTGAAGGACGGTTGGGCGGCAGTGTCACGCCACCCACGATGGCTAGAGGCACGAGAAGCGGAGGTTGCTTCTTGGCGGTGTGTGGGGTTGAGCTGGGCGGGATGAGCGGGTGCAACAGCCCTAGAGGATGGCCCTGAGAGCTGCACACCAGCGTTGTGTCGGCGTTCTCGGTGCTCGCAGGCGCGTTTGATCACCGCCAGTACACCATACAACGAGAGGGGCTTTTCAAGATAATCGAATGCCCCAAGCTTGAGCATCTGCACAGCCGTGGCAATGTTCCCATGTCCTGACATGACGATGACTTCAACGTCAGCGTACATGGCTTGCACAGCCTGTAAGATTTCGACCCCATCCATGCCTGGCAACCATATGTCGAGCAAGACGACCGCCGGTGTAGCGGTACGGATAAGCGCCAATGCCTTATTGCCGTCAGCAGTGGAAGACACCTTGAAACCTTCGTTGCATAGCATGCCATGCAAGGATTTCACCGCGTCCTCATCGTGATCCACAATCAAGATCCAGCCTTTTCCCATGGGTCTCTCTTTCTGCAATTACTACGTCTGTGGCATATGGATCGCTCGCGACTGCTCAAGGGGAAGCTCGATGCAACAGGTTGTCCTCAAGAGAGTGTTTGCCGTAACAAATACTATGCAGCCGGGACGGAGGTGAGCATGCACCACTGGAATGTCGTGCAGAGGGCATAGGTCAAGAAAGCGTATGAGAAAGGTGTGGTAGCCTATTTTTCAACATCTTGGGCAATACTATAAGCGACTTGTAGCAAAAGGCAAGAAAATTCCTTGACGGAGAGGGACTGGACACGTCAGAGTGGCGCTTCGAGGTTGGTTAAGGAAGGCGCTGGGCTTTCTGCTGGAGCTCGGTAAGTTTGGTCACCATCTCGCTGGGAGAGAGATTGGTGAGATCTAAAGAGCGTAGTTCATAGAGGAGCTGAGTGATGAGGGGCTCGAAGAGTGATAATTGACTGTCAGGTTGGCGGACTGAGGTGGTCTGAGGAGTCAGGCGCCGTTTGCCAGAGGCTGGGCCAGGTGCGGAGGAAGACTCTAATTGTGTGAGTAACTGTTGCGCCCGTCGCAAGACCAGAGCCGGCAGTCCCGCCAAGCGGGCCACGTGAATGCCATAGCTGCGATCGGCGCTCCCTGGGAGGATGCGACGTAAGAACAAAATCTTATCACCGCGTTCTTGTACTGCGGCACTGTAATTATGGACACGCGTCAGAGAGGTCGCCAACACTGTCAACTCGTGGTAATGGGTGGCGAAGAGCGTACGCGGACACAGACCGCCATGGTCATGGAGATACTCCATGACCGCCCAGGCGATGCTGATACCGTCGTATGTACTGGTGCCGCGGCCAATTTCATCCAGTAAGATGAGACTCCGGGCACTCATGTTATGCAAGATATTCGCCGTCTCGGTCATTTCGACCATAAACGTGCTCTGCCCTTTGCCCAGCATGTCCTGGGCTCCAACCCGCGTAAACACACGATCGACTAACCCAATATGGGCCCTGTGAGCCGGCACAAAACTGCCGGTCTGTGCCAAGATCACGCTGAGCGCCACCTGTCGCATATAGGTTGATTTCCCAGCCATATTCGGACCAGTCAAGAGCAATATCTGGCGCCGCTCACGATCGAGGAGCGTGTCATTGGGCACAAAGCGTTCTTCTTGAGTGATCGTCTCCAAAACCGCATGGCGGCCATCTGTAATGGCCAGGATATCACTGGCATCGAGGCGAGGGCGACAGTACTGCCGTACCACCGCGACCTCTGCCAGGGCGGCCAGCACATCGAGCTGACTCAGAAGCTGGGCCATGTGCTGGAGACGCTGGACGTGCTGAGCCAGCTGGCGCTGCAGGGCTTCATAGAGCTGACGCTCCAGAGCGAGCGCCTCTTCCGCGGCGCGTAACATATGCACTTCGCGGTCTTTCAGGGCTGGGGTAATGAAGCGCTCGGCGTGTACCAGAGTTTGTTTCCGTAGATAATCAGCCGGCACTTGGGACAGGTGGGTCTTACGCACTTCAATGTAGTAACCAAACACTTTGTTAAAACCGATCCGCAGTGAAGGAATCCCGGTGTGCTGGCGTTCTTGCGCCTCGAAATGGTTTAACCACGCGGTGCCTGAGGTCCCCTGCTGGCGTAGCGCCTCGAGTTCCGCGTGATAACCATGGCGTATGACCTGACCATCCCGCAGCGTCGCTGGTGGATCATCGACAATGGCACTGGCAATCAGCGTTGCCAGGTCGTCGAGGGTGTCCCACTGGGCTGCGAGGGTGGTGAGTAACATACTGCGACACGCACGCAGCTCTGCCTCAATGGCTGGCAGCCGGCCAATAGAGCGACACAGTGCGAGCAGTTCACGGGGGGTCACTGTCCCGAGTGCCAGACGGCTCAGGGTGCGTTCAAAATCTACCAGTGGGTCCAGCGCCTGCCGTAAGCGCGCCCGCCGGCTCGCCTGCTCAACCAACTCAGCCACAGCTTCCTGGCGCTCCTGCAGAGGCTGGAGCTGACACAGCGGTTGTGACAGCCATTGCCGGAGTAAGCGTCCTCCCATGGCGGTCAGCGTGCCGTCGATGACCTCAAGGAGAGAGCCGGCGCGTCCCTGCGATACAGGCGAGTAGGTCAGTTCGAGGTGACGCCGTGTCGTCTCATCAAGCACCATAAAGTTGCCTGTGCTATAGAGGCGCAGACCATTCAGGTGGGGCATAGTATGGTGCTGGGTCTCGTGCACATAGGCCACCAGGGCCCCGGCAGCAGCGATCGCCAGGGGATGTCCCTCACACCCAAAGCCCTCCAATGTGCGTACAGCAAATTGCTCGGTCAGTGTGCGGTACGCCCGGTCTGGGTGGAAATAGTGCGCGGCCCAAGGCTGGAACGTCGTGGAAAAAGTCTGTGCTGTGGACTCGATGAGATCGAGAGGGACGTCGAGAGGCTCTGGGAGCAGCACTTCACGTGGTTGTACACGGGTATATTCGCGGTATAAGGCCTGTGGCCAGTCAGGACTGTCCCAGGCGGTGACAGCGAAGGTCCCCGTGGACACGTCGACATAGGCAAAGCCAGCCCCGCCTGGAACGACGGCAATACTGGCGAGAAAGTTGTGTTCCTTGGGTGCCAGGGTAGTGCCGCTGACGATAGTGCCTGGGGTGATGACCCGCACGATGTCCCGTTTGACGAGGCCCTCCGCCTCGCTCGGGTCTTCGAGTTGCTCCGCAATCGCCACTTTGAAACCTTGCTGTAACAGACGATCGACATAGCTCTCGGCACTATGGATGGGCACGCCGCACATCGGTATAGGGTCGTCTTGCTGCTTGTTACGTGCAGTCAGGGCAATATTCAACGCCTTGGACGCCACGCTGGCATCAGCGTGAAACAGCTCGTAAAAATCGCCCATGCGAAAGAACAGCAGCGCGTCACCAGCTTTGTCCTTCAAACGCTGATATTGCTCCATCATCGGGGTGACGCTGGGAGCAGCAGACACCGCAGGGGCAGTGGGTGCGGAGGCGTGGATGACTTTGAGCATGACAATAGCGTCTCTCACCTGTCCCGTCGTGACACAGTTAATCCTGCAAGGTGTGCGAGCACTTGCCGTTCGAGAGCTTCCATACAACGACGTTGAGCCGCTGAGCGCTCGTGATCGTAGCCTAAGAGATGCAAAATACCATGCAGCAGCAGGTAGACCACCCGTTCTTCGAGCCCTTGCTGGAGTGCACCGGCCTCGCGGGCCGCCGTGGGCAATGAGATAATCACATCACCTAACACAGCGGTGGCCGGTTCACCCGCGTATGTTGGACGCTGCGGGAAGGCGAGCACATTGGTTGGACGGTCCTTGTGACGATAGGTACGGTTGAGCTCCTGGAGCAGATCATCACTGCCAAAGACCACACTGAGCTCTTTATCAGTACAGTCAAGATACGCCATGATTTGCCGCGCCCGCTTCTTGATCACGGCAGTGTGAATGGCCACAGTACGCTGACGGTTTTGCACCTGGATGGTCATACGGCTACTGGACGACAAAGTCTGAGTCAATCTGGGTTTAGGACGGACGCTGGAGCCCTGGGGGCTCCAGCCGTTGTTCATAACGGTTATACGCTTTGACAATTTCCTGCACCAAGGGGTGGCGCACCACATCGCGCTCTGAAAAATAGACGAAGGCAATACCTTCAATGCCTTGCAAAATGTGTTGAATCTGGATCAAGCCAGACTCCTTGTCACTCGGCAGGTCAACCTGAGTGATATCGCCCGTGACGACGGCCTTCGAATAAAAACCCAAACGCGTCAGGAACATTTTCATCTGTTCGACTGTGGCGTTTTGTGCCTCGTCCAGAATAATGAAAGACTCGTTAAGGGTCCGCCCCCGCATGAAGGCCAGCGGCGCTACTTCGATGGCCCCACGTTCTATCAGACGCTGGGCTTTGTCAAAGTCTAACATATCATAGAGGGCGTCGTAGAGCGGGCGCAGATACGGGTTGACTTTCTCGAGCAGGTCGCCAGGCAGGAAGCCCAGTTTTTCCCCCGCCTCCACGGCTGGGCGCGCCAGAATGATGCGGCTGCATTCTTTCCGTTCCAGTTGTGCCACCGCCATGGCCATGGCCAGATACGTTTTCCCAGTACCCGCGGGCCCGATGCCGATGACGATATCGTGCTGGCGGATAGCCTGAAGGTAGCGCCGTTGTCCCAAGCTTTTTGGACTGACAAAGCGCTTTTGCGATGGTACAGCAATACGCTCGGCCAGGAGCGTTTGTGGGCTCAAGTCCTCACCATTTTCGAGCAAGCGTAACAAAAAACTCAGGTCAGCGAGGTCCAACCGGATCCCGGCTTCCAAGAGACCGTAGGCACCTTCAAGCAGGCGCACAGCCAGGAGGGTCGGCGCTGGCTCTCCAACCACGGTCACCGTAGTGTCATGGGTACGAATGCGCACTCCCAACAGGTCTTCGAGGTAGCGCAAATTCGCATCCTGGATGCCGAATAACAATGGGGTGACACGGCTACGTTTCAGCTCGAGCGTGCGTTCCATGTGTGTAGAACAGTTCTCCTCGCAGGGTGTATGACTTAGCGGAGTGCGTCGAGTAGCGCCTGACGAATCGTCTCAATATCGACGCCAGCGATGACCTTGCGTCCAGCCACATCGGTCACATAGAACACGTCGATAGCACGGTTCGCCTCAGTGGAGATTTTCGCCAGGGCGACATCGAGCCCGCACTCATACAAAATATGCGTCAGCTTGTACAACAAACCCAGGTGATCCTGCGCCTGCACCTCAATGATGGTATGGCTGTCCGAGCTCGAGTTGTCGATGACGGCCTGTGGCGGCTGTGCAAAGGTCCGCAGTTTGCGTTCGTGCGCCGGATGACGCTGCTGGGTTAACACCGTCTCGAAATGGAGCTCCCCGCGTAAAGCCGCCTGGAGATCCGCTTCCACTCGCTGCCACACGCGCTGGTCTGTGATCGGTGTTTTCTCAAGCGTTTCCACTTGGAGCGTATCCACTGCCACCCCATCATGGGACGTATAAATTTGTGCTCCGAGAATATTCAGCTTATTGCGACTCAGCGCTCCAGCAATCATGGAGAATACACCTCGGCGTTCGGCAACGCAAATCGTCACGTTGGTGAACCCCCCTGAAAAATTCTGTTCAGGATGCAAGATAATAGGTGCCCTAAGGGGCAGCTGTGTCAAGGTGAGATGCCTGGCGATCTGGTCTGGAGGGGTAGCGACAAGATATCGTGCCGGCATAGCGTCGAGAAAGCGCTCAACGTCTGCCTCACTGTATTGGGGATCAAGGGCTTCGCAGATAGCTGGACGCAGATGCTGGCGGAGTTCCGCGGTTGATAACGGAGGCGTAGGACTCTGGCGTACCAGATAGTCGAGCGTCCGCCGATACAGGTCCGCCAACAACGTGCCTTTCCACGTGGTCCAGACCTCCGGTCCCACTGCCGAGGTATCGGCAAACGTGAGTAGATAGAGCTGCTCGAGCCCTGCGACCGTCTCTACCATACTGGCAAACTCCGCAATGACTTTCTCATCCGTAATGTCACGGCGTTGCGCGATACGGTTCATGGCCAGATGGTGGACGGTGAGGAGCTGGATCATACGGTATTGCTCGACAGGGAGACCCAGGCGCTCGCACACGACCTCAGCCAACTCCCGGCTACGGTGGGCATGTGAAGCACGTCCTGGGCCAACGTCTTTCCCTAAATCGTGCAACAGCAGCGCGAATTTCAAGAGCGCCTTATCGGCGGTGTGGTGATAGAGACGGGCCAGGGACTGGAGGCCCGGTTCGTGCGTTTCGGCCAGGCTCTCAAGTATCTCAATGCTCCGCAGGGTGTGCTCATCGACCGTGTAGCGATGATAGAGGTCATGTTGCACTAAACAGGTCAGTGCACCAAATTCAGGGATATAGGCGCCAAGGAGGCCGTGCCGATGCATCTCTCGCAGGACAGCAGCCGCATGCGGTTGAGACAGGATACGAAAGAACACGGCTGCCGCTTCCGGGGCACGACGGATGGACGTATCAGTGAGTAAAAACGCCTGGGCTTTGAGCGTGCGTGACAGGGTTGGTGCCAAAGGCACCCGGTGCTCCTGCGCTTTCGCAAAAGCCTGGATCAGCAACACTGGATGCTCACGCAGGTGGGTCTCAAGCATGGGCGCTTCATGATGCAAATAGCCGTCGATAATCACGCACCCCTCCCCTACCCTCCTGGGGCGTTGCAGAAAGCGCCACAGGCGAGGTTGGTAGGTATGGGTGACGGCCTCAATGACGGTCAAACACAAGTTGAACAGCACATTGGCATGCATGTAATACGTCTTCAGAAAATACTCGACGGCGTGCTTATGCTCGCTGGGTTGAAAGCCCAAGGCCGCTGCCAGGGGTTCCTGGACGTCCACCGACAGCAA
>Ga0184627_10000816_pt1 | contig 12181 bp, 14 predicted proteins | sample PLM3_127_b1_FD_133150 | JGI IMG/M metagenome (GOLD analysis project Ga0184627, IMG submission 133150) | Groundwater sediment microbial communities from an aquifer in East River, Colorado, USA - PLM3_127_b1 | ecosystem: Environmental > Terrestrial > Soil > Riparian zone | place: USA: East River...
CTGAAAAACCCTCCGTTCATCCTTCGAGAGCCTCAGGACGAACGGAAGAGCGGTTGAAATAATTGAAGATTTTCCGTTCATGCTGAGCCTAGTCGAAGCATTCATAGGGTTTTTCAGCGGAATGGAGGATGGAGGATGGCGCGATCCTCTATCCTCGATGTTCCATCCTCGGCCTATATTAGGGAGGGGAGTCGATGCGTGAGGTGGTGAGTGGTATTTACACCTGGCCGTGGTTTTCCGAGCCGCACGGGTATAACTTCAACGGCCATCTGATTCTCCATTCGGCGGGAAATCTCTGCATCGATCCCGTGGAACCAGCTGAGGAAGATATTAAGGAGATTGCCCGGCACGGTGTCGCTCGCGTACTGCTCATGAATCGCAATCATTCGCGCGCCGCGAACAAAGTCCGCGCCCGCACCGGAGCCCGGACCGCTATTCATCCAGCAGACGCGGCGCATGCTCGCAGCCAGAGCGCCGAGCTTGATGACGAGTTAAAGATCGGCGAGAAGATCGGGCCGTTGACCGTGGTCGGAGTGGCGGGAAAATCGCCGGGAGAAGTTGCTCTTCACTGGCCGGAACGAAGAATCCTCATCGTCGGGGATGCGGTGGTCGGCGATCCGCCGGGCAGGTGCAAGCTGCTGCCGGAGAAGGTGGTCGATGACCCCGCGCGCCTGCGTGAGAGCGTAAAATCGCTCCTGGCTCTCGACTTCGACATTCTTCTTCCCGGCGACGGCGCGCCGATTCTACAGGGCGCCAGGGAGCGGCTCAGGGAGCTGGTGGATACTTTTCCTTAATGAAGACCACGCCGTCCGCGATTGCTTGACAAGCTACCTTACCCGACGGAAAATAAGCGCCCTGGTACGGATGAAAATGGCTCCGGAGTAAGAATAACGGTTTTTGACCCGATTGAGACCATGCCGGCGATAGCGAAACAAGACATCCGCTTTTGCAAGACCGTCGATGGAGTCACGATCGCCTATTCAACGATGGGGCAGGGGCTGCCGATCGTTATTCCGCCCCAGTTTGTCACGCACCTTGAAGCCGACCTGATCGAGGGACCGTTAGCAGTGTCTATGAAGCGCTGGCCCAGCACTGCATGGTGGTTCGCTTCGATAAGCGCGGCACCGGGCTTTCCGAGCGAGATGCCTCCGATTACGTATCAGACGAGAGCTTTGTGCCGGACATCGAAGCGGTGGTCGACGAATTGGGTTTGCAAAGATTCGCGATGTACGGGTTTTCTGCCGGAGGGAGGCTTGCTCTCCACTATTATGCGAAGCATCCTGATCGCGTGAGCCGCCTGGTTTTCTACGGCACCAATGCAAAGGGATCCGATGACGAGCTCAGGAAACGGCGTGATGTCGTGCTCGCGGTGATTCACGCCAGTTGGGAGATCGGCTCCAAGGTATGGGCGGAACGCTTGATGCCGTACGGTGGAACTCGGGAGGACATCGAGCGGATCGCGCGCTGGCTGCGGCTCTCTGTGACTGGCGAGGTTGTGCAAAAACAGATCGAAATCGGCAGCAAACGCGGTGATCTCAGCAATCTTCTGGCTAAGGTGTCGGTTCCAACGTTGGTCATTCACCGGCGCGGGGATCAAGTTCCGTTCGCCGCGGGTCGCGAGCTGGCCTCGAAAATTCCCGGCGCACGATTCTTGCCGCTTGAGGGGAACAACCACCTCCCGGCCACGCATGAGGAGGCCATGGAGCTTGTTACACCGGTGGTTGAGTTCCTCGCGCAAACAGGGGACCATCGGCAAGCTCGGCCCGCGGACGAAATAGCTCCAGTCACCCTGATGTTTACCGACATCGAAGGGTCAACGTCGCTGACCCAGCGGCTGGGCGATGAAGGGGCGCAGCGGCTTCTCCGTGAGCACAACGAAGCGGTTCGTAGAGCGCTTGACTCTTACAACGGCAAGGAGATTAAGCACACCGGCGACGGGATCATGGCGTCGTTTTTCTCAGCGTCGAGAGCCGTGGGGTGCGCGGTGCAAATCCAACAGACGTTCGCGGCTCGCAACACCGCCAATCCGGAGGACGCCGTGAGGATTCGCATCGGCCTAAATGCGGGCGAGCCGATAGCGGAGGGCAACGACCTTTTCGGCGCTTCGGTCCAGCTGGCCCGGCGCATCTGCGATCGCGCGGAGCCGAGCCAGGTGTTGGTGTCAGACGTGGTCCGCCAGTTGGTTGCGGGCAAGGGCTTTACGTTTGAGTCAGTCGGCGCAGAGGCGCTCAAAGGTTTCACCGAGCCAGTGGCGCTTTACAGAGTACGGATTGGCTAAGACTACGCGGGTGATTTTCTTGGTATCCAGCCGACCATCTGACCCCCGGCAAACAGGCCCAGTGACCGGCAACTGCCGCGCGTTCTACAGGGCGCCAAAGCGGTCCCCGTGGTGATAAAATCTTTGATCTTCCGCTACACCGAACATGGCCGCGGGCATCATCATCAGCCTCATCACTGAGGATTCCTCCGAAAATGGACCATCAACTCAGGAAGTTTCCCTCACCCTCGCCCAGAGAGACTGTGTCGTAATCCGCTCGGAGCCCTTCGACAAGCTCAGGGCGAACGGGCAAGTTCTTGATTTTACTATCTGGCAATACCGTTCGTGGTGAGGCTCTCGAACCATGAACGGTATTGCGACACGGTCTCGAGGGAGGGAAGGGGTGAGGGTTTTCATGGTCAAGGGCGAAGCATAATGATTCATGACAATTGAGGACCAACAGCGAAAGATCGGGATAGCGACGGGGCAAATTCCAATTCTCAGTTTGGGGTTTTGGATTGAAGGATAAGCGAACTCCGAACTTCACAAAGCGCAGGTTAAGCCGCTATGATTTTCTAAGTCTTCAGGGTTTCCAATGCGAAGGGGATAAAGTTTCGAATCAGCGTGAAATCGTCAACGTTCAGGGTGACTACCATGGCGCCTACGCTTTTGCGCTCGTAGCGATCAACAAATCGTTGACGAAGCTACCTGTAAGACGGTCCATGAGATCCCTTCTCTGGCGCCTGATACCTCCTAGAATTCGCCCCGCGTTTATCCAGGCTGAATGGGATGGAGTAACTATTCTACGGCTACGCTCAAAAGGCCGATAAAAACCTTCAACAGCGGCCCGCTTCAAGCTGTCAGTAGCTCCCGCTAACAGTTCTTGTGACACGACCGAGTTAAAGAAGGTACGGGGAAGATTCGCTTCGTAGCGTGAGCGAAAGGCCGCGGCGAAGTGCTTGGAGCGAAGGACCTCAATATAAATGCTTGTGTCATAAATAACTTTTTCATCACTCACGGTCCGCTGCTCCGAAGTCTGGATACTTTCCCGCTGCCCGATCATACCCTCGCATGACCGCTTTACGGAAGGCCACGAGAGAAAGGGCCTGCCGCACGGTATCAGATTCCGTCTTGGCCCCTAGTATGCGTTTGGCCTTTTTCAAAGCCTCCTCATCGATGAGAAAATTCTTCCGTTTTAGCGACTTCATGATACCCCCCACATGATGGATCGTTCTCAACAGGATACGTAAACGTGCCTCCCAGGTCAAATTACAACGCCATCTTGTTCGTTGTTGGTAAAGAAGCGTGATCGAAAGCTTCCCTGAGATTGACACAACGGTTCATCGTTGGATACTCTCACGAAAAAACCAAGCGGCTTTATCCGCCTACGCAGAAGACCCCGGGTGTGAGCCCGGGGATGAAGGCGTCGGACGGACCCTCCGTAGCTCGAAGAGCGAAGGAGGGTGAATGCTTCGGCGGATTCCGCTGAAGCAATTAAAGATACCACGGGCGTTAGCCTGTGGAGCTTCATTTCAATTTGACCGAATGAGCGGAGCGGAGCCTATGAGTTCAAAATCTCTTTTCTGGTTACTGGCAACTGTCTTGCTGACAACTGCCCTCATCGCCGACGCGCAGCAGCCGAAGAAAGTCCCGCGGTTAGGGTATCTATCGCCGGGCGATCCAGCTACTGATTCCGCCCGTGCCGAGGCAATTCGGCTGGCTCTGCGCGAGCGTGGCTACATAGAAGGACAGAACATCGCCATCGAGTACCGATATGCGGCGGGGAAGCTCGATCGGCTCCCTGAGCTTGCCGCCGAGCTGGTGCGTCTCAAGGTCGATATCATCCTGGTAGCAGGAGGGGACTGGCCGATCCGGGCGGCCAAGAATGCGACCAAGACGACTCCCATCGTTATGGTGGGCGTTGGGACCGATCCTGTCGAGGCAGGCTTCGTTGAAAGCCTCGCCCGTCCCGGCGGCAACGTCACCGGCGTTACAAACCCTGGCGCAGAATTAGGCGGTAAGCGGCTGGAGCTGCTCAAAGAAGCCGTTCCCAAAGTTGCCCGTGTCGCGGTTCTCTACGATCCGGCCATTACGGCTACTGTACGCGAGCTGAAAGAGTACTCCCAGTGGCGGCACGCGCGCTGAAGTTGACTCTTCAGCCTTGGGAGGTACGAGCCGCGGACGGTTTCGATAGGGTTTTTGCCGCGATGGGCAAGCAGCGCCCGGATGGACTCTATCTGCCCGGCGCGGGCCCGCTAATCCGTGCTAACGAAAAACGGATCGTCGGCTTGGCGTTAAAGAGCCGGTTACCGTCGATTTACACCAACATAGAATTTGTAGATGCCGGTGGGCTCATGTTTTACGGGGCAGACGAAGCGGAGAGTTACCGACGCGTCGCATATTTCGTGGACAGGATCCTGAAGGGAACCAAGCCCGCCGAACTTCCTGTGGAGCAGCCGATGAGGTTCGAGTTCATCATCAATCTCAAGACCGCGAAGCAGATTGGCCTGACCATCGACCCGAATCTATTAGCGCGGGCGACCAAGTTGATTAAATAGACAACAGGAAGAAATTTTGGATCTTCGATGGTTCGAATGACGAAAACCTGACAGCAACCTTTTCCTTACCGGACAACCGCGCCTTGGCCGCGAATCTTTTCTTATTGCTTAGGGTCCCGATTCTAACGGCCGAACGTCTCCGCTTGGTTGACGAACAGAATCAAAGCCTTGTAATTCGGCCTTGCTAAGTCTTTTTTACATGGTAAAAAGACTTATGTATCCACGTTCGCTGCAACCGCCCCCCCGGCAGAGCTTCTTTCTGTTCGGACCGCGCGGGGTAGGCAAGACCGCTTGGCTCCATCAACAATTTCCCGGCGCGCTATTCTTCGACCTCCTCGATCATCAAGTTTACACGCAACTGCTCGCTGGTCCGGAGCGGCTCGGCGAGCGGATTCCGCAGGGCCACAAGGACTGGGTGGTCGTGGACGAAATCCAACGCGTGCCGGAATTGCTCAACGAGGTGCATCGCCTCATCGAGTCGCGGAAGTTGCGCTTTGCGCTCACGGGCTCAAGCGCGCGCAAGCTGCGCGGCCGGGGCGTCAATCTGCTCGCAGGCCGCGCCGTGACGCGCCACATGCATCCGCTCACGGCGCTGGAACTGGGCAAGGACTTCGATTTGAAGCGCGCGCTGCGGTATGGTTGCCTGCCCTTAGCCTGCACGAGCGAGAACCCACATGATTATTTGAGGAGCTATGCGTCGACGTATCTTCGCGAAGAGGTGCAGCAGGAAGGGCTCGCCCGTAACATCGGCGCGTTCGGAAGGTTTCTCGAAGCCGCGAGCTTTTCCCAAGGCGGCGTGTTAAACATGGCGGCGGTGGCTCGGGAGTGCGCCGTGTCGGTGAAAGTCGTGGAAGATTATTTCAGCATTCTCGAAGACCTGCTGATCGCCGTGCGCTTGCCGGTCTTCGCCAAACGCGCCAAGCGACGACTGATCGCGCATCCTAAATTTTACTATTTCGACGCAGGCGTGTTCCAGGCCATCCGTCCGCGCGGTCCGCTGGACGCGCCGGAGCAGATTCATGGCCCGGCATTGGAGACTTTATTTTTACAGCAGGTGCGCGCGCTGAACGACTACAAGGGCCTCGAGTACCGCCTGCATTACTGGCGCACGGCGAGCGGCAACGAGGTGGATTTTGTTCTGTACGGCGAACGCGGGTTGCGCGCATTCGAGGTGAAAATGGCGCACAATGTCCGTCCCGACGATCTGCGCTCGTTACTGCGTTTCCGCGCGGATTTTCCCCAAGCCAAGGCCCACCTGCTCTACCTGGGCGAACGCCGTTGGCACGACCGTGGGATCGAAGTGTTGCCCTTGCTCGATTGCGTGCGCAAGCTCGATCAGTGGTTATGAAGACGGCTCCGGGCCGCACCCGACGAGACATCCGCACGCGAAGACTTCGCTCGGACCAACGGCGCCGCTCGATGTCCTTATGAGGTCGGACAATGTAATCAGTTGCCAGTGGTCAGTGTTCAGTAATCAGTGATCAGTTGTCAGTAAAAACACAGGAGCGAAGACTATGAATTCAAGATCTCTTTTCTGGTTACTGACAACTGTCTTGCTGACGACTGCCCCCCTCGCCCAGGCGCAGCAGCCAACGAAAATCCCCCTGATAGGGCACCTATCCGGTGGCTCCGGTTCCGCTAGCCTGGCTCGCACAGAGGCATTCCGCCAGGGTCTGCGTGAGCTTAAGTACGTCGAGGGTAAGAACATTAACATTGAGTGGCGATCTGCAGAGGGAAAACTAGACCGCCTCCCCGCGCTCGCTGCTGAGCTAGTGCGTCTCAAGGTCGACATCATCGTCACGACCGGTCCGACACCAACCCGTGCCGCCAAGGAAGTGACGACCACGATTCCCATTGTCATGACCAATGATCCCGATCCAGTTGCCAGCGGGTTCGTCGCCAGCCTAGCGCGGCCGGGCGGAAACATCACTGGACTGTCCACTCTTGCCCCGGAGCTAAGCGGAAAACGATTGGAGCTTCTGAAGGAGATCATTCCCAGGCTCACCCGTGTAGCCTTCCTCGCGACTCCGACCGTGCCGGGCCACGCGCAATTGTTAAGAGAGACGGAACTGGCCGCACGGGCGTTCAAGGTGCAGCTTCAATACCTGGACGTTCTAAGTCCCGAGGATATTGAGACCGCATTCCGAGCCGCAAGCAAGGGTCGGGCTGAGGCAGCCCTCATGCTGCAGGGCGGCATCTTGGTTTCTCAGCGAACACAGATCGTAGACCTCGCGGTAAAGAACCGGCTCCCGGCGATATATCCAAATAGCCTGTATATGGACGCAGGGGGCCTTATGACTTACGGCGTGAGCATTACCGACTTGGACCGGCGCGCCGCTACGTATGTGGACAAGATTTTGAAAGGCAGGACGCCCGCGGACCTTCCCGTCGAGCAGCCGGTGAAATTCGAGTTCATCGTCAGCCTGAAAGCAGCGAAGCAGATCGGCCTGACGATCCCGCCGAACGTGCTGGTGAGAGCGAATAAAGTGATCAAATGACCGTGCAATCTAAAAATCGGCCCTTCGGGTTCACCAAAGAAGGGCAGGCTGGCTATCTAAGGATCTGTCACTTCAAACGTCAGGTTTTTACCGTCGAGGATGATGAGAAAGCGGTTCAGGACATTTCGGCCCAGGAGGACGTCGGAGCGGTCTGCTGCAATGCAGCGCACGGTCGGGAAGACAAGACCTTCCAAGGTGAGCCGAATATAATAAACCGGACGTTGCGCGTAAGTACCGTCGTATCCGCGTGTCCAAACGCGGCCCTTTGGACTGATTCCGAGTGATATAACAAGCCTTTCCGGAATAACGGTGATATAAGCGCCCGTATCCATCTTGCCCCGAAGGTTGGAACGTTTATTTGTTGTCACCGGATTTGCGACGGTTACGTCTGCGACAGGAGCCGGCGGATTAAAAGCGCGGTCGTAAGCGGGCACAGTCAGCGCACCACTTCTGGAGAGGGCACCTCATAAACGGTAGATTCTTTCTCAACTCTCTGAATAAAGAACGGCACATCTCCGAATTTTTCAAACATTTGCTGGGCCAAATCTTCATCGCTTGTCCCGTGGCCGACCACGCGCCCTTGATAGAGAGCAACAAACTGGCCCTGGTAGCGCTGTAGCAAATGTGCCCGCCTTTTGTAGTACGCTCGCTCTTGAGCAGCTAACAGTTCTTCTCCCGGTTCCTGCTCCTTCAACTTCTTTGAGGTTGCCATTTACAGTTGCTCCTTTTATCAACCTTGTACTATATTTACCCACCACCAACAAGCGCGGCTACCCCGCCGGTGATAAGCGCTGAAATGGCATATTTGTTGGCCGAGTAGAGCCTCAAGCTACGCCACGAGCATCGCGGAGCTACAAATTCGTCGGGCTCTGCCCGGAGCCAAATTCCTAAACGTTGTCGAGACCGCGGTATTGACGGATGAGCAAATAAGAAAATGTGAGTTCGTCGTTAACCTGAAAGCGGCCAAGCAAATCGGCCTGACGATTCCGCCCAACGTGCTGGCGCGGGCGGATAGGCTGATCAAGTGACAGTTGCCAGTGGTCAGTATTCAGTTATCAGTAATCAGTGGTCAATGATCAGTTGAGGGTAAATAACAGGAACGAAGACTTTGAATTAAAGATCTCTTTTCTGATTACTGAGAACTGTCTTGCTGACAACTGCCCCCTACCCACCGTTCCCATACGTTGACATTAGGTAAGATTTCTAATAATTTTTAAAAATATCGATTTTACAGGTGTTTAACTATTATGGAAGAAGCAAGCGGTTGGCAGAATATTCTGGAGATTGCTACCAAGCCCGATAACATTCCCATTGTCGCGATGCTTATTCTCGTCATCTTCTTTTCCTGGCTGGGTTTGCGGGAAGCCTTCAGGAACGACAAACTGATCGAAGAAGGTAAAGAAGACGAGATTCCCAATCAGATGTGGAAATAGATGTCGCGAGGCTGGCTGGCGGTTTTAGCCGTCCTCCTGGGGGCAGGTTTTTCTTTTGCGGCGGATATTAGCCCCCAGTTACAGAATGACCGGCGCTGGGAAGAGGCGCGCAAATATCTTGCGCAGGGTAAGGCCGGCGAGGCGAAAGCGTTATTTGAGGAATTAGGCAAGCAATATCCGAACGAGGCTGACCTCCATCTGTTCCTGGGCATCACGCAACTGCGGTTGCGCAATCCCGAAGGGGCGGTATCGGCGATCAAACGGGCGCTCGGCGAAAACCCGAGCCACGTCGAAGCAAGGACTCTGTTGGGCTGGATCGAGCTGGAAGTCCGGGGCGATATTGATGCCGCGATTAAAGAGTATCAGAAGGTCATCGAGCTGCGCCCCGAACTGGCCGAGGCCTACAGCAACCTTGCCGCGGCCCAAAGAAAAAAAGGCGAATTCGGCCGGGCGCTCGAAAACCTCAACGAGGCGCTTAAGCGCAAGCCGGATTTCGCCGCGGCGCTGACGACCCGCGGCGGGATTTTCGCCGAGCAAAATAAATGGGCGGAAGCGCGCCGCGACTTCGAGCAGGCGCTCAAGATCAATCCGGCCGACGACGGCGCGCTCTATGGATTAGCGCAAGTGTTGGGCGAAGCGCGGGACTACGCCGGGGCGCAGAAGGCCCTCAGGGAGTTAATTTCCCGCTCGCCTAACTTTGTTTATTGGCTGGAGTGGGGACGCCTCGGGTTGATTCGCTATTGGTGGGTGTGGTTATCCGTGGCCATCGGGTTTTTTCTTAAGGGACGTCTCATGCAGAAAGCGAGGGCGGAGGCGCATGGCTGAAGCGACCAAGAAGCGCAAAGGCACGGCTCTGCTGGCGGTGATGGACGAGAACTGCTCGAGCTGCGCCGGCTCGCCGATCTGCGAGGCCCACTGCCCGGTCGATGACTGCATCAATCTGCTCTACGAGGAAATGCCGGGCGGGGGGCTCAAGCCCTACCGCGTGTTCGTCGATAACGACAAGTGCATCGGCTGCCAGATGTGCTACAGCGACGATCTCACCAAAATTCATCAACACAAAGAGACCGGTGAGATTTTCTACGAGTACGCGAACCGATTCTACGACAGCGCGAAAAAGCCCGTCGAGCCGGACGCGATGCCCAAGAAGATCCAACTCCAGTTGATCGGCACGGAATCGGAAGACCGTTTGGACAAGAAAATCTGTCCCTGGGACGCCATCAAAATGTACGAATTCGAGGATGGCCTGCAGATGGCGGAGCAGTTCTACGACATCACCAAGATCAAGAAAGTCAACGGCGTGTACGTCGTTGACAATGAGGAGAAGGCGCGGCTGGAGGAGAAGCAAAAGGATTTTTATTACTAGCAGGGCGCTGAAAAAGTCCCCGTTCACCCTTCGACGCGCTCAGGGCGAACGGATAAACCGTTGAACTGGCAGTGATTGCTCCGTTCGTGCTGAGGCTCTCGAAGCACGAGAATGGTTTTTTCAGCAGCCTGCTCGGCCCGATACCGGAGAGAGAAGATTATATGGCGGGAAAAATTGAGCTGATGGAAACGGTGCTTCGCGATGCGCACCAGTGTTTGCTGGCGACGCGCATGCGCACGGAGGACATGCTGCCGATTGCCGAGAAGCTCGATCAGGTGGGTTACTGGGCGCTGGAGACCTGGGGCGGGGCGACCTTCGATGCCTGCCTGCGTTATCTCAAAGAGTGCCCCTGGGAGCGGCTGCGCAAGCTGCGCGCAGCGATGCCCAAGACCCGCTTTCAAATGCTCGTGCGCGGGCAGAACGTCGTCGGCTACCGCAACTATCCGGACGACATCGTGCAAGCGTTCATCGAGCGCGCCGCGGCCAACGGCATCGACGTGTTTCGCGTTTTCGACGCGATGAACGACATTCGCAATATGAAAACCGCCATCGACGCCGGACTTAAGGCGGGTAAGACGGTCGAAGGCGCGGTTTGCTATACGGTCAGCCCGGTGCATTCGCCGGATTACTTTCTCCGCGTCGCGGAGAAAGTGGCGGAAACCGGCGTGCAGATTATCTGTCTCAAGGATATGGGCGGCTTGCTCGCCCCCTACGCGGCCTACGAGATCATCAAAAAAATTAAATCGCGCATTCCATTGCCGCTGCATCTTCATTCCCACTGCACTGCCGGCTTATCGCCGATGAATTATCTGATGGCCATCGAGGCGGGCGCGGATATTCTAGATACGGCGATCGCGCCGCTGTCGCAGGGAAGCTCGCAGCCGGCCACCGAGCAGATCGTGGCCGCGTTGATGGGCACCGCCCACGATACCGGGTTGGATCTCGGTAAGCTCGGTGAAATCGCCGACTATTTCTACCAGGTGCGGCGGCGGTACTCGGAGTTTGAAAGCCCGGTCAATAATCAGATCAAGACCGACGTATTGGTATCGCAGATTCCCGGTGGCATGCTGTCCAATTTGGTCGCGCAATTGCGCCAGCAAAACGCCGAAGACAAACTCGAAGCGGTGCTGGCGGAAATGCCGAGTGTAAGAAAAGATCTCGGCTACCCGCCCTTGGTCACGCCGGCGAGCCAGATTTGCGGATCGCAAGCGGCCCTCAACGTGATGACGGGCAAGCGCTATTCCGTCGTCGCGATGGAAACGCGCAATTTCCTCATGGGGCTTTACGGCGAGCCGCCGGGCCCGGTCAGCGAAGAAATAAAAAAGAAAGTCCTGGGAACAAAACAGCCGATTACCTGCCGTCCGGCGGACTTGCTCCAGCCGGGCCTGGAGGCGGCGCGCAAAGAGATCGGCGGCATGGCGACGAGCGAAGAGGACGTGATTTCCTATGCGTTGTTTCCGGAGATCGCCAAGGACTTCTTCCTCTGGCGGGACGGCCGGCAAGAAAAGCAGCCGGCAGTAGAGGTGCGATTGTAGGGGCGACCGGCCGGTCGCCCCTACGGCGGCCTAGATGATTTTGTTCAGCGGATACTCGATGATCCCCACCGCGCCGTTCTGAATCAACTTCGGAATCAAGTCACGCACGATATTTTCCGCAATCACGCTTTCGACGGAGTACCACTTGACGCCCTTGAGCGCGGCCGATTGGTACAGCGTCGCGACGGTCGGCGCTGTGATGCTCGGAATGAGTTGCACGACCTTGTCGAGATCGGCCGCGGCGACGTTCAGCTTGATGCCGACTTTGGCTTCGGCCGAAAGCGCTCCTTGGAGCAGGAGTTTTATCTGTTCGATTTTCGCCCTCTTCCAAGGGTCCTTCCAAGCCGCTTTGTTGGCGATCAGTTGGGGACAGGACTCCATCAAATCCGCGATGATTCTTAAACCGTGAGCGCGGATCGTCGCGCCGGTCTCGCTAACCTCGACGATCGCGTCCACCAAGCCTTCCGCGGCCTTCGCTTCGGTGGCGCCCCAGGAAAATTCCACCTCCACCGCAATCTTGCGCTCGGCGAAGTA
>Ga0184627_10000817_pt1 | contig 12169 bp, 13 predicted proteins | sample PLM3_127_b1_FD_133150 | JGI IMG/M metagenome (GOLD analysis project Ga0184627, IMG submission 133150) | Groundwater sediment microbial communities from an aquifer in East River, Colorado, USA - PLM3_127_b1 | ecosystem: Environmental > Terrestrial > Soil > Riparian zone | place: USA: East River...
CGACATCTTTAACCAGCTCCTGATGGCCGGTCCCCTCTGCTTCCTGTACGAGGTGGGGATCTGGGCCGCGAAGCTCGTGGAAAAGGCCCGGCGCTCCTCCGTGGGACAGGAGGCCCCGGAGGGGGTCTAATCTCGCTCCTCGCGCAAATTTCTCTTGATTGTCCCGGCCTCATCTGCTAAAAATGACATTCAGGTGGTGGAGTCCACCTCGTAACCACCTCGATGGTGACTCGTCGGGGTTGATGACTCCTGCTGAATGAATGGCTTCGGCAGGAGTTTTTTGTTTGGGCTGGTTCGAGGAAACGGGTCGGGCATGGGCGCGGATCTTCTTTGCATCGAGCTGAAGAATGCCCTCCTGCAAAGGGCTTGTCCTCTCTGCTGGCGGATGGAGGAGTACACGCGGCGCGCGATCGTGCACTTTTTGCGAGAAGGGAAGAGTGTCGCTCAGGCCGTATTGAGCCTGGCCAGGTCGTTCGGACTCTGCCAGCAGCACGCCTGGCTGCTGGCGGAGATCGAGCCAGAGGAGTTTGGCGACGGGATGAGCACCGCCACCCTGTATGATGGGCTGATGGATCATTGGCTCCGAACCCTCCGCTGGGAGCCGCCAACCGGTCATCATGGCCGTCGCCGGAGGTGGCCTTTTCGCCGAACGGAAAATCGAGCAAGGAACGGGGCGGAAGGGATGATTGAGCAGTTGAATCCCAAGGGGGTGTGCCATCTTTGCCGACTGCTTGGGAGCTACGAGAGGATTCTGGCCTGGGGCCTTCAGCGGTTTCTCTCGGAGTCCCGCGGCGACGAGGCCTTTCGCGCGCTGTATCGAAAGTGCAGGGGCCTGTGCTTGCCTCACTTCAGGATGACGCTGGCCGAAGTTGATGATGACCTTGCCCTGAAGATCTTGATCGAAGTGCAGCGGGAGCGCATGCAGGCCATCTCGGCGGAGCTGAAGGAGTACCTCCGCAAGCACGACTACCGCTTCGCCCACGAGCCCTACGGCCCTGAGAGAGACGCCTGGATCCGGGTTATTGCTCTGATCGCTGGCGGGATCCCGAAAGAGATTCCCACGCGGGACGCGGACAGACGGGCAGACTTGAGGATCTAAGATGCATGAGTTCTTTCCCCGATGGGCCGCGGAGGGGATCGCGACGAACCGTTTAAGCCTCGTACCTTTTTGGCTTGGGGAAAACCAGGGTATCGGGATTCGCATAAGGGTGGTGGAGTCCGCCGAATAACCACCTCGGCGCGCCTGTGTCGGGGTCAATGACTCCTACTGAAAATGTCCTTCGGTAGGAGTTTTTTGTTTCGACCCGGTTGCCGAAAAGTCGGGAGCATGACCACGGACCTTCTCTACGTCGGTTTGAAGGATGCCCTCCTCCAGAATGCCTGCCCCCTCTGCTGGCGAATGGAGGGCCACACTCGCCGCACCATTGTGCACTTCCTCAGAGAAGGAAAGAGTGTTGACCAGGTCTTCTTGAGCCTGGTGAGGTCCGTCGGACTGTGCCAGCGGCACGCATGCTTGCTAGTCGAAGTCGAGCCACAGGCCTTTGGTGACGGCATGGGCACCGCGACGGTGTACGACTGGCTCACGGACCGTCTCCTGCGGACGATCGAGTGGAATCCCTCATCAAACATCTTTCGCAGGCGCGGGTGGTTTGTGACCAAGCGCCAAAGGCCTGTGAACCCTCGTGCCCAAGCCCTGATCAACCAACTCGCCCAAAAGGATTCCTGCTGTCTCTGCCGACAATTGGCCGACTATGAGAGAGCCCTTACCTGGGGTCTTCAACGCTTCCTGTCACAGGCCCATGGTGATGATGTTTTCCGCGACCTGTACCGGAAGTCTTGGGGTCTATGCCTGCCGCATTTCAGGATGGTCCTTTTTAGAGTCGAAGACGACTCAACCCTCGACATTCTCATTGACGTGCAGCGGGAACGCATGGAAGCCTTGTCGGTGGACCTCAAAGAGTATCTGCGCAAGCACGATTACCGCTTCGCCCACGAGCCCTACGGCCCTGAGAGAGACGCCTGGATCCGGGTTATCGCGCTGTTCGTTGGTGGGATACCGAGAGACATCCCGACGAGAGACGCGGAGAGCCGGGCAGGCCGGAGCACAACGACGAATGAGAGTGCTTCCCTCTGGTGAGCTTAACAAGGACGTCCGCCGAATCCTCGGGGTCACCCTGCGTCTGGTGGAGCAAGGTCTCGACGATCTCTTGGCGCAACGGGACAGCGGGGGGACCCTGTACCGGGTGCAGGATGATCTCCCCGCAACCAGTTGGCAGAAAGTACGAGCGCTTGCTGAAAAGGCCCTGTATCTCGTTGGCGACATGGCAACGCGATACCAGCTCCACCAGGAAGTGACGAAGGTCTCTCAGCTCTTGCATGCCAGGTCTCCCCTGCTCTGGGCGATGGTGGAGGAGACGAAGCAGAGAGACTTTTCCGGGTATGGAGCGGTCCATGGTGATGTGCTCGACGATCTCCGTGCAAGACTTCAGGAGCTGAGCACCCTCCTTATCGAGCTGCAGGAGGTGGCGGTAGAGGTCCGGAATCGTGAGAAGGAGACGCCGACCCACGGCGTGGGATCATAGCGCGCTGGGGACACACCTCTACCGGATCGGCGCCTACGATCTCGCCATTACAGAGCTGCAGGAGGCAACCCGCCTCCTCCCTGGCTATCCAGCACTTCAATATAACCTCGCCTGCGCATACGCCGCGTGCCGCCGAGAAGAGGAAGCGATCGCCGTGCTGCGCCAAGCGCTTTCGCTCGATGCCGGCCACCTCAAGGCTCGCCTACTCCTTGGACAACTCCTGGCGACCCAGGGAGAGCTTGATGCGGCCCGGATGGAGTTCGAGGCGATACTCGCCCTGCACCCTGAAGGCCCCGAGGCGGAGAAGGCCCGAGAGGAATTGACAAGGCTAGGAGCTCCTCCCTTGGACACCCCGAGGGGCGGCAGCGGGGAGAAGGGGCTCATGGATAGCCGGTCTGAAAATCACTGAGATGGCCAAGGCCGTGGCTTATCGGGAAAAAAGTCGTACATCAGTTGGACGGTGGCTAAACCGGAATGTGGCAGGGATGGCCTTGGCCAGCTTCTTCAGCGACTTCGGCCACGAGATGGCCACAGCCATACTCCCTATGTTCCTCGTGAGCGTCGGGGCCTCAGCCGCCGCCCTCGGAATCATTGAGGGCGCAGCTGACGCTGTCTCCAGTTTCGCCAAGCTCGGCGCTGGGTGGCTCAGCGATAAGCGGGGGCTTCGAAAGCCGATCGCGGTGACCGGGTACCTCGTTACCGCGGTTGCCACGGCCTCCTTCGGTCTGGCGACCTCGTGGACGCACGCCCTAGCCGGCCGGGTGGTGGGTTGGTTCGGCCGAGGGATTCGGGGCCCCGTGCGGGACGCCCTCCTTGCTGATTCGATCCCGGCCGAGGCCACGGGGCGTGCGTTTGGCTTTCACAGGGCTGCTGATACCCTCGGGGCAGTAGCCGGACCTGCGGTTGCCTTTCTCTTGGTTGGTGTCTTGAGCTACCGGCAGATTTTCCTCCTCACGCTGATTCCGGGACTCCTTTCGGTTTTGGCATTTGCATTTTTGGTCCGTGAACGGGCACGCGGAGCAAACCATGCGCTCCGATTCTGGTCCACCATGCGTGGCCTGCCCCGCTCCTTCCGCCGGTTCCTGGTTGGTGTGGGGATCTTCGGGGCAGGCGATTTCGCTCACACACTGCTGATCCTCAGGGCGAGTGAACTTCTCTCTCTCCAGACGGGGCCAGAAGTGACCGCCACGATGGTCGTCCTGCTTTACACCGGCCACAACATCCTCTACGCCCTGGCCTCTTACCCCATCGGGTATTTAAGCGACCGGATGGGAAAGAGGGGACTCCTGGCCGCAGGGTATCTCCTCGCTGCCGGAATGTCCCTGGGCTTTCTTCTGGCCACCCCCTCCATCTGGTATCTGGTTCTCCTCTTCGCCATCGGTGGGACTTACCTCGCCGCTGAGGACACTCTTGAAGGGGCGATAGCTGCAGATCTCCTCCCGGAAGAGGTCCGGGGGACAGGGTACGGGGTGTTGGCAACGGTGAATGGCCTTGGAGATTTCCTCTCGAGTGTCGTGGTCGGATTCCTGTGGACGGCGATCTCTCCCGGTGCAGGCTTCCTCTATGCGGCGATCCTGAGTGTGGTGGGTGGCCTGGTGATCGTGCGGCTGCGATGAATCTCCGGGGACTGGTCAAAGGGCTGGACGATCTCTACCGACACCGACACGTGCAGCTTTTACTCATCACGCAGGGAGAGGCCGCCGTGGAGCCGGTTATCGAGTTCCTGCTCGGCCCACCCTCCCTGCATGCAGAGCCCAGGTGCCTTGCCGCCGAGGCTCTCGGGATCATCGGCGGAGATCGGGCCATTGAGGGGCTCATCCAGGCCCTGACGGTGAATGATGTCTCCAGCGCCGGTCCGGCCATTCAGCTTGCCGAGGAGACGGTCCGTAACTGGGTTGCTGGGCAGCTCGACAATCTCGGTGACCGGCAGGCCATCCCCACTCTCCTCAACGCCCTCAGGCGTTTTCACCTGACAAACGCGGCCACTGCCCTCGCCAGATTCGGCGTGGCGGAGGCGATCCCGGAGATCGTAAGCCTTCTGGAGGATGACTTCATTCGGGACCGGCTTGCCGTGGCGCTCCGTCTCTTCGGGCGTGCCGCTATCCCTTACCTCATGGACACGCTCTTTGTCAGGCGGTACGTTGACCTGGAGGAACATCCGGCGAGTATCAGGCGTCGAGCTTGCGCCGCCCGGCTCCTCGGAGAATTCCACGATTCAGCCGCTAGCGCCGGACTCCCTGGTTTGCTGACCGATGATGCGGAGCCAGTTCGATTCGAGGCAGCACTCGCCCTGCTCGCCCAGGGGGAGCCTGAGAAACCTGAGCAAGCTGCCGAGTTGATCTCCGTCCTTCTCGGCGCTCTGGACGCGGGAGATTTCGATGCCACCCTCCGGTGCCGGGATGCCCTTTGTGCTGCGGGGCCAGGGGTCTTGACTTTCCTGCGGGAGGCCCTCGCCACAGGAAGGGTGCAACAGCCTAATGGTGTCGACGCCACGCTCTCCGACGAGGCCCGCCTGGTCCTGATCGATTGCCTGGCGAGCCTCGGCGATTCGCGGGCCGTGGAAGGGATTGGCCCGCTTCTGCAGGAACCAGATCCACGGATCCGGTAGAGAGCGGGGCAGGCTTTACGCCTCCTTCCTTCTTGACTTGGTTCGAAAACCAGGGTATTAGGATTCTATAGGCGGTGGAGTCCGCCGACTAACCACTCCGATAACGCCTCGGGGTCAATGACTCCTGCTGAAGATTTCCTTCGGTAGGAGTTTTTTTCTTTTGCCCGGGCAGGGGCTGAATCGAAGGGACGCAAAGAGGGGGCGGGAGGCAGCATGCGCCGGCAACGCGGGCACATGAAAGAAAAGATGGCCCGTCCCGATCTGGACCTCCTGCAACTCGTCACGAACGAGGTCCATCGCCAGCTCGATTTGGAGCTGCTTCGGATCGATGAGTGTTTTGCCATGATGCCCGCCCTGATGCGGGCCAAGGAACGGGGCGTGAGGGTTTGCATCAGCCTTCCCCTCGCGGATGACCCTGGATTTCCGGGCCGGGCGTGGAATCTAGAGCCCTACCTGGCCCGGGGAATCGAGATCCGTTGGTGTACGTCGATCCGGAAACGGCGGCTTATCGCCGATGGCCGACAGGCGTACCGTCTCGACGCAGGTGGGTCAAGGCTCCAGGCCGAGCCGGAAAACGACACCTTCGACAGTGCCGAAGGAAGGCTAGAGATTTACTCCGGGGAGGTCTTGGACAAGCAACCCTGGCACAAGAGCCTTCATGGGCTTGACTGGGTCGTGTTTGTGCACATCTGGGACCTGGAAGGACGCTTTCCCATCTTTTTTTCGAGCACACGGACCCCGGTGGACGCCCTCCCGACCGGCGACCACATCAAAGTCCTCCTGGTCATCAACTGGAGCGGCAGTGGGGTCTTCTCGGCCTTTGCCCCCTCCGAGCTGTACTACGAAGGGATCGACTTCAGGCGCATCGCCGGGATGGCGCATGGCTAGCGCGCGGGGGAACCTGCGATCGTCTGCTGGAGGGCAGCCGATGGCCCTGAGGGGGTCATGAGCGGTTTGCAGGCCCGACCGCGGAAATTTATCGCGTACTTTGAGCTGCAGGATGCCTGCAAGGGGGAGGGCTGCCCCGTCTGCTTTCTTGTCGCGAAGATCTCCCTACGATCGCTGGACAACCTCATGTGGGAGCGCGTGAATGACCCTTCAACCCGGCGGGACCTCGTCGCATCCCGAGGCTTCTGTAATTGGCATGCCTGGATGATTCTCCAGGTCCCCCACAGCCAGTCCGGGACGGCCATACTCCACGAGCACCTCGTCCGAGAGCAGACCGATACCCTGAAACGTCTCCGCCGGACACGGCATCCGATCCGGCCCTGGGAGCGACTGTTTCGTCGTCTTTTCAGCGCGGTTGATGCGCCCACGGCGGTGATCTGGCGCCAGGGAAAGGCCCCTTGCCCGATCTGCACGCACGTGAGGTCCTTCGAGGCAACGTATCTCCAGACGTGCCTCGAATACATGACCGACCTCGATTTTCAGAGGAGCTTCGAAGCTTCTTTCGGCCTGTGCGTCCCACACCTAAATCTGGCGGTCTCGCTCCATCCCGAGCACCCGAACCTCCCGGCACTCTTCAAGCAGCAGTTAGCAAAGATGGAGGCCCTCAGGGTCGATCTCCAGGAGTTCATCCGGAAACAGGACTACCGGTTCCGCAAGGAACCCATGGGCAATGAGGGAACGGCCTGGCGGCGGTCGATCGAACTCCTTACGGGAAAGGCCGGGGTTTTCGGACCGGATCGACCGCTCACCGTCCTCGAGACGTCTCAGCCCCGCCAGTCAGCGGAAGAAGGGGAAGTGGGGACCATGCCCCCCGTGGCGCAGCTTCAGGAGGAAAACGAACGGCTCCGGTTCGAGAACGAAAAGCTGCGGCGACGGAACGATAAGACCACAAAGCTGTGGTCTCAAGAGAGCAGCCGGGCCGCCTCGCTCCATTTTCAGGTCTTTGAACTTTCGAGAGATAAGCAGACCCTGGAGTTCAACCTCGCCGGGGCCCGCGGTGAACGCCAGACATGGGAGGCGGTCGTCGCCCGGCTCCGCGAAGAGATCGCCGCCCTGCAGGAGCAAGTCGGGCGGTTGAGCGAAGGCATGGCAGCGCCGGACGAGGCCCATCCGATAGGGGGGGCGTCCCAGGACAACCGGACCTGATCATCGCCGAATTGCTGCGGCTCAGCCCGTTGGCATGAGGGCAGGGACGGGGCTTCCGGCACCGATCGGAAGAGAGGGAGCGGCCAGTGGATCACATGGGGATCGCCATGGTGTTGGGACTCTTGATCCTGCTGGCGAGCATGGTGTCGGTCAAGATTGGGCTCTCCGTAGCCCTGGTCGAAATCGTCTTTGGGGTCATCGCCGGCAATTTCCTGGGGATCCACTCCACCGGCTGGATAGACTTCCTAGCGGGGTTCGCCGGGATTGTTCTCACCTTCCTGGCCGGTGCCGAGGTGGACCCCGATCTCATGCGGGAAAAGTTCAAGGAGAGCGTTCTCATCGGCGGCATTTCGTTTCTCCTGCCGTTCGTGGGCGCCTGGCTATTCTGCTACTACCTCGTGGGATGGTCTTGGCAGGCATCCCAGATTGCAGGCGTGGCCCTTTCGACGACCTCGCTGGCGGTGGTGTATGCCGTCCTGGTCGAGACCGGGTTGACTCATACCCCGATCGGGAAATTGATCATGGCCTCCACGTTCGTGACCGACTTCGGCACGGCAGCGGTCTTGAGTCTTCTCTTTATCCACCCCACGTGGTGGATCATCCCCTTCGTCGGGGTCTCGGTGGCGATCATCGTCCTGATGCCCAGGCTTCATCCCTGGTTCTTTCCCGCATTCGGCAATCGTGTGATCGAGCCGGAGATCAAGGGGGCGTTCGCCGTCCTGCTGGTTCTCATGTACTTCGCGTCCAAGGCGGAAAGTCACGCTGTCCTCCCGGCGTTTATCCTTGGCCTGGCAGTTGCGCGGATCTTTGGTCAACACCGGGAGCAGCAGCGGCGATTCCGCGTCGTTGCCTTCGCCTTCTTAACTCCCTTCTTTTTCCTGAAGTCGGGCATGAACGTCTCTCTGGCTGCGGTGTGGGCAAACCTAGGTCTGCTCGGGGCGCTCTTTGTGGTCAAACAAGCCACGAAGATGGCGGGGATCTATCCAGTTGCCCGGCGCTATGTTGCCGACGACGCCATGTACACGACCCTGCTCATGAGCACCGGTTTGACGTTTGGGACGATCTCCTCGCTCTATGGATTGAACGCCGGGATCCTCACCCAAACCCAGTTCTCTTTGCTGGTCACGGTCGTCGTCTTGAGTGCCGTGATCCCGACAATGATCGCGCAGCGGCGCTTCCAACCCGTTTTCATGAAGGGTCCAGGGGACGCCGAGTCGGAGGTCAGCTCCTTGAGAGGGTAATGATGTATCGGAGAATCCTCGTCGCCTACGACGGCTCGGAGGGGTCTAAAAGGGCCCTGGGAGCCGCCGTTGAGCTTGCCAAGGCCCTTCGGGCCGAAGTGCAGTCCATTTCGGTCCAAGAACACCTGCCCTACTACTCCGCGACGGTGGGCGAGGTGGAGGAGGCAAAGCAGCAGGCCGATGGGTTCTTCCGCCGAATTACGAAAGAGGCCTGGGATCAAGCGGCACTGAAGGGGGTGGACTTGGAGACGAAGGTGGTCAGGGGGCACGAGGTCGAAACCATCGTGAGCTATTGCAAGGAAGGGCAGTTCGACCTGCTGGTCGTGGGCTTCATGGGGTATTCGAGTATTTTTGGGCGGATCATGGGCGGGACAACGCAGAACCTGAGCCGTCTGGCCCCGTGCAGTGTGCTGATCGTGAAATAGCTGAAGTCACGGATGTGATTGGCGGGAACTCAACGCTAATGTTGGGGAAGAGGGCCAGCCACCTGTGGCCCGTGCATATATCGGGATGAAAGGGGAAAGGGATGAGTGAGGCGCAACTGACCTTGCCGCATTTTGGGACAACCGAATGGCTGCTGCTCTGGTTGGTACTCCTCTCCGCACTGATTGCGCTGGGGTATGGACTGTATCTCGTGCGAAACGTCATCGCTCAGGACCCTGGTCCACCGAAGATGCGGGAGGTGGCGGCTGCAATTGAGGAAGGGGCGATGGCCTATCTCTATCGGCAGTTCCGCACTATGATCTGGTTTGTCCTGCTCATCACGGTGGGACTCTACCTGATGTACCGGAATATCTACAGCGCCGAGGAAGCGCTGCGGTACATCCCCATCGGCGTGGCCCTGGCGTTTTTCATGGGGGTGATGGCCTCGTACGGCGCTGGTTACGTCGGCATGTGGTTGGCGGTCAAGGGAAACGTCCGGTCGGCCAACGCCGCGCTCCAGAGCTTCAAGCGGGCCATGGAGCTCGCCTTTCGGGCCGGGGCGGTCTCGGGGATGTTCACCATCGGATTCGGGCTCCTGGGAGCGACCCTTATCTTTCTCCTGTTCCGCGAGAACGCAACGAAGGTCCTGGTGGGGTTCGGGTTCGGCGGGTCGCTGGCCGCCCTGTTCATGCGGGTGGGAGGAGGCATCTATACGAAGGCCGCCGATGTCGGGGGTGATCTTGTGGGCAAAGTCGAGGCAGGCATCCCGGAGGATGACCCCCGTAACGCTGCTGTCATCGCGGACCTCGTGGGGGATAATGTGGGCGATTGCGCGGGAATGGCGGCCGATGTCTTTGAGTCCTACGAAGTCACCCTGGTGGCGGCTATCATTCTGGGCGCGGCCACGCTGGCGGATCCCCAGTTCACGGGGCTCTATGGTGCCGAGGCATCCAGCTATGCGCTCAAGCTCATCATTTTCCCTCTTCTCCTACGGGCCGTCGGGGTCTTCTCATCAATGGTCGGCGTCTGGTTCGTCCGCGTGCCGGAGGGAAGACAGATGCGAGATCCGATGCGGCCGATCAGCATCGGGTACTGGATGTCTGCCGTCGCATCCGTCATCGGGTTCGCGCTTGTTACCTACTTCTATATGGTTGATCCCCTGACCGGGCGAGCCGACTTCCGCTTTTTCTGGGCAACGACGATGGGGATCATCCTGGCCCTGGCCACCCTCTGGTTGACCAACTACTTTACCCATCCGGACAAGAAGCCGGTGACGGAAACCGCGACCGCGACAAAGACCGGGCCGGCAACGATGCTCCTCACGGGCATGGCGGAGGGGATGGAGTCCACCGTCTGGGCGATTTTGACCATCGGGGCGACCATCATCGCCTCGCTGCTTATCTTCCGGGAGAGTGTTGCCCTTGGTGCCTACGGGATCGCGCTGGCGGGCCTCGGCCTCCTCACCACGACCGGCTTCATCCTGGCGATGGACACGTACGGCCCGATTACCGACAACGCCCATGGAATCTTCGAGATGTCCGGCGTTCACCACGAGGAGGCCAGCAAGACGCTGGCCTGGATGGACGCCATCGGCAATACCACCAAGGCCTTGACAAAGGGATTGGCCATCGCTACCGCGGTCCTCGCCGCCATTTCACTTTTCCGGTCCTTCATCGACGAAGCCCGTCTCTTCGAGGTGGGCATCCAGATCAATCTGCCGGCGGTCTTTGTGGGCCTCCTGATCGGGGCGGCGGTTCCTTTTCTCTTTTCCGCGTTTGCCCTGAAGGCAGTGGGAAGGGCCGCATTCCAGGTGGTTGAGGAGGTCCGCCGGCAGTTCAGGGAACGGCCGGGCATTATGGAGTGGAAGGAGAAACCGGACTACAGCCGGTGTGTCGATATCGTCACCGCCACGGCCCAGAAGGAGCTCCTGGGTCCGGGGATTCTCGCCATCTTTAGCCCGATTGCGGTCGGGTTCGCCCTTGGGGCGGGGGCGTTAGGAGGCTTTCTCGGCGGGGCCATTGTGACCGGGCAGCTTCTGGCTGTCTATATGGCGAATACGGGCGCCACGTGGGATAATGCGAAAAAGAAGATCGAGGATGGATTCCTGGGTGGGAAGGGGACGGAGTATCACAAGGCGGCGGTCATTGGCGACACGGTGGGCGACCCGTACAAGGACACGGCCGGCCCGTCCTTGAACCCGATGATCAAGGTGATGAATCTCGTGGGGATCCTCATCGCCCCCTTTGTCATCCGCGATCTCGGGATGGCAGCGCGCGGGCTCATCGTCACCGTCTCGCTCGCCCTCCTCGCGCTCTCCGTGGTTTTGAGCAAGCGGGGGTCCATCGCGTGACATCTTTTTTCTGTCCCCAGTGTTGGGAGGAGATACCCGAATCGGCGCTCGACTGCCCTCACTGTCGATACGACCTCTCGAGCTACGAGCGGCTGTCGTACGAGGAGAAGCTCATCCTTGCCTTGAGACATCCGCTCAGAGGGAACCGCATGATGGCGATACGACTCCTCGGGGAGTTGAAAAGCCACACAGCTCTGGCCCTATTTGAATCGATTCTGAAGACCGAGGAGGATTTCTATGTTGTTCGGGAAGTGATTTACTCCTTGACGAAGATTGGGAATGAAAGGGGCAAGCGAATTATCCAAGCTCTGCGGAGGCATCCGTCCAGCCTCGTAAGAATCGTCGCAGCGGAAGTGTCAGCCGGCCAAGGTCGTTGAAGGCTGAACCGGGAAGTGTCCCGACCTTTTCATGCGCGGGGGCACTGGTTGTACTGGGGAATTGGTTGATGGAAAAGGCCATTCAGGAGTATATTCGAGACCTTGTGATAGAATTACACCCGGCGATGCAGGTGGAGTTCCTTCCCCCTAGGGATATCGTCTATGCCGACCCGATCCATCCGGTGCGGTTCCGGACGGAAACCACCTCCGTTACCGTGGGCTTTCCCCAGCGGGTCGTCCTCTTCCCCGAGGGCAAGGCAGAGGTCCATGAGACCGTGGCCAGGGTGGTCCGGCTGCTCCCGTACTTTGAGCGGACGCAACCCCGCTCGGTCTCAGCCGGAGAGGAATCGGGTTCGCCCGTTGAGAGGACCTAGGCGAGTTCGAGCATCCGACGGATGGCGGTCCGAGCCCTGGCGGCGATGCCCTCTGGCACCTTGACCTCAAAGACCATCTCTTGGAGCGAGCGCAGGACCTTCTCCAGGGTGATCTTCTTC
>Ga0184627_10000818_pt1 | contig 12168 bp, 11 predicted proteins | sample PLM3_127_b1_FD_133150 | JGI IMG/M metagenome (GOLD analysis project Ga0184627, IMG submission 133150) | Groundwater sediment microbial communities from an aquifer in East River, Colorado, USA - PLM3_127_b1 | ecosystem: Environmental > Terrestrial > Soil > Riparian zone | place: USA: East River...
CTCCGCCGTCAAGGACTGGGTCGAGCGGGCGAACAAGTCCGTGGAGGGCGGGGTCCGCCTGGCCTACTTCCAGGCGCTGCGGGATGCCGGCGTCGTGGCCAAGGAGGCAGCCGCGGCCGCGCGGAAGGTCACCATCGACTTCAACAAGAAGGGCGAGATGGGGCCGGTGATGAACAGCCTCTACGCCTTCTTTAACGCAAACGTCCAGGGGGCCGCGCGGCTGGGAGACGTGCTCCGTACCCCGCGGGGCGCCAAGATCGCCGGGGGCATTGCGGCTTCGGCATGGGCGCTCGACCAGTACAACCGGGCCGTCGCGGGCGACTCGGACAAGGACGGGGTGAACGACTACGACGCGATCCCCGAGTACGTGAAGGAACGGAACCTCGTTGTCATGCGGGGCGAGGGTGGGAACCCCGTCCTCGTGCCGCTGCCCTACGGCTTCAACGTCCTCCACACCGTGGGCCGACAAGCGAGCGCGGTGCTCTCTGGCGCCACGAAGCCGGGCGAGGCGGCCCTGGCGGTCGGGGCGTCGCTCGTGAACGCCTTCAACCCCCTCGGCTCCGAGTCCGACCTGGTACAGCAGCTCGCGCCCACGTTCCTGGATCCGATCGTGCAGCACGTCATGAACCGCGACTTCGCCGGGCGGAAGATCCGGCCTGACTACCAAGCCGCGGAGCTGAAGCCCGACTCCGAGAATTACTACAAGAACATCAACCCCTTCGCGCGCTCGATCGCGGAGTGGCTCAACGAGCAGACCGGGGGCGACAAGCTAGCGCCCGGGTTCGTCTCCGTGAGCCCCGAGACGCTCGAGCACTTTGCCGGTTTCGCCACTGGCGGCCTGGGGCGCTTCGTCGGCAACACGATCGGGACCGGACAGGCGATCGTCGAGGGCAAGGTCCCGGACATCAGGAACATCCCATTCGCACGGCGCTTCGTCTACGAGCCGAGGGAGTTCGTGGACACCGAGAAGGTCCGCGCCGACTACCGCGAGGCCTTCGGCATCGAGCCCCTGCGCCGTGCGATGGTCGAGGCGGGCTACGCCCCGCAGCCGCCCGCGCGCAGCATCACGATCCCCAACAGCCTCGGGAAGAAGGTGGAGCTCACGCCGGCGGAGTACCGGGTCTTCGTCGACCACGACCGCAGGATGGCGGAGCGCCTGCGCACGGCGATGCTCGATCCGCGGTTCCGGCAGAAGACCCCCGAGGCCAAGCGCCAGTTCATCGAGCAGCGGTACCAGCTCGCCGCGGACGACGCGCGCCGGAAGGTGCTCCCGTTCGTTCTGCGCCGGGTACGGGCCGGAGGGGCGGAGTTCGTCTCGTGACGCCTGCTCGCGCCGGACGTCGACGGATTGGGCCGCCCCCGAGGATCCTCGGCCGCGGTGTGAACGTCTACCTTGTCGAGCTCGAGGAGTGGCTGCTCAAGCTGTGGCACTCGGAGGCCGGGGGCATTCCGCCCGGCTTCAAGAACATCGCCCCCCCGTCGATTGCCATTGACGGCGCCTCGAGTGCCGGCACCGAAAACAACGGTTGGGCAGCAGCCGATCACACCCACGGCATTGCAACAGGCGATCCGGCCGCCATTCGCCTCGGGCAACCAAACGCCGAAGGGACGGCCGATGCGGTCGCACGCGCCGACCACGTTGGTGACACGATCGTCCTCTCCGGCCAGATCCGGGCCCTCGTCTCCCTGAGGATCGGATGATCCTGCTCGACACCGCCACTCGTCGCCTGCGGGTGCTCCTCGGAGGAGCGGGGGCGATCCCGTTCGTCGCTTCCTACGTCGAGATCACCACCGCGACCCAGTCCCTCACCGCGGAAGCGTCAAATCCTGGCGTGACGAACGGAGCTACTCCCGTCGATCTCGTCGGACTCCCAGGGGTAGGCATCGTCCGTCAGGTGAAGTTGATCTGGATCAAGAACAGCTTGGGCGGAGCGGTAGACGTCACGATCCGCTACGACGACAACGGCACGAACCGCGACTTTCCATTCAACCTGCCAGATGGCCACTTCGCGCAGTACAACGACGGGGAGGGGTGGCGCTTCTTCGATGCGAGCGGGTGCCTGAAGACGCAGTTCTGCGGTGGGACTGGAACGAGCGCACAGCCCTCCTCGGCACAGTTCTCGGTTCTCTCGAACCTCGTCAGCGCCTTGACCTCGGCTCACAACGCGCTCTCGAACGTGGTATCGGCCGGTGGTGGCGGAGGTGGTGGGAGCGTCACTTCCAACGAGGTGAGCGCCGTCAGCGCGCAGGCGGCGTCGGCCATCAACGTCGTCTCGAACGCCCTCAGCAACGAGACATCGGTCCGCTCCGTTGCCGACGTCTCTCTCGCACAGGCTATCTCCGTAGTCTCCAACGCTGTGAGCGTGGTGTCGCAGGGGCTCTCCGTGGAGACCGCCGCGCGGATAGCGGCCGACAATACGCTGTCGCAGGCGATTAGCGTCGTGAGCAACGCTGTGTCCATCGTTTCCACCGCCGCGAGCGTGGCCGACGTCCACGCGAGCACTGCTTCTGCCGCAGCTACGAGTGTGGACGCCCGCGTCAACAGCGTGAACAGTTTCATTTCGGGCATTTCTGCTCGCTCCGTGGGCGGAGTGTCTACCCACGGTCTTCAGTCGGTCGTAAACGCGCTCTCCAATAGGATCTCGGCGACTGCTGGTGGATCGGGGAGCGTCACGTCGAATGAAGCGTCGGCCATCTCCGCGCAGGCCGCTAGCGCTATCAACGTGGTGAGTAACGCGGTGTCCATCGTCTCGGTCGCCGCTGCGGCCGCAGACGCGCACGCCTCCACTGCGAGCGCCGCCGCAACCTCAGTGGACGGGCGGGTGACGAGCGTCAACACCTTCCTGTCGGGGATCTCTTCCCGTTCGGTGGGCGGCGTCTCGACACACGGTATTCAGTCCGTGGTCGACGCCCTGAGTAACCGCATTTCGGCCACCGCCGGGGGCTCAGGTAGCGTGACCAGTAACGAGGCGTCGGCGATCTCCGCTCAGGCGGCGTCGGCGATCTCGGTGGTCTCGGCTGCGGTCACATCGGTAGACGGACGGGTCAACTCCGTGAACACGTTCATCAGCGGTATCTCGGCCAGGTCCGCGGGGACTTCCACTCACGGGCTTCAGTCCGTGGTGAACGCGCTCTCCCACACCCTCTCTGCCCTCTCCCAGGCGACCTCGGTCGCTGACGCGGCCCTTTCCGCCCGCATCGTCTCCGTCCTCTCCGTGGACGTCTCCAACCTCCGGAGCGCGGTCAACGTGGTGTCTAATGCCGTGTCTGTCGTTTCGACCGCCGCCTCGAACGCCCTCAGCGTGGCGAATGCGGCGAGCCAGGCGGCGAGCGTGGTCAGCACCGCCGCTTCGAACGCGCTCTCGGTTGCCAACGCCGCCTCCAACGCGGCCTCGATCGTCTCCGCCCGACTCGCGTCGATCATCACCACGGACCTCTCCGCCCACTCCCAGGCCCTCAGCGTTCACAGCCAGGCCATTTCGGTCCTCTCCCAACAGGTCTCCATCATCTCGAACTCGCTCTCCGTCCTGACCTCGGCCCACAACGCTCTCTCGAACGTGGTCTCCGGGGTAGTGAGCGGGGCCTCCGCCCGCTCCGTGGGGAACGTGTCGACCCACGGCTTCCAGTCGATCCTCAACGCGCTCTCGAATCGGATTTCCGTGGCGGCTGGAGGATCGGCGGTTCCGTCCTCCGCGCAGTACGCGAGCCTCGCCTCGGTAGTGAGCCACCTGGCCTCGGCGGTCAGCCTAGTGTCCTCCACGTCCCTCGGGGGTGGCTCCGCGACCGGCCTCCAAGCGGTTGTCGATGCCCTGTCCAACCGGATCTCCGCGGCTGGTGGCGGTGGTGGGAGCGTGACGTCTACGGAGGTTTCGGCGGTGAGCGCACAGGCCGCGAGCGCTCTGTCCCAGGCGATCTCCGTGGGGACCGCGACCGCGAACGACATCTCCAACAACCTCTCGAACGAGATCAGTAACCGGATCAGCGCCGACAACGTCCTCTCGGGACGCATCGACTCGGTCGCCGCTGCTGCCGCGGCCCCACAGGTGCGTATCCGCTCCGCTGTGGTGTCGGTCATCTCGGCCGGTACGCTCGTGGACATCGCGGGGCTGAGTATCGTTGTCTCTGCTGGGGGGCTGTACGCGATTGATGGGGCAGTGGCCTTTGAGAAGGCCACTTCCGGGGGCGTTGCGTTCGGATTCTCCATTCCTCCGCTGACCGGGGCCGGGAGCTTCATCACGATGGAGCTGATGGCGGTCGCGGGAACGCAGGCGGGGGCGATAGGCGCGGCGACCACTCACGGCTGGGGGCGTGCCGCCTTCAGCGCCACAGCCGCACAGCAAACCGCGATCGTCTCCGTCTCCGCGACGGTCATCAATGCCATCCGCTTCGTTCACACGAAGGGGATGCTCTGGGTCAGCGCTAACGGGACGCTCCAGATGATGGCACGCGGAAGCGTCGCGGCCGACTCGCTGAGCGTGCGCGGCGGCTACATCCGCGCCTACAAGCTCGCTTAAAGGAGAAACCTGATGCCATACCAGCAACTTGGGACCGAGATCACCACCGTCGTGGTCACTCCGACCGACGTAGCGATCGCGCTGGGTAGGAGCTGAGCCGTGGCCGCGGACATCAAGCTCGAAGGTGGTACGAGGTCTATCGTCATCAACGACGACGCCGCCTTGGCCAACAACGCGCGTGCGGCCGGCGACTACCAGAACGACACGACCTTGGAGCTGTTCTGCACTGCTTACCTTCAGGTCCAATATGACGGAGGCCCTCCCGCGGTTGGTGCCGAGATCGCCCGCCTCTACGTCCTTCCCGGTGACGACGATGCCTCCGAAGTCTTTCCGGACGGCGGCGATGCCGGGCTCGGGACGGACGACACGCCCCAGCAGGTCTTCTACGTGGGGAGCTTCGAATCCGTCAACCCCTCCACGACCGTCAACGAGGTGCTCGGCATACCTGGGATCTCGCTCACACCTGGGAACAACCGCTTCGTCCTCCTAAACGTGAGCGGTCAAAGCCTCGACTCGACCTGGGAACTACGGATCAAGCCTTACCACCTCCAGAGCGTGTAGCAGATGGGGATTCAGGCAAGGCCGGCGTCGTTCGGTTACGCACGGTCTGCAATCCGCCCGAATTCCCCCTATCGTGTGAACTGGCAGAGCCCTCAGGCTCGAGGGCTCGTCTCGTGGTGGCCAATCCTCCCGATCGCCGCCATCGGAGTCAATACCGCAATCGTCACCCAGCCGAACCTGGTTCCGGGTCCGGCCGACATCGCCTCACCGGCAGTCGCGGACGCTGTTGGTTTTGCCCCAGACTCGTTGCTACATACGGTTGCGCTGCTAACCGATACCGACGTGTCGATGATTGGTCCGGTGGCCGACACCCTGATCTCTGCATCGCTCGGGGCGATGTCATGTTGGATCAAGATTCTAGGCGACGGCCTCTCCAGCGACGTTACGTTCGGTCTGTCTCAGATCATAGGCGACGAGCTCGATGGTGGCTACTTCGGGCTACGGTACGGTAACAGAGCCAGCGCTGGCCAAAAGCTCCACGCGTACAACTGGGACGGTGACGACGATTTTGTAGCCGCGACGATTACCCAGAACGAGTGGCATCACATCCTCTGGATGCACGCGGGCGGCAACCTGTACCTTTACGTGGACGGGCGTGGAGCCTCCGCGGTCAGCGGCAATACAAGCTTCGTAAGTGGTGTTTTCACCATCGGCAGCACGGTGAGCACCTCTGCTAACGCTAAGATCGCCGACGTCCGAATCTACAACAAGGGTCTTGATCCGGCGACGATCTATCAGATGTGGGACCCGGCGACACGTTGGGATCTCTACAGCAAGCCCTCGCTGATCCCATGGATAGAGCCGCCAGCGCCCCGTTTCATCCTCGGCACGCACTGATGACAGTTCTCGATGTCAACACGAAGTACGAGACGACCTATTGCATTCCCCTTTGGCTCAGGGATCTTCAGATCAAGGCTGCGCTCAAGCGCACGGACCGCCGCATCCAGCCGCGCGAGAAGCACGAAGGGAAGATCGCCATCGTCGGCTATGGCCCCTCCCTGAATGAGACCTGGGAGCAGCTCAAGGGCTTCGAAGGTCCGACCATCTCGTGCTCTGGCGCAACCCGCTTTCTGATCGACCGTGGAATCGTCCCCGCGTGGCATGTAGAGGTAGACCCGCGCCCCCACAAGGTGAAGCTAATCGGCGCACCTCACCCCGACGTCGAGTACCTCATCGCCTCAACCTGCCACGCCGACGTCTTCGAACTGCTGAAGGACAGCAAGGTCACGCTCTGGCACGTCTTCTCAAACGAGGAGGAGGCGATCCGGGTCCTCCCTCGTGGCGAGTGGGCGATCACGGGGGGCTGCGACGTGGGGATGCGCTGCATGACCATCGCGCGCTTTTTCGGCTTTGCCGACATGCACATCTTCGGGATCGACGGGAGCTTCGGGGCCGCCGGTAACCGCCACGCCGCTGAGCACCCCCACGCGCAAAAGGCCGCCCCTCTCGAGTACGAGGGGCGCACCTTCTACACCACCCAGGCGATGCTCGAGTCCGCGAAGATGGTCTTTCACGAGATGAACCAGCTCATCGACGTGACCCCCACGTTTTACGGGGACGGCCTCGTCCAGGAGATGGCGAAGCACTACAAGCGTGAGCCAGCCAAGAGCTCTCAGATTGCGCTCAACCGCCCGGAGCTGATCTCGGCGAGCTACGCGGCGCTCAACCGGGATCTCCACGAGAGCAATCTCGCGTACGGGGTTGGGGGCGGGAAGTACGCCAAAGTGGCGATGAAACTCGCGGCGAGTCTTTTTAGCAGCTCTATCCTCGACTACGGGTGCGGAAAGGGGATGCTTGCGAAGGAGATCCCCTTCCCGATATGGGAGTACGACCCCGCGGTTCCGGGGAAGGAGACCCCACCGCGGCCCGCCGATCTCGTGATCTCCACCGACGTTCTCGAGCACATCGAACCCGAGAAGATCCTGTTCGTGCTGGACGACCTACGGCGCTGCACGAGGAAGATGGGCTACCTCGTGATCCACACGGGGCCGTCAGGGAAGACGCTGCCCGACGGGCGCAACACCCACGTCCTCCAGCGGAACGCTCAGTGGTGGGCGAAGATGCTCGGGCAGTTCTTCGTCGTGGCGAAGATCATCCAAAAAGGCCCGCTGCTCCACGTAGTGGTGGTACCGGGGAAGATGAAGAAGAAGGAGAAGGCACCCGTATCCGTGGCGTCTCAGGCTGTGGCCAGTTAGGAGGACAAAATGGCGGTGAAGGCAATCGGATCCGTGAGCAACTACAGGGTGGCTGCGGATCCGTCGAAGATGGTGATGGATGTCAACGTCTCGACCGTGAACGGCAACACCATGAACACGGAGTACGAGAGCTCCATCAACACGGCCAATTCCTCTTTGCTGCTAGCTCTCAAGTCGTTCGTGAGGGACTACGCCGAGGAGGAGTTGGACCAGTCATTCGACCTACTCGACAGCGTCAGGGTCTTTGGGCCGTTCGAGATACTGACCTAATAGGCCGGCGCCAGCATCTTCGCGCGCTCGTCGTACCACTCCTGCGCATGGTCGCACTTGATGAAGTCCTCGAACCACGGGCCCCCGAGGGTGTAGTGGAGTATCTTCGCCTGCGGGTTCGGGGGGTATTCCCCGACCAACCAGTTCCAGGCCAACGGTAGCGGCCCGACCCGCTCCTCGCCGTCCTTCCCCAACCAGAAGAATTGGTGGAGGGCGAGGCCGGAGGCGGTGTTGACATACTTCGGCGTGAGCGCTCGGCACTCCGCGTTGTTGAACACCATCAGGCTCGACCAGTTCTTGCAGCGGTAGGTGGTCTGCTCGTTACCGAGGAACTTCGTGGCGGACTTTGGGGTGTAGTCGTGTTTGCAGACCCACACCGCCTTTGGGTCCTTGCTCCAGTCCCGCCCCATGAGCTCCCAGATGTCGGCCAAGCACAGCATGTCGAGGTCCATGAAAACCGCGTAGCCCTCGTAGCCGCACAGGTACGGGACCATGAACCGTGTCAGGCTGAAGTCCGTCGACTCGTTGGCGGCCCGCGGACGGGTGTACTCCGGAAGGTGCCGCTTCGCGAGCGGGATGATCGACACTGGCCTCGAGGCGCGGCTCAGGATCGAGTGGGCAAGCACGTGGAAGGCCGCCGTCTCGCGCTCGTCGTACCCGATGAAGACCCGGAGCACGCCGAGAGTCTACACTGCTCGCCAGATGCTCGCCAGCTTTCGGGTCTGTCCGTAAGTTGGTGACCCGCCATGGACTCGAACCATGAACCCAGAGATTAAGAGTCGCTCAGGAGACCATCACGGCCGACCACTGACGGCCTGAAACGCCGTCGTGTTCTGACGTTTCACTCACTCTGGATCACGGTCGATCGCTGTGATACCTTTCCGCGTGCTCACCAACACTGAGCCATTCCCGGCCCGGTTGAATGGCGGATGGAGGCGTCTTATAAGCCGGCGCTCGAGCGCTGCGGCCACCTTCGCGTCGGCGCAGGGCCAGATCCGAAGGGAGTCGGTTTTGAGGAAGGCATGGAGCTGCTCATGTGTTCTGCTCAGCGGGCGCCCCAATCCGACGGTGCTCATTCCCACGTACAGGGCCTCGCCACCACGGACCCACGCGTAGACGAGCGGCCTCCGGGCAGCCAGAAACTGCTCTCCACGAAGCGTTACGGTGCCACCTCCAGAAAGGGCGCGCGCCGTCTGTTCGAGGATTTGACCCTCGCGCGCCGCGACGAATTCCCGGTGCTTCACCGGATCGCGCTTCTTGAGCGTCCACTCCGAGAGTTGCCGACGGGCTTCGTCGATATCCTTGGTTCGACAGGAACGCTGGATGAAACGCCCGGAGATTCGAATACCGACCCACCAGTAGCCACGCCTCTGAAACAGGTATCCATCTCCACGCATCGGTTCGCACCATAGCATGCGAAGCAAGGCCGTCCGGCTGACCAAGCGCGTTGTGGCTACGATCCCCACGCCGCCAGGGCTACATGGTGACCACGTAACGTGGGACTCCGAGGTTCGGGGCCTGGGGCTCCGCGTGCGTGCCTCTGGTGGGCGCCGGTGGGTCTTCCGGTACCGTTTCCGAGGACGTCAGCGGTTCGTGGTCATCGGCGAGCACGGCCAGCCGTGGACGGCTGACACCGCCCGGGACCGCGCGCACCAGCTCCAGGGGCTCGTAGCCTCCGGGATCGACCCCGCGGCGACGCGCGAGGCGGCGCGCGGGGTGCCCACTCTCGAGGTCGCGGCCACGCGGTGGATCCGGGAGCACGCGGAACCCCACAAGGCCCCCGCCTCCATCGACGGCGACAAGCTGATGCTCGCCCGCTTCGGGATCGCCTTCGTAGACCGGCCTCGCGGCGAGCTCAAGGACCTGGGCCGGACGCGCGTCGACGCCGTGACTCGCGAGCAGGTCGCGGCCGTGATCGGGCGCCACAAAGGGACGCCCATCCAGGCGAACCGGCTGCACGCGCTCCTCTCGGCGATCTTCAACTGGGCGGGGCGAGTGGGGGCAGACAACCCCTGCCGCGGTGTCCGGCGGTACCGCGAGAACAAGCGGGACCGGTTCCTGTCCGACGTTGAGCTCGCCCGCCTGGGGAAGGCGTTGCTCGAGGTCGAGCGCCTGAACGAACACAGGAAGCCCGGAGGCGAGAGTCCGATCACCGTCGGCGCGATCCGGCTGCTCTTGCTCTCGGGGGCCCGGCCGGCGGAGCTGCTCACCGCGCGGCTCGCATGGGTCGACCTGAAGGCCATGACGCTGCGGATCCCTCAGCCGAAAGAGGGAAGGCCGAAGGTCCTCCGTCTCATTCCCGAGTCGAAGTTGGTGATCATGTCTCTCCCGCGCTACAAGGACAACCCCTACCTTCTTCCGGGGCACCGCCGGGGACAGCATCTCGTCAACCTCCACGACGCGTGGGACCGGATCCGCGCGCGGGCTGGGCTTCAGGACGTCCGGCTCTACGACCTGCGGCACACCTACGCTTCGATCGTCGCGCGCATGCGTGAGTCGTTGCCGATTATCGGCGCGCTCTTGGGGCACCGCCGGCCGGAGACGACCTTGCGATACGTGCATCTGGCCGACGACCCGCTGCGCGGGGTCGCGGAGAGGGCTGGACGGAAGATCGCGGCTGCGCTGCGGTGGAAGCCGCCGGGGGCGTAGGGTCAGATGCAGGCTCTGTCCCAACCATCCCAGTCCAGGCGGTACCTGTGTCGAATGTCGCGTCGGGTACCCGGAAGTATCCAGTTTCGCCTGGCATCGTCCTCGGCCCTGCAAACTCCATCGCGCACCTGTCGCATTAGAGCGAAGAACGTCCCCGCTTCCGCGCACGCCTCCGTCCATTGTGTCGCGGTGATGTTCACGCCAGCGAAGGTGAGCCAGTGGCGGTCCGCAACTCCAGCGACCGCCGTCACGCTCGTGATGTTCTGTCGACATCCCGCCAGGTATCGCTCCCAAGCCTCGTCGGCCTGATCGGCCCTTGGCGCAAGCGACGCGATTTGGTGCTCGAAGTACGCAGTGCCGACCCTGCGCTTTATGTCGATCTCCGATTCTTGCTGGACTGCGTCGGTGCTGGCCGGAGTCGCCGCAGCGTTCGCCTGTTGGGCGAGGTGCTGAGGGACCTCGATCCGGATCACCTGCGGCGCGGCCGCGGCCGGTGGCACAATCTCACTCGCCGGAAGGTTCACGATTCGCTCTGGCGGGACGCCCGGCCGGGGGCCGGAGGGAAGCTGGAGCTCGACGGACACGTTGGGCAGTTGGATCACGGGAGAGGGCGCGGGGGGGATTGGGGCCTTGGCAACGGCTGGCGCCTGCTCGCGGTGCATGCGGTCGTAGGCGATGTAGCCGACCAAGCCCGCGATCGCGACGAAGGGCCAGGCCACGCTGAGGAACGAACGTTCCCTCTCGGGAGGCGGCGCCTCGCTCCTGGACGAAGCGTCCGGTATGTGCACGGGCCACTTCGATCGCTCTACCCCGCACTGGCAGCGGTCGAGACGTGTCGCCACCATCCGGTGGCACTCCGGGCACTTCCAGAAACGGCCCGTCTGATTCGGATTCATAGGCCCTCCAGGCACCTTCGAAGCAATGCCTCACCTTCTATAACGATCTGGGAGGGAAAACCGAACAACTCGCAACCCGATGCGGTAGTGAGGCTCGGACGATACGCCCCGGGGGCGCTGTGGGGCAAGCCATTCCGGTAGGTCTGGGCGATGTGCGAGGATCCCGCTTGCGTGCCACCCGTCGCCAAATAGCAGCGCGCCCTCCACGCGCAGGAGGGATTTCACCGCGATGCCACGGTCCATGGTCGGTTCGATCTCACTGAAGCATGCCCTCACGATGCTGGCGAAAGCCCTCACTTCCCTCGCGGCGGCCTGTCCGCCCGGCCTCGGGGTAGTCGCGGCAGCGCAGCGACGATCGCGTGCGACGCCTCGACGACGTCGCGGAGCTGCTGCGGGTCCAAGACGGGGGGCTTGAGCCCGAGGACCTCGTCGGCGGAACCGGCAGCCCGCTCAACCATGTCGGCGAGCACGTCGGCGTTGGGGACGCGCTCGCCGCTTCGGTACCTGTTGATCGTACTCGCGTCCAGCTTCATCGCTCGAGCGAGATCTACGTCGCGTAGACCTGCCGCCTTCAGGAGCCCGTCCAACCGCTGAGCGGGGCCGTCGGACCATCTTGCCGCCACGGCACGAGTATCGCCCGTCATGTCACGTTGGCAAAAAAACCTTGACATAGCGCCATGACACGACTACATTCGTGGCGTGACGTCACGAATTGAGAGTTTCCTTGACCATGTAGGTCAGTCGAAGACGGATCTGGCCAAGGCCCTCGGTCTGGATCCCTCAACGGTCAGCCGGAAGATCAGCGGGGACCGTCCCTGGAAGCAGATGGAAATCCAGGGACTTATAGCGTTTCTCTCGGAACGACTCAGCAGGCCGGTTACGTACGAGGAACTCTTCGGCACCACCCCCACCACCCCTGACGATGAGTCCGTGCTGGCACCCGAGCGGGCGTCGTGATGGCCTCGACACGCCCCGATATTCGGCCTGTCACGGTATCCGGCCAAGGGTCGGACGAGACGACGGTGACCCCCGCGGATCGGCTGCGCGACGCGCTCGCGATCCGGTGTGGCGAGCTCGAGGCGA
>Ga0184627_10000819_pt1 | contig 12152 bp, 8 predicted proteins | sample PLM3_127_b1_FD_133150 | JGI IMG/M metagenome (GOLD analysis project Ga0184627, IMG submission 133150) | Groundwater sediment microbial communities from an aquifer in East River, Colorado, USA - PLM3_127_b1 | ecosystem: Environmental > Terrestrial > Soil > Riparian zone | place: USA: East River...
GCACGGTGGCGGCTGGCCCGAGCCGTCTCAGCGCCACGATCGCCGCCTCACGTATCCCCGAGTCTTCCTCTTCCAGCAGGGGCAGCAGGTGTGGCACCGCCGCCGCTGCCCTGAGCTGACCCAGTGCCACGATCGCCGCCTCACGTATCCCTTGGTCTTCTTCTGCGAGTAACGGCAGCAGCTCTGGGACAGCAGCAGCGCTCCCCGTCTGCCCGAGCGCGACGATCACGGCTTTGCGTATGGCTGGTGTCTCATGCTGGAGCCACAGCGCCAGGTGTGGCACCGCAGATTCCCCCCAATACGTGACAAGCGGGAGCCACAGCGCGTGCGAGGTCCAGGCCGGGGGGGCAAGATAGAGCGCCAGCACCTGCTCAAGCAAGCTCTCGCTCAGAGCGAGGGGCACCTGGCCAGGAGGGGCCTCAACGATGACTCTGACCGCGTGCCCCAGGGGCCGGCACAGCAAATCGTGCGCGTTTTCCCGGAGGAGCGCTGCAATATACGCCCGGGTGTGCTCCCCCAACACGCCGCCCAGCAAGCGCAGTACCTCCTGCCAGGCCGGATCATACACGTGCGCCAGCGCTATGGCCCGCCAATTCTCCTGCTGGGCCAGCGCAGACGCCGCCAGATATTCGTGGAAGGTGCGGTGGAGAAAGAGCAGGGGACCGTCACGGTACTCTCCGGCGGTGATGAGAATCCCGTCGCGCTTGAGCTGAGCAATCAGCACGGCCGCGTTCCTGCCGTACAGCTCGTGTTGGAGGGGCAAGCGGTGCAGCCATGGCACCAGCGCCGTCCGCACACGCGATTCGCTGAACTGTTCGCATCCCTCCGCAAAGAGCGTATAGCCCACCACACGCAGACATTCGAGCATGGCCTCGACGTATGACGCACTAATCTCGCGCCGCTCCTTCTCCTCTTTCCAGTCACGCAGCAGCCCGCGAAGGCAGCGCTCGTAGAGGGCTACACGGCGCGCAGGAAAGTCCAGGTGTTTTTCGTGATACGCGCGGCACATCAGCGACAGCATCAATGGAATGCGCGCCAGCCCCCGCACCTGCGGGTGCTGCTCCAGCATCGCCAAGAACTGTGCTGCAGTTTCCAGTGTCGCGCCGAACCAGACACGTACGAAGACCTCGACGTGCGCCGGGTCGAAGGCCAGCAGTTCCAGCTCCTGGGCACCGGGGAGAGGCGAAGAAGTGTAGCCGACGATGCGCGAGGTCAAGAGCATGCGCAGGTGGGGAAACTGGCGCGCAAAGGCCTCCAGTCGCTGTTCCAGCCGCTGCCGAGAGTAAGGCTGATAGGTGATGGGCTGACCGAACGCGGGGATTTCCTCAGAAACCTCATCCCACCCGTCAAGCAAGATCGTACAGCGGTGCGTGGTGATCTGTGTCTGCACGTAACGGCGGAAGCCCTCCGAGCGCCCCATGCTCACGAGTACTACCAGAGCCTCCTCGAGCGCATCGTCGCGCTGGTTCACTTCCGACAGTCGCACGACGATGGGCACGTGGAGATCAGCCGGGCGACAGACCTGCTCTTGCAACTGCCGCAGGGCCTCGCGCGCGAGGCGCCGCGCCTCGTACCGTAGCAACCACGTCTTGCCACAGCCAGGGTCGCCTAGGATGATGGCACGCCGAAAACGTACGCCGGCGGCGTCATCCCAGGGCACGGACATCAGCGCTGCCTGAGGGATAGCGTCGCTGGTCTCAGGCTCTTCGCTTTCGGGACGGGCCCGGGTTGGGGCATAAACTAAACGGTCGACGTCCAGTCCCGCCGCGTGCACCCGCTCGCGTTCGGCCGCGCGCCACTGCTCGAAAGCCGTCCGGTCCTCCACCAACTGGACCATCTGGCGGATGGCATCAAAGCCGGTCTCGCCCGTCGCGTCGGTGCGTAGGTGGGCGGGATAGTACCGGGGTAACTCCGCCATCCGTCTGGTCAAGTGCTCCAGATACGCTTGCACTTCTTCGGCCAACTGCGACCGCAGCTCATACGCCGCTGCGGCCGTCTCTGCCACCACCACCCGCACTCGTGCCCCCGCCCCACCCGCCTCGAGCACTGCTACCGTCTCGTGTCGGTCTCTGTCGTTGGCCACGACAAGCGTGTCGACCTTGCTAGCAGTGGCTAATGCTAGCGTTTTTGCGGGGACGCCTTCGACGGTGCCCAGTTGCCCATTGCCATGTACCTGCGCCAGCACGACGACGCCTTCATCGAGCACTTTGCCCGTGAGCGCGCAGTAGAAACCACGCCCTGCTTGGCCGCTGGCAGAACTGCCATAGGCCATCTCAGTGGGCTGGCCACCACGGTGTAATCGCCAGCACCCATCCAGCCCCTGTCTCCCTGCTACGTGGCAGGCGGTGTGGAAGGCGTGCTGCAGAGCGGTTTCAAACAGGGAGTCAGGGCGCGTATGAAAGACGTCATCAGGGTGATGGAAGACCTGTCCGGTGCCCGGTGTCAGCACCTCCACGAGCAACGTTTCGTCCACGAAGCCCTGCGTTCCCTCGATATGCGCGACGGGTATGACTGCACTCCCTACCACCTGTCTGGGGGCGCTGAGAAAACCCCGGGCGCACTCCGAGATGAAGGCCAACCGGGCTTGAGGCAAGCGACACGCCGGAGGTGGTAGGTGCAACAGGGTGTCAAGGAGGTGCACTGCAGGCAGAGCAGCGGCCATACACCTGGCTTCGGTCAGAGGCAGCCCAGTGCGCTGGCTGTGCGCCTCGATGAGGGCGTCTACACCACCTTCAAAGCCAACGCATGCCAGGAGAGCGTCGAGGTGCCCCTGGCGCGCGGCGCGGGCAAGCCGCGCGGCCATGAGGAGATCCTCGGCATGGGTGACATACCGTTCACCAACCTGTGCGATCAGCGCGGGTTGGAGCGCTTGCAGGATGGTATCCCAGCGGCATAAGAGCGCATCAGTGTCTCGCTGTATGGCCGCTACACAGGCGTGGGAGAGTAAGCGCGCTTCGCGGATGAACTCGTGCCACACAAGGGGTCGAGAGCCCTTCCCCCCCTGCTCTAGTGCCTGCCATACGCTCTCCAGCGTGGTCTCCCACTGCTGGGCCTTGAGGGCTTGACGAATGGGCTCTAAAGGATCAGGAGAGGGTGGCAGCATCGTCTCTTCCTCCTAGAGGGTGCGCAGCGCCTGCCGGCTCGAGGCCGTCTCCCCCCGAGCCATTAGTCCAGTGCGCTATATTGGCACATTTTTTTGCGTTCCCCGAGTGGGATCTGACGATCCGCAGCCTGCCCAGCTGATGCCAACCGGCCAACCCCTACCCATTGACGACCTCAATGCCAAGCTCATGTAACCACAGACCATCACAGGCCCCATATTTCCAAGCGCGACCATGGCTGGGGTGGTGAGGTCATAAGCCAACATCAGGAGGGGAAAAGGAGCTGGCGGATGAAAGGGATTGCAGCGCGCAAAGTCCGGGACGTGTTGCGCCGGCAGTTCGGTTTGCGACCACTGAAGCGGGGCAAGGCCACAGGGCACGAGCTCTGGATGGATTACCATGGTCGCACCTGCCAACCGATGCTTCGGAAGAAAGATGTCCCCTATGCGGCCTTGTACAGCCTGGGCACTGAGCTGGAAAGCAAGGGTATCGCCTTGAGGCAGGTCTTCCTCGCGATGCTCAAGACCGCCGCGTAGTGCAGAACCCCAGCTTGCGAGGGTGAGGAAAGCGCTGGTGTTGAGGATATCTAACGAGAGGTGACGGCAGACAACGGCGTAGATGGGGCGGTGGACGTCCCATGGGGTGGCCGTGCTGGCCACGGCCGTACTAGCGGGTGGCCCCTCCCAGGGAAGTTGGCCTCCACAGCCTCTCATGGCCATGTGCCCGCAGCCCATGTAACCCTTGAGGCTCCTGACCCCCATACTTTGGAGTGAGCCCCGGGCCGAGAAGGTCCGAGGCCCTGTAGGCTCGCTTGCGTCCTCACGCCCAGAGCCTACCTGTCCCTCTCTGAAACCCCTGGCGGGTACTTTGCGCCAGGATATCGGGCAGGACGGCACCACCGGACCCCTCTGAAGGCTACCATGGCAGTGCAGTCTGTCAAGCCTGGCTGCAGATGGTCCTTTGGTGGTGCCTCCCTGCCTGCCCTTGTGCCGAAGGAGGCTCCATGAGCAGCAACACCCTTACCCTACCCAAGGCGCGGCGTGTCCGCGTTACCGATGCACTGTATGAGAGCGATCTGGTCGCTCTCGCCGAGCACACCATCGACGCCATTCGGATTCCACGTTACTCCTCAGCAGAGCTGTCCCAGGAGTGTGCCGAGCGTCTGCTCCAGCACCCCTTGTTTGGCTTTTACGCCAACGCCGCGAACATCGGCCGTGTAGGGATGGCCTACTTCGAGACGATCTTCAATCCCGCTCTGCGCGCGCGCTATTACAGCGAAGCGCGCCACATGATGCAGGCCATTCGCCAGGCCTGTGCCCCCTTGCTCACCCCTGTGGACCGGTTGCGGCTGGAACTCCAGGAGGCATGGCCGTGGGGGGCGAACATCGAGCACCTGGGTGAGGGCAAGATGTTTGTGGGCCTGTCGCGCCTGTTTGCGGAAGGTTCCGAGGCGCTGCCGCATGACGACCACCTGTGGCGGGACGCTCCCCACAGCGCCCTGGCGCACGAGCTCCGCACGCAACTCACCGGCAATGTGTATCTGCGGGTGGGCGAAGGTGGTGAGCTGGAACTCTGGGATCAACAGCTGACCGCCGAGGAGTTCGAGACGCTCCGCTTGCCCGGGAGTTACGGCCTCGACCGGGCGCGCCTCCCGGAACCGGACCTGACGCTGCAGCCTGAGGTCGGTGAGTTGATCCTGTTTGACCCGACATACCTCCACGCCGTGCGGCCCATCACGGAGGGGGTGCGTATTACCGTCACCTTCTTTATTGGGTACCGCGGCCGGCAGCAGCCCTTGACTTATTGGAGCTAATCCCGTGTTGCCCTGCCAGCCAATGCTGGCGGGGCAACCGCTGTAAGGAGGGACCAAACCCATGACGCACAAACAGTATCTGTTCGACCCCGTAACGCAGGGGCGGACTCGCATCACAGCGCTCGGCCAGGACGACCATGACCGGGTCTGGTGCCGACTACAGTCAACGCTGTTTCATCCCCAAGGGGGCGGCCAGCAGGCAGACCAGGGGAGCATCGCCGGGATTCCGGTGCTGCATGTCGCCCACACCGACGACGGGGAGGTCGTGCATTACCTCGCCAGTATGGACGGCATGGCGGTGGGGCAGGAGGTGGAACTCGTGGTGGATACGGCGTGGCGTCTGCGTAACGCGCGACATCACACGGCGGGCCACCTGATTGCCGCGCTGGTCGAGGACGGCTTCCCGGGCGTCCGAGCGGTGGCGGGCCACCATTGGCCGGAGCAGGCGCGTGTGGAGTTCACTGCCGAGGGTGCCACGCCCACAGACGCGCTCCGCCAGATGCTCGCTGCGGCGCTGCCCCAGGCCATCGACCGGCAGCTGCCCGTCCGGCTCTGCGGCGATCCGCTAGTGCAGCGGGCGATCGCGATCGGGGACTATCCGCCTGTGCCCTGCGGGGGCACGCACGTTGAGCACACCGGCGTGCTCGGTAAGGTGGAGATCACCAAGGTGCGGAGCAAGGGCAACTGGTTGCGCCTTAGCTACCGCGTGGAGGAAGGGCCGGCTGGCAGCGCCCTGGGGGATGAGCTGCGGCCTTGGCATGTGGAGCCCCTGCAGCCCTAAATGCTGCCATATTTATCAATCTGGAACCCGATAGGAGTATGAGATGAACACATTGCGCTCGTTCATTCTATTAACCCTTCTCGTTTTGTTTGGCTCGCCAGCATTTGCGGTTGCGGACGATCATGGCAATGCCTGCAACACGGCGACCACTGTCTCCGTCAACAGCACTCGGGCCGGCACCATCAATACAGCTGGCGATTGGGATTATTTTCGTATTGCGGTGCCTGCGGCCGGCACGCTGACGGTCTCCACCACGGGCTCAACTGACACGTATGGCTTCCTGAAAAACGCCAGTTGCGCGACTCTCGCCAGCAACGACGATTACAACGGCAACCTGAACTTCCGGATGACCAGCCCCGTGACGGCGGGGACGTACTATGTGGCGGTGCGGCATTACAGCAGCACGGGCACCGGCGCCTACACCCTCACGGTGGGGTTTGTGGCGTCCGCGCCGCCGGCAGACGATCACGGCAATACCTGTGACACGGCGACGACGGTCAACGTCAACAGCACTCGGGCCGGCACCATTGGCACCGCTGGCGACATTGATTATTTCCGTATTTCGGTGCCTTCTGCCGGCACGCTGACCGTCTCGACCACCGGCGCGACCGACACATATGGCTTCCTGAAAAACGCCAGTTGCGCGACTCTCGCCAGCAACGACGATTACAACGGCGACCGGAATTTCCGTATCAGCAGCACCGTGCAGGCGGGGACGTATTATGTGGCGGTGCGGCATTACAGCAGCACGGGCACCGGCGCCTACACCCTCACGGTGGGGTTTGTGGCGTCTGCGCCGCCGGCCGTGGGTTGGTCGGACGTCACGGGCTATCGCCACGCCGAAACGACCAAGCAAAGGGCCATCGTCGCGGCCGCCCTGAACGGCGGCAATAGGCCGTCGCCTCAGTCGATCACTGGGAGCCCTTGGCTGACGGACATCTCTGATAACGACGGAGCGCGCATGCGTGCGGCCATCCAGGATGTGTACGATCACTGGAACAGCACTCGGCGGCCCCCCTTGCCGCTTCCATCCATCCCCACAGCAGTGCAGAACACCATGCGTACCCACCTGTCTCAAACGTACCCCCCGAGCACGTACCCGGGGTTCGCCAATACCAACGACCAGAACGCGTTCATCGAGCGCATCAGGTCGGTCTTTAACGGGACTGTGCCCACCACCGACGACGGGACGCTTGCCTACTTGGGTATCCGCGCGCAGTGCAAGGAGTTCGCCGATCGTATGGTGCAGGCCGGCGGTGGCACCAAGCACACTTACGGCTCCACGGCGGTGGCCAGGACGAACATCCGCCCCGGGATGTACGCCTTTAAAAACGGCAATGGGCACGCGGCGATTATCGTCGCAGTGTATTGGGATGCCAGCGGTCAGCCGGCCCAATTGCGCCTCGCCGAGTCGAACTGGGGCACCGGCTGGGCCAACACCCCAGGTCAGGTTCCCTGGAATCGTACCGTGGCCACGGGGCGCCAGGTTCCCATCGCAGACTACTATGTGGTGGCGACGGAATAGCAGCGCACACCTACGGTTCCATGGGTCTTGGATGGGTGATGGTGGCATAGCCTCTAAACACAGCGAGCGGTCTACGTACCGCTCGCCTTATTAATAGTTCTGTGAACAGCAAGGGGAAATCTATGTCTTACAGCAAGAAGGTGCTTTATGTGGCCATGAGCGGGGTCATGAGCGGTCTCTTCGTGTTGACCCTCTTTGCGGGACGCCAGCGCAACGAGACAGCGGAGCCGCCGCAGGTGTCCGCAGCATCAAGACAAGCGCAGCAGACTGCGAAGGCAAAGCAGGCCATCTCTCCCCCCACTAGCGCTGCCAGGGCGGCGTTCCAGCACAAAAATCCGATGATTCAGGGGGAGCCTGACCGCATCGCGCCACCCGAAGAGGTTCTGCCATCCCAAGACAAGGTAGCGATCAAGGCTGGTATCGCCAGGATGGACGATTGCCCCCAGTGCCTGGAGCGCATTGCGGCGTTTCTGGACGATCCGTCGCAGGATGTGGCCGACAAGATCGCATTGGGCAGGGCGCTGATGCAGTCCGGAACGCAAGCGGACACCCTGTTCTTGGTTAACGCCATCCTGTACGCCCACCTGAGAGAAGAGAGTGACTTGAAAGATGGATTGATACAGGCGTTGGCCGACGTGCAGACGCCGGAGTCCACCGCCGCGCTCATGCGCGTCATCACCGAAAGCACGGCCGACCTGGACTTTCAGCAATTGCCGGCAGATCTGCAAGACGCCATCCGCAAAGCTATCAGGCTGAATCCTGACAGCGCAATGACCGGACGCATGCTCGCCACGCATTACACCAGCCAAGGATCGCCCGAGATCGCCCAGGATCTTGAGAATGTCCAGCATCCCGGCATGGTGGCCCTTCTGGCAAAGGAAGCCTACGAAAGCGGGGATATCTCGCGAACTGAGCACCTGACGGATCTGCTCTCGACCATCGACGATCCGCGCACCTTGGACGGCTTGATGTTGCTTGCCGAGCACAACGTTATGCCATTGGATGAGGCAACTGGCAGGGCGTATGCATGGGCCAGCGAACTCGGTGACAAATTTGATCACGATCACTACGCAGCTTCTTTAAGTGACTTCGATGCGCACGCGGTTCAGCGCGTGGTGGCGGCATTCGTGCTGGCGGCCTCACCAAACACCGAAGAGACACGCGCCGCTTTGGCAAAAGCCTACGACCACGAAAACGATCCCCTCGTGCGCAGCAAGCTGAAGTCCGCGATGCAGCTGATATGGGATCATCCCAAGTGAGGAAAATAATGGCCATAGAGGCTGGGGGTTTTTGTATATATCATCACCATCCCAGCGCCCGCCCTGCCCGACGCAGAGCGCCACCACGCGCGGCACGCCCGCGGCTAGCAGCGCCAGGGCATCACAGGCGCCCTCGCCCATCCACAGGGGCGCAGCGCCGGCCCGCAGCGTGGCGGCGTTAAAGTCGCCTGCGCGCCGGGCAGCCGAGGGGCTTTCCCCCCGTGCCTGGGGAAAACGGCGGCGCGGGCGCGGCAAACCGCTGCTGCCAGCGCCGCTTGAGCAGTTTGCCTAGCGCGCGGGCAGGACCGCTGGCTGCAACCTGCTGCCCGCGGCGGTGCCTGGTGTACCTTATCGTCCGTTCGTGCGTAAGCCCCGCCCCGCGACTACGCTGCGCCAGGCACGCCGGCGCGAGGCGGGGGCCGCCCGGTGCCGCATGTGCCGCAGAACAGGCGCCGTGCGGACTGGGCCACTGCCCGCCGCCGTGCCGGTCCACCTCCCCGGGCCGGCGCCAGTGCGCCAGCGACCAGAGCCCCGTGGAGCGCCGCTCCCAGCCGCTGCAGGCGCAGGCGCGGTGCCCTATCAAATACTTCGCTTGCCTGCAGCCCAACCCGTGACTCTGTACCCCATCCCTTCAGCTCTGGAAGCAAGCAATTTCTTGCTTGCGAGTGCCCCACCTAGAAAGGATTTTCTGCCATGATAGTGCGCAAAGGCATGTCCCCTATAATGCCCCCCACATGGTTGTATTTTGAGGCCGTGCTTGCGGCGGCGTCTCCGCACGTGCTTGCAGCACGACCTCCTCTGACTGAAGGGGGCCTGTATGAATCTGATGCCTCAGATATCACCGCATCTATCGTCGTTTATCTCACCACGGCACGGCTCCAATGCTTGGGCGCAGCGCCGCGACATCCTTGCCGCCTGGCAACGCGGTTCCCAGGGCGAGGTGCGGCCCATGACGTTAGAGTACGCGCCAATTTTGGCGTGCAACGCGGACTGCTATGGCTGTCCCTATCGCCGGTCCAGGCTGCACGCCGGCAGCGGCATGGTGGCTCCGGGAGCGGTGGCTCTGGAAGACGATATCCAAGCCGCCACACCCGAGACGGCGCAACGGGTTCTCGACGCTGCATACGAAGGCGGCGTCCGCGGCGTCCTGTGGACTGGGGGTGGAGAGCCAACTATTTGGGCACCGTTGCTCGCTATGCTGGCCTATAGCACCCAACTGGGTATGCTGAACGCCCTGTACACCAACGGGTTCGTGTTGGGGCGTGATCCAGACTACGCTCACCACGTACTTGCGCCTGCAAGCGGTCTGGTCTTCGTCAGGATGAGCATTAATGCGGTGACGCCTCGCGTGGTCAAGCGCCACTGGGGTGTCGAGCCAGACGAGGTTAGGCTCCAGTTAGCTGGCCTAGTCCGACTGCTGGAAGCCCGGAATCGGCTCCTGCCGATGTACCACGAGCAGCGCCTGCGTGTGCCGTCCATTCAGATCTCGACGATCATTGACCGCCAGAATGTCGGCGACCTCCTCGGGATCTGTGAAACGGTCGCTGCCATCTTTGCGCACTATCGTGAGGTGCAAGGCGATGAGGACCGGTGCATCGTGCGTCCCATGACCTACCATGGCAGATCGCGGTACAGTGTGCGTGATCATGCTGACGAGGTAATTCAGCAGATCATTGAAGTCTGCGGCACGGCAGGGCGTGGCCGACGCGCTCTGGCGGACGCGGGGGTCGATCTGTTCATGGGGTTCGGTCTTCCGCTGGTCGAGGCTGGGGGCGTGCCGACGTACTCCGCCGTGCTCGAAAGCACCTACGCCGAGCGGGACGTGTCCCTCGCCACGGGCCTCTTCCTCATTGTTGGGCCGAATGGGGCCGTGTACCTCTCAACGGAACACAACTGTTCCGATGACACGTGGTCCTTCGGCAATCTCAAAGACCAATCGGTCGAGGAAGTGTACCGCAGCGAGCGCCGGCGACAACTGCTGGATTATGCGAACGTGCATCGCTGGGGGCCCGACGTCGCTCAGCCAACGTCCCGGACCGCCCGCTTGGATCGCATCGCCAAAGCGGTCTCGCAGCGCATGCTGAGCGCGGAAGACCTAGAGCAGATCCGGCAACTTTCCCTGGCCAGCCATGTACTGATCTTGGACTAGGGGATTCTAGAGCTTTCTGTTGAGCCAGGTCATAGAGGAAGATGAACAACTGTGGATGCCAAGGCCAGCCTGTGGCCCAGAGACAGGCTGGCCTTGATCGCCTATCCAGGAGGAGAAAGCACACCATGCACACCATGCAGTTTGTGGATGATGAGTCCTGGCAAGAAGAAATCGGTCGACAAAACGACCTGGCCTGGGAACTACGGCAACACCAGCTCCAGGATCGCCTTGAGCCTCTGTCCCTCGCGGCCGTGCTGCGCTACCTCACCGCGTTGCATCTCGACATCGGCTTCATCGAAGATGATCTCTCAGAGGTGCGTTATTTTCCTTGCGCTGACACTACTGGATCATGGCCCTTTATCGTGCAGTTTGCCCCCCGCCGTGCCCGACGTCGCGCCGTGGGCAGGACTGGCCGCTGTGCGTTCGATACGCAGGACTTTCGGCGGCAGCAACGCGGCCTCCAGTACTTCTATCACTTGACGTTGAATGGGCGCCGCTACAAAGCCCTGACTAATCCCTATCCCTTCGCACCGTTCCACACGTCCATCGCGAGTGATAAGCACGAACCGCAGGGATGGCACGAGCGCGATCCGGCGGCGCAGCGCAGCAAGCTCCACCGGATCGTCGCCGATCTGTTTGCGCTCGCCCAGCACCTCCCAGGCTGGGTCGCGATCTACAATGGCATCGACGCTGGAGCCACCATCGACCATCTGCATTTCCATGTCTTCGAGCTGCCGCCGGGCCATGGGCAGTTCCCCATTCAAACGGCCGCCGCACAGGGGCACACGGGGCCTGAGGCGGTGTCGCAGCTGCGTTTTGGCGGTGATCGCCATTATCCCCTGACCGCCTTCCGGTTCGGCGGGGCTCGTGAGGCGGTTGTTGGGGAAGCCGCCGCACTCCTTGAGCGGTGGACTACGCGCGATCCACACGCCGCGACCGCGAACTTGATGGCTGTTACCGAAAATGCGCAGAGTTGTCTGTATGTCGTACCACGCAATCGCTTTTTCCAGTTTGCTGCCGGCTTCCCTTACCGCGTCGGGTCGATGGAAGTTGTCGGCCAGTTCATCTACTCGCAGGAGGAAGAGCTGCACGACCTCCAGGAAGGGCGTATCAACTTCCGGCGGCTCTGGCACATTCTCAAGGCGGTCCACCTGCCCGCGGCACAAGAGTTAGCATAGGGGAGAGGCTATGAACGGTGATAATGGTCGGCACGATCACATGGTTCTGGTAGTCGCATATTTGCACGCTCAGGGATATCCCAACAACCAGGCTGTTGTGCTCCTGCAGGAGAGGGGGTATCAGATCGGTGAGCCTGCGTACTCCGGGTATCTTGCGGAAGCAAAACACCTGGGGCTCGTCATAATTCAGCCGAATCCGGACGTGTTCACCGGAGACGTTGTAGAAGCTATGCAAATGCTGACGTCCCCTGACCCCCATTTAGCACCCGCACTCAAAACACTCGCCCCTGCTAACACCCTCAAGCATCTGTGGATCTTCTACAGCGGACAGGAAGGGACGACGCCA
>Ga0184627_10000820_pt1 | contig 12152 bp, 13 predicted proteins | sample PLM3_127_b1_FD_133150 | JGI IMG/M metagenome (GOLD analysis project Ga0184627, IMG submission 133150) | Groundwater sediment microbial communities from an aquifer in East River, Colorado, USA - PLM3_127_b1 | ecosystem: Environmental > Terrestrial > Soil > Riparian zone | place: USA: East River...
GATACGAGGCGATCGCAGAATCTGTCTAGTTAGTGAGCGCTCACTTACACGGCACCTTTATGCTGCAATGCGATGGCCGCTAGGCTAAAGGGCGCAACACGCACGCTGACCATGACTGAGGCTGCGGCGGTGCTGAACATTGCCGGCCATACGCTCAAGTCTTGGATCGATCAGGGATGTCCGCACCAGAAAATCGCTGTCACCCGCGGCCGTGGCATCGAATATCAGATTGATGTCGGCGCAGTCATGCGCTGGCGGGAGAAGCGGGCGGTCGAGGCGCTGAGCCAGCAATTTGACGATTTGACTGCGGACGAGGCCAGGCGACGGAAGCTCATTGCAGAGGCGGCCTTGATCGGGCTTGAGCTGGCCAAGGCCAAGGGCGAAGTCGCAGTTATTGCGGATTATGAAAAGGTGCGCGGGACCCAATATGCTCGTGTACGTGCGCGCTTACTTGCGGGCCCAGTGTCTGTTTCCGCCAAGGTTGTGCATCTTGGCGACCTGAATGCGGTGAAACTCGTATTAGAATCGTGGGCAGATGAATGCCTGCGAGAGTTATCCGGATTCGCTGCTGAAAGTCTGGCAAGCGGATTGTCGGGCGATGTTGGCGAACCTGAAGCCGGTGCCGCGGCTGACAGTCTCTGAATGGGCTGATACTCACCGAAAACTAAGCCCGGAAGCTAGCTCGGAGCCTGGGCAGTGGACAACAGCTCGGGCTGAGTACCAGCGGGAAATTCTGGACGCGATCAGCGATCCGGACACGCATACCGTAGTTGTGATGTGCAGCGCTCAGGTCGGCAAGACCGAGATGTTGCTGAACGCGGTTGGGTATTTCATTCATCAGGATCCGTCGCCGATTCTGCTGATCCAGCCGAATCAAGAGCCGATGGCCGAGACGTTCAGCAAGGATCGTCTTGCTCCGATGCTGCGCGACACGCCTTGCCTGCAAGGCCTTGTTTCCGAGCCGAAGTCGCGGGACTCCGCGAACACTATCCTGCACAAGCAATTTCCTGGCGGCCACATCACGATTGCCGGCGCGAACTCTGAGGCTTCGCTAGCGTCACGCCCAATCCGCATTGTGCTCTGCGATGAGGTCGATAAGTACCCGGCCGCCGTCGGGAAGTCTGGCGATCCGGTGTCGATGGCGAAGATGCGATCGACCACGTTTTGGAACCGTAAGTTAGCACTCACTTCCACGCCAAGCCTCAAGGGATATAGCCGTATTGATGATGCATACACAGAATCCGACATGCGCCGATATTTTGTGCCTTGCCACAAATGCGGCTTGTTTCAGGTGTTGGACTGGGCGCGAGTGAAATGGGATGACGGAAAACCCGAGACGGCTCGGTATGAATGTGAATGTGGTTCCACGTGGAACGATGGGCAGCGGTGGAAAGCGGTTCGGCATGGGAAATGGGAGGCAGAGAAGCCGTTTACCGGTGTTGCAGGATTCCACTTGTCGTGTCTTTATTCCCCGTGGGTCAGGCTGGCCGAAGTCGCGCGCGCGTTCTTGGACGCTAAACACTCGCGCTCGAACGAGCGGATGCAGCAATTCGTGAACGAGTCCTTGGGCAAAACCTGGGAGGTCGAAGGCGATGGTGTGGCGGATGAGTCTATCGCCGGCCGCGGCGAGGTCTGGGCTGACCAGCCGACGTGTCCGATCGTGACTGCTGGCGTCGACGTGCAAGACGACCGCCTAGAGATCGAGGTCGTCGGCTGGTCAGAGGGTGAGGAGTCCTGGTCTCTGGACTACCACGTGATCCACGGCGACCCATCCGCGCCGACGCTGTGGAACGATCTGGATCGCTACCTTCTAGACAAAAAATTGCATGCGGTCTGTGTTGACTCCGGCGGCCACTACACTCAAGCGGTCTACGGGTTTGTGCGGCACAAGATGCGGCGCCGTGTCTACGCCACGAAAGGCATGGCCGGGCCTGGGCGACCGGTCTGGCCCAAGCGGGCGAGTCGTAACAACATCGGCAAAATCAATCTGTTCCTGGTCGGCGTGGACGCGGCCAAAGACCAGATTTACTCACACTTGCGCCTCAAGACGCCGGGGGCCGGGTACTGCCACTTCCCGTCTGACCGTGACGACCAATATTTCAAAGGCTTGACCTGCGAGACAGTGAGCACTCGCTATCACAAAGGTTTCCCAATTCGCTACTGGAAAAAGCCGGACTCCGCTAGAAACGAGCCTTTGGACTGTCGTGTCTTGGCCTACGCGGCCTTGTGTTCAATGTCCGTGAATTGGGCTAATATGCGCAAGCGCATGCAAGTGAGCGCTAACAAACCTGCATCAACCGACGCCGAACCGAGCACTGAAAATGTAGCTGATGTCGCGCCCAGTTTTCAAAGGCCGATGGCCGACGCTTTCAAACGCCGGCCGGCCGGCAATTGGATTACGGGGTGGCGCGACTGACTTTCTGAGGAGTCAAGATGTCCGCCACCAATGCATTCGAAGATAAAGTTCTCTCCCTGTATTTCACGAACGCGGATGCCGCCAACATTGGCGATGCGACCGGACTTCGTGGCAGCACTACCGCCGGCAGCGTATTCATTTCGTTGCACACTGCGGATCCCGGCGAGACAGGCGACCAGACCACAAGCGAGACTGCATACACGAGCTATGCGCGGGTCGCGGTAGCGCGATCGTTGGCTGGTTGGACCGTCGCGACCGGGAACTGCGACAACGATGCTGCGATTGTGTTTCCGACGTGCGGTGCCACTGGTTCTACCATCACTCACTTCGGGGTAGGGTCTGCCACTTCCGGCGTCGGATCGCGCGATCTGAATGGCACATCGAGCTTAACGGTTTCGACCGGGATTACGCCTCAGTTTGCCATCGGCGCACTTGATGTGTCGCTGGACTGATGTCGATTCTAATAAACGGTAGCCAAGGTTATCCATCTGCGCTGATGCAGAAACAGCGCATCATGGTTTCTGATGTCCACGACATAGTGCGGCTCACGATCGGTAACAACAACATGGATATGAGCTACGAAACTGCGTTGCAGGTCAGCGGATGGCTTCGCATGCATGCCAAGCGAGCAAAGCACAATGCAGGAGACTTTTCTCGCAAATGGCGCGTGCTCGGCATTCTTGATGGGCTGAAGGAATAAGATGATCTTCCTCAGTGCCACGACTGATAGTCTGCAACTCGTTACATCTTCGGCAGCGACAACACCTATCCTCGCTGCATCGGGCGCAGCTATAACACGCACTCTGAAACAACTTACATAGGTAGGAGGATGCATGGCTCAGTATTCATTCGGCATGCGAGGAACAGTTGTCGGCACGAACCTGCGCGCTATGATGTCGCTGTTTGCTGCTGCCGCTGCCGGTGGTCGTATACGTGAGATTGGCGTATTTAACACTACATCGACTGCGCTTGCAGTTGCATTGGTGCGGCTTACGAATGCGACAGGAGTAGGTGCCGGGCAGACCGAAGGCGAATACGATGAGAACATGCCAGCACCGGAATGCACCATATTCGCCGGTCACACTGCTGACGGTGGTGTCGGGCAGGTTCTTCGACAATCATCAATCGGGGCCTCAGTAGGTGCTGGGTATATATGGACTTTTGGCGGCTCAGGATTGGTTCTTCAGGCGGGCACAGCGAATGGTATAGGAATCATCATTCCGACAGGCACCGGGCAATTTTGCGACTTGTATTACGATTGGGAAGAATGATGTATGGCTGCGCAGCGTATTGATTTGCTGCCACTGGCTATTTATTTAGATGGGAGCCAAACATTCGTCCCGCGAGTGATCCCTGATAACATCGTTGGATTAGTTCTCGAACTTCAGCGTTGCACGATGGCCGACTTGACGGTTTGGCCGAACCCGCTTACTCACTTGTGGGCGCGCATGGAACTGAGCCTCGACGGCGGCCTGACGTGGATTGCTGCGGGCGGCATAGGTTCGTTTGGCGGCATTTCAATTAGCCCAGGCAACATAGAAGTCGCTGACAGTTGCCTAAAGATTGATCTACTGCCTGGTCTTGGGCGCATGCTACGCGGTCAGATAGATGTTACGAACGGGCCGATTCGCACAACGGTCAGTATTGTAGTGGATGTCGTACGAGGCGGTCGTATCATTCGTCCACCGAGATAATGTATGCCTATCGCTTTTGACAATTCTGGCAAGGCCGATGCTGACGCCGTCTCATCTTTGGAGTCCCCGGCTTGGCTCATTTCAGGCTCTAACCGCCATCTTGTTGTTGGGGTAGGAGTCATAGAAATAACTACGCCGCCAGACCCTAGTTCGGTGAAACGTAACGGAAGTGGCGGCACGAATCTTACGCAAAACGGCTCATCTATACTTTTTGATAGTAGTCAATATCGCGGATCAATATGGGAATTGGTGGCCCCGGCTGCGGCTAATGAAACGATCTACGTAGCATTGGCCGAGACATGCTACCGAGTTTTCATTATTGGATGCAGTTTTACGGGGGTGAATCAGATCACACCAACCCGTACTCGTACTACCAATAATGCTACTAACGAGGCAGATCCAGGACCGGCAACTGTAACATGTGCGAATACAGCGTTGAATGACCTGGTGGTAGATTTTCTGGCTTGTGGCCAATCCGGTGGAACGGCGACTAACGTTGCGGTTGGCGCTGGGCAGACCGAGCGTGCCGTCGTTGAGTCTCCTGATCTTGATATTCTGGCAGGCGGCATGTCTACCGAGCCGGCCACCGGGTCATCGGTCACGATGACCTGGGATGTAACTGCAACACTAGGAGTTCATCATTACGCGCTTTTCGGGCTGCCGCTGATCCCGACTGATGTCACTCCACTTCGTGTCGTCTCGTCTCCGTTAAGGTGGTAGCGTGGCATCGAATCTATTGTTTGGTGTCCGCAGTACGACCGGAGGAACCTGCCCGGCATCTTGGGCCACGGTTCCTGACCTGACATCAGGCAATCTCACTGTCGCCGGGACAAACAGCGTAGTTCTTGTCATCGCGCAGGTTCAGATTGCTGCGGCGGCGGACACAAACGCCGAGTTCCGATTCCTGATCAACGGGTCTGCCGTCGGCTCCCCGGTGCTCAAGGAATTCGCTGACGCCGCGGTCGGGGAGGTCGGCAGTATGACCCTCGTTCATGCGGTAACCGGCCTATCAGGGGCAGCGAACACCTTTATTTGCGAATGGCAAATTCCTACAGGTGGGACAGCGGCGACAATTGATACGGCGCGACACCACACGCTCCAGGTCCTTGAGATTACAGCCGGTGACGCAACGATCGACGTGAATGCATCGTCCACTGCTGAGGTGTCGGCTACGGCAAGCTTCACGAACCTGTTTCAATCGACGGGGATATCGATTGCAGGAACGTCCAGCGTCATCATTATGCTGGCCAACGTCGCCCTGGATTCTGCCGCAGCCGGTCCAAACGCAGAATTTCAATTCGGCGTGGACAATGCGGGACAAGGAGCGGTCACCTGCGGCGATAGCGATCGCTCGGTCGGCCCCGAAGATTGTAACGACTGGTCAGGAATTCATGTACTAACCGGGTTGAGCGCGGCCACGCATTCGTTCGAACTTAAGTGGCGCAATGCGGTCGGGACAATGACCACCGACGCAGGTAGGCTTAGTACGTTCCAGGTTATTGAAGTAACCACACGCGCAGTATTGAAGGTGAGCTACATCAGCGCCACTGGTGTCGATCCGCTACCGACTACATATGCCGATATTAATCGGTATACGTTGACAGGGATCACGCGCGACAAAGACCTTGCCGTGCAGGCAAGTGCGCGTTGTGTACTTCTCAAACATGACAACGCGACTGAAGCATCAAGAATATATTCACTGCTTGCACACGCGAATTCCGATGGAAGCGGTGTATACACATTTACCGGTCCACCATTCCCGCCTGATTCATTGGCGCAGTATGCGGTGATGTCAATCAATCAGGCTCCGATCACGCGCGGGGTTACGAACGACAACTTGCAGCCGACAATCAGCGAGACGATGAGTGCGTCATATACAATTGCGGCGACTACAGCGATCGCGTTTGTTGTGGCTAATGCCCAAGTCCTTAATGACACCGGCAACGATGAGGCAGCGGACATGCGGATTGCGATCGATGATGCTGCCGAAGGCGCGACGCTGACCTCTTGGACCGACCTGACCAGCCGTAATACCAGAAACTGTCTTGCATGGTGCAAAACCGGATTGTCGGCGGCGTCGCACAAGTTCGCGGTACAGGCTCAGATCGTTGTACTTACACCTGGGATCGATGACTTAAATCGAAGCCTATTTGTCGTGGAGTTCACACAATAATGGCACACGCAGTCAATGACCCTGTACTTCGCTCTGTCACGGATGACGGAACGAGCGGCAACGATGTGAAGCTCATCTCTTTTGCTGATGAAGAGCCCGTCACCGGTCTTATCGCGCCGATCGTAATGGCGCCGCCACGTCCAGCTACGTGGAATACTTGGTAGTTCAGGTGTAGACGATGAGCATCCTCGTCCGCTGGCCGCCGCCAGGCTATCAGCGGACGGGGCGCCGAAAAGTCTCGCAGGTCATTGGCGGACTTGAGCCGGGCGCTGTCAGCGGAGATTTAGTCGGTTCTGCATCAATATTTTTCACACCGGTCGGAGCATTGACCGGTACCGGGGCGTTGATCGGCTCCTCGACTCTGACGTTTGCGCCAGTCGGCGCATTAACCGGCGTTGGATCGTTGGTTGGTACTTCCGCATTGACGTTCGCGCCGGCCGGAGCGTTGAGTGGCACCGGAAATTTAGTTGGTTCCTCGGCGATGGCGTTTGCCGCCACCGGTGCGCTTACCGGTACCGGGGCGCTTGCCGGTTCGTCATCATCCGTATTCGCGCCAGTTGGCGCGTTAACCGGTGCTGGTGCCCTTGCCGGCACATCGGCGATGACGTTTGCGCCGGTCGGTGCGTTGACTGGCACCGGTGCGTTGACCGGCGCTTCTGCTCTGACATTTGTGCCGGCCGGCACGCTAAGCGGTACCGGGGCATTGATCGGATCGTCGGCGCTGACGTTGATCCCGACCGGTGCGTTGACCGGCACAGGTGCGCTTGTCGGTGCATCGGCGATGATATTCGCGCCGACCGGGACTCTAACGAATTTTGGCGGCAACGATTTGATAGGTGCGGCAAGCCTGTCATTTGTCGCTTCCGGCGCGCTTACAGGCACAGGCGCCTTGGTCGGCTCTTCGGCGCTGGTTTTTACGCCCACCGCGGCGCTGACCGGGACTGGCGCACTTGTTGGATCGTCGGCGCTTGTCTTTGGCGCGACTGGTGCACTCTCTGGTATCGGGGCATTGATTGGTGCGTCGGCGCTGGCATTTACTCCGGTCGCTGCACTCACCGGCACGGGAGCGCTTGCGGGCGTATCGGCGCTGAGCTTTGCCGCGGTTGGCGCACTGAGCGGTACCGGTGCGCTTGCCGGCTCATCCGCACTGGCCTTTGCGCCAATTGGCGCGCTCACGGCGGCCGGCAGCGGACAAATGACCGGTGTCGCTGCCGTGGCATTCACGGCGTCCGGCGCGCTTACCGGTACCGGGGCGTTGATCGGCTCCTCGACTCTGACGTTTGCGCCAGTCGGGGCGTTGACCGACTTCGCCGGCTGGCACATGACCGGTGCCGCGGCGCTGTCGTTTGGCGTCTCCGGTGCGATGTCGGGGTCCGGCGCGCTAGTCGGTATCGGGTCTTGGGGGTTCACCCCACTCGGAGTTTTGACCAGTCCTGGACCTTTGGTTGGCGCCGCATCGCTCACATTTACGGTGGCCGGGGCGCTAGTCGGAAGCGCACAAGATGTCTTTGGTGAAGCCTTCCCGACGTATCGGCAATTTGACAGCCGGACGCGAATTGGTGCTAAAGTGGCGAGGTCAGTGAGTGCTCGCATCGGGCCAAAGGCGCATAGAAGGCTAATCCGTTGACCGCTCCAAGCAAAATTGTTGCAGGCGATACGCTGGACTTCTTGACGGAAGTTAGTGCTTACTTACCTGTAGACGGTTGGATTTTCAAGATGCGCCTTGTGCCGAGATTCACGTCTCCGACGCAGGCGCCGGTGCTGTTGACAGCGGTCACCGAAGGCACTTCATACCGAATATCGGTCGGTCCGTCCGTGACCGAGCTTTGGGTGGCCGGTCAGTACACGTGGATTTCGTACGTGGAGAAGGCCGGCGCCCGGCACGTGCTGGAGGGCACGCAGTACTCGGGCGAACTCACGATCGAGCCTGACCCGGACAATCTTGCACAGGGGTTCGATGGCCGGAGCCAAGCACAAAAAGCAATCGCCGATCTCAAGATTGCGCTGGCGACCTATACCGCGAGCAATGGAGCCGTTAAGTCCTACACCATCGCGGGACGATCGATCATTTTTCACGATTCGGATCAAATCAAGCAGCAACTGAGTTTTTGGAAAACGGAAGCATTCAGAGAGTTCCGTAATGATCAGCTCGCAAAAGGTCTGGCCGATCCTAAAACGGTCTACTTGAAATATGGTTAAATATGGCTAGCTGGCGTAAACGTTTGGCGAACTGGCTCAGTCCACCGCGGACTGGCACGCGCATGTATCAAGGCGCGAAGCAAAGTCGCCTCACGACTGGGTTCGGAGTTTCGAATACAAGTGCCGATGCTGAGCTTGCTTCGTCACTGACTGCGTTGCGATCACGCTCGCGCCAGCTTGTGCGCGACGCCTCTTACGCCAAGCGTGCGCGAACCATTGTAACTAACAACGTTATCGGTTCCGGCGTTGGCATGCAGGCTCAAGTTAAAAGCGTTCGTGGGACATTGGCCGAGGCGGTGAATGATTCCATCGAGTCCGCATGGGAAGAATGGACCTATGCCGAGTATTGCCACTCTGGCGGGAAACTTTGCTTTGCCGACTTTGAACGTGCCGCGATGGGGCAGATTTTTGAAGCCGGAGAAGTCATCATCCGTGTGCACAACCGGTCATTCGGTGGGTCGAAGGTTCCGATCGGCTTGGAGTTGATTGAGTCAGAAAGACTTGCTGATGAGTTCAGTCAGATCGGCGCGGATACTCCGAACAACATCCGCATGGGTGTCGAAGTAGATAACTTCTTTCGCCCTGTCGCCTATTGGATTCGGCAGATGCATCCAGGAGATATTCGGGGATACGTCGGCGAGTCCATGAAGTACGAACGTGTTCCAGCCGACGAAATCTATCATCTGTACATCATTGATCGGTGGCCGCAGACGCGTGGAGTCCCGTGGATGCACACGGCTGTTCTTCGCATGCGTGACATGGACGGATATTCAGAGGCAGAGATTACTGCTGCCCGTGGTGCTGCAAATTTCAGCGGTACCATAGAAACAGACGATATGCTCGATCCGCAAGGCGAGGTCCAAGAAGATGGACAAGATCAAATAACTATAGAGCCTGGTGTGTTTCGGAAAATGGCACCAGGCGAGAAGATGAACTGGCTTACTCCGAACCGGCCCAACACCGCACTCGATCCTTTTATGCGTTACATGCTGCGGGAAATTGCGGCCGGTGTAGGAGTCAGCTACGAGTCCATTAGTCGTGATTACTCGCAGAGCAATTACAGTTCAAGTCGATTGGCCTTGCTTGATGATCGAGACTTGTGGAAGGTTCTGCAACTCTGGTGGATTCGAAACTTTCGGAAGCCGTTTCATACGCGTTGGCTTGGTATGGCGGTGATGTCTCAGGCAATACAAGGTATCACGATCTCTGCATTTGCGACTGACATGAATCGTTACTCTGCCGTGTTGTTCAAGCCTCGTGGATGGAGCTGGATCGATCCGACGAAGGAAGTCGAGGCCTACACGATGGCGATCAAGGCGGGCCTGACGACTCGCACGGACGTGATTGCTGGAACTGCTGATGGCCGAGATATCGAGGATATCGATGAAACTCGGGAACGTGAACTCGCAGCATCTAAGGCCCGCGGGCTGGTGTTCGACACTGATCCCGAAGTGTTCGCGCCGCCAGAACCTGCTCAACCTGAGCCGGAACCGGACGAAACCGAGGATGAGCCTGCAACCGAAGAAGCCCGCCTGCGGGTAGTGGGGTAATCATGACTGACGAAATCAAACTTGGCCGACAGGTCCGCGACCTTGCCACGAGCGAACTGAAAGTTCGCAAGCGCGAAAACGACGGCGCGCAGATCAGTTTTTCTGCATCGAGCGAGATCGAGATCGAGCGCTGGTTTGGGACCGAAATTCTGGTGCACGATGAGACTGCCGTGCGGCTCGATCGGGTGAAAGGCGGGGCGGTCCCGATGCTTTTCAATCACAATTGGGACGATCCAATTGGCATGGTGGACAGCGCCAAACTCGAAGGCGGGCGGCTGATCGTGGACGCCCACCTGTTCGCCACAGAACGGTCTTGGGCGGTCGAGGCCATGATCGCCGGGGGCCTGCGTAACGTCTCGATCGGCTATCAGGTGCTCACGTTCCAGGAGGACGCAAAGAAGAAAGTCTACCGGGCGATCGACTGGGAACCTCTGGAAATGTCTGTTGTTACCGTCCCGGCCGACGCCTCGGTAGGGATCGGGCGGGACAAAGATGATGTACAAAACGTCCGAATTGTGCGGCATAATACAGAAGTGAGCGCTAACGAACCACTTAGCGAAGGCACGATTAAGGCGCTGCATGAAGGTATGGCGGCACTTCGTCAATGGCTGGACCCGGAGAATGAGGCTGCCGCAATTCGTGCGGCGTTCGTTGCCGGTAAAAAAATTTCGCCCGAACCCGAAGTGAGGGCACACACCGCGGCGGCTGCCGCTCAACCTGGAGTCATCATGTCCGATGCTGTTGCGGCTACCGTTGCCGACCCCAAAGCGGTCCTGCCGGCAGAACCGCGTCAGGCTTTGCCGTCTCTAGATGCCGAGAAGCAGCGCATGAAGGGCATCGAAAATCTGTGCACGATGAACAAGATCGGCGAAGACCAGAAGTCGCGCTGGATCGCGGACGGCACGGATATCGTGCAGGCGACCGATGAAATTTTGCTGCTGCTGAAAGAGCGTGGCGAACGGAATCCGAATCCGGTTACGAGGCTCGGCCTGAGTACAAAAGAGCAGAAACGCTTCTCGTTGGCGCGAATGATCCTCGCTGTCAAAGACCGCGAGTTCACTGATGCCGGGTTTGAGGTCGAGTGCTCGCGTGAGATTTCAACCCGTCTCGGCAAGACGCCGAACCCGAACAAGTTCTATGTGCCTTTCGAAGTCCAGCAGCAGCCAGTACAACAAACTCGTGATCTGACGGTGGCGACGGCTGGTGCTGGCGGGTACTTGGTGCAAACCTCGAACATGGGGTTCATAGATTTGCTGCGCAATCGGTCAGTCGCAATGCGAATGGGCGCAACCCGCCTATCAGGTCTGCGTGATTCAATCACTATCCCGCGCCAGACGGTTGGCGGTACGGCGATCTGGCTGGCGAACGAGGCTTCGATTATTACCGAATCAACTCCGACTTTTGTGCAGATTGCGCTGAGTCCTAAGTCGGTCGGCGCATACAGCGAGATCAGTCGTCAGCTTCTTCTGCAATCGAACCCGGCGGCGGATGCAATCGTTACCGGTGATCTTGCGGCGCAAACCGCTATTGCAGCCGATCTGGCAGTTTTGGAAGGTTCTGGTGCAGGCGGGCAACCGACTGGGATTTCCGGCACATCTGGAATTGGTTCTGTTACTGGTACGTCATTAGGATTTGCCGGCATCCTAAATTTCCAAGAAGACGTTGCGACTGCAAACGTAATGCCGGTGCGCGGCGGTTATGTCACTACTCCTGCCGTTTCGTCATTCATGATCCAGCGCGTCAAGTATGCGTCAACCGCGTCGCCTCTTTGGGAAGGCAATATCTGGGATGGCACAATGCAGGGCTTCCCGGCCATGTCATCGAACCAACTTACTGCCGCCACGATGATTTTCGGCGACTGGGCAAACATCATTATCGCCGAGTGGGGCACCCTCGAAGTAGAAGTTAACCCGTTTGCCAACTTCCAAGCCGGCATTGTCGGAGTTCGCGCCATCTACTCGATGGATGTAGGGGTCCGCGTTCCTGCTTCATTCTCGCGCGCGGTAACGATCACCTAATCATCGGCTCCGCCTCATGATGACGACGCAAGGCTCTGTACTAGTTGCAGGTCAACGACCAAAGGAATCCGTTATGCGTATCAAGGTGCTCCGTGCAGTGCA
>Ga0184627_10000821_pt1 | contig 12143 bp, 15 predicted proteins | sample PLM3_127_b1_FD_133150 | JGI IMG/M metagenome (GOLD analysis project Ga0184627, IMG submission 133150) | Groundwater sediment microbial communities from an aquifer in East River, Colorado, USA - PLM3_127_b1 | ecosystem: Environmental > Terrestrial > Soil > Riparian zone | place: USA: East River...
AATGAACTCCGCGGCCAACCGGTCTACCGTATTTCCCAGCAGCGATTTGCGTGCCAGCGCCTCGCGCACCATGCGGCTGATCTGGATCCAACGCGTGGCAGTGCCCGCCGCGGTCGCGCGCACCAGCAGGTGTCCAGCGCCATTGATGCTGCCTGCATGCACCGGCGCACCCTCTGTCTTAATCTGCGGTTCCGCCTGGCCGGTGAGAACGGCTTCATCGCACTCTGAGCGGCCCTCGATGACTACCGCGTCCACCGCGATGCGTTCGCCTGGCAGGACGCGTACCATCGCACCCGGCTGGATTTCGCGCGCCGGTTGGATGGTATCGAGTCCGTCCACCACGACCCTGACTTCGGCGCGCTCGGCGGCAAGCATCGGCGCCAGGCTGCGCGCCGCCCGCACGCGGCCGAGCGCCTCCAGGTAGCGCCCGAGCGTGAACAGGATGAGCACCATGGTGACGGTGTCGAAGTACACGTCTCCCGAGCCATGCCAGACCTGATAGGCGGAAAAGCCATACGCCGCCAGCACGCCGACGGTGACCAGGGTGTCGGTGCTGAGCCGGCCCAAGCGCGCTGCGCGCCACGCACCGACGATGAAAGGGCCACCCAGCACCACCACCAACGGCGTAGTAAGGATCCACAGCAACCAGTGGACGAGGCGCAGCGTCGTAGGGTCGCCGCTGCCAGAAGTCGTGGCGCCGAAGGTGCCGGAGTAGAGCAGCAGGCTGAACAGCATGATGTTCATGGCGAGGAATGCGCCCACGCCGAGTTGGATCAGAAGCCGTGCCGCTTCCGGTTCCTCGCGTTCGCCGTGGTGCACTTGATAGGCGAGGCAACAGCCGTAACAGCAGAACGCGAGCGCTTCGCCATTGACTTCGCGCTGCTGTCCAAGGCGGCCGATCGGCAGCAGGCAATGGACGCAACTCGCGGTTTCGGTCATGTTCAGTGCAGGTGAACGCCCATCGGCAGCACGCCGCGTGCAAGCGTAATGGCGCCGAGCAGCATGATGAAACCGCCGGCGATGCGCAGGCTGTGCTGGCGCCAGTCGTGCCGCAGCGGCAACGCGCCGCTGCCACCGCCGTCGCTTGCAACATTTACCGCGAGCGCCGGTGCAGCGGAGCGCACGAGCGCGGGGCGCAGCCACAGGCCGATGCCGCCCATCGCCAACATTGCGGGGAATGTCCCCAGGCCGAACGCCGCCATGGCCAGAAAGCCCGGCAGCGGGCCGCCGGCTGAGGCGGCTTGCGCCAGAAACGCGTACACCAGCGGACAGGGCAGGAAACCGTTGAGTGCGCCGAGCGCAAGAGGTGCGCCAGCGCCGGGCGCCTTTACCAATTGGCGCAGTGCGAAGACGAGATGGTCAGCGCCGAAACCGAGCGGTCGCCATCGCGTCCCTCGGAAGAAACCGAAGAACTGCAAGCCGATGTACAGCATCAGCAGCCCGGACAGAACTGCCAGAGCGCGCTGCGCCAAGCTGACAGTGGTGGCTTCACCGTGGTGGCCGACCAGCAGCAGGCCGAGCGTGCCGGCAACCGCGCCGAGGAAACAGTAAGTCGTGACCCGGCCGAGGTTGTAGATCAGATGTCGGCGCAAGGTTGCCGCCGCACCGCGCGGATCCTTGCCCATGACGCACACGAAACCGCCGCACATGCCCACGCAGTGGACGCTTCCGGCCAGTCCGGCGAGGGAGATCAGAAAGTACTGGAGCACCATTCGTTTCTCCAGCGGCAAAACGCCGATCGGCGGTTACTTCTTGAACGCGAGATAAGCCACCCAGACGAAGAAGGAGATCGTCATGACGATAAAGATCCAGAACGCGATGCCTTCGGGCAGAGTCATCATCCAATCCTCAAGAGAGCATTACCCCGAATACGTTGAGAGCGAGTTCGCCGAACAGAAAAATCAGATTCAGCACCGCCAGCGCCAGTAACAGTTTTGCCGCCATCAACGTCCTCCTTTGCGCGCCTGCATCAGAAATCGAGCCCGGGTCCGAGCCCGCCCCAATAGTTGATGCCGTAGTAGAGCGACCAGACCAGCATGATCACGTAGACGATCAGCAGCCAGCTGTCCACCCGTCCGTGCCTGGCCTCGATATGACCGCCACCGTATCCCTCGGTCTGCTGGTCGTGTGGAACGTTTGCGGACTTTGCCTGATCGTTCTCGTCACTCATCTTCATTTACCTCCGCACGATAGGCTTTGTATTTGATCGCTTCCACATCGTTGAACGAACCGGACAGCACGCCCCAGATGAACAGGCACACTGCACCCAGCCCCATGAAAAGCGCCACCAGGAATTGGATCAGGGTCAGTTCGGCCATCATCGCTCCCTATTTGGTATCTTCTGCATTCACCGCGGCGAAATCGAAGCCGTGCTTCTTTGCCCAGGCCTCGCCGCCATAGAAGCCCGGCTTCCGCTCCGACTGCGACTTGTAGGCCAGACGCGAAGAGGGGGCCTGCAACGCCAGGTCGTTGAGCGCAGCGCGGTCCTGCTCCGAGATTGCCATCTTTTCCCCGGTGAGCGGATCGGTGAACGCCGACAGCGACAGCACGTAGTACGACAACGCCCACCGGTCAGCTTCCGCAACGGAATCGCTGAACGACGGCATCGGCGTGCCGGACAGTCCGGTGGACATGGTGCGGAAGATGTCTTTCACGCTCGGCCCCGACTTGAACTGGCCGGTGGTGAGATCGGCCGGCGGAATCGGAAAGCCGAAATCATCTTTGAGCCCCTCTGCCTTCTCGCCGTCGCCTTTGCCGCCGTCGCCATGGCATTCCCAGCATTTTGCCTGCTTCCAGACTTGCTTGCCATGGGCGACCATGTCCACCGACGGGGCGGGCGGCTGGCCGATGAAAATCGGCGCCTTCGGCGGCTCTTCGACGAAGTAGAAGTAGGGCTTGTCGGGTTTGCTGCGATCGGCGGCCAGTTCGTATTTGATGTACTGGATCACCGCCAGCCGGTCCTTCTCCAGCAGTTCGTGCCAGGTCGGCATCGACGTGCCGCGCACACCGCGCGTGATGGTCCGCAGCAGGTCACCGTCGTCTGGCATCGATCCCGACGGAGTGAGCCGGAACTTGAACACCCCCAGCGTGAAATTGCGCGGCCGGTCGGTCTGGATAAAGGCCGCCGCCGGACCGTTGCCGTCGCCTTTCACGCCGTGGCATCCGAGGCAACGGCGCTGGTAGACGTTCTTGCCGTAATCGATCCACTCTTCTGAGCGCGGCAGCGATACCTGCGAGGCCTCCATTCGCTGCGGCTCGAACGTGTCGCGCCACTTGCCACGGTTGATGCCGAGCTTCTGCAGGTAGGCGACCAGCGCCTTCAGGTCTTCGCTTTCGGTGACCAGGCTCAGCACTTCGCCTGCGTATTCCTGGTTGGGCGTGAATATCACCGGATATCTGCCGCGTTCCGGAAGATACAGAAGCCCGTCCGCGTTCGGAGTCAGCAGAATCTTCTTGTCGCTGCCGAAATCGAACAATTTCCCGGTTACCGGCGTGTTCTCGATGGTGCGATTGCCCTCTGCATCGGTCACGATCTTGGCTTTGTAAGGCCCGTCGAACAACGCGGCGAAGCGCGGCATGATGGAGTCCGGCGAGAGCATGCGCGGGTTCCAGAAGTGCGCCAGATGCCAGGCATCGCTGAACTTGAGCCCGACGCGCGACAGGTCCGGTCCGATGCGGCGGGTGGAGAACAGGTGCGGCATGTCAAAGGCGTACTCGCCGGCTTGCGTAACCGGTCCCCAACGCCGGGTCTCGCCGGTCACCGGCCGGATGTACTGCGAATGGCAGTACCAGCAGCCCTCGCGCACATAAACATCGCGGCCGCGTTGTTGCAGCGGCGTGTAATCGGTGGCGTGGTCCTCCATCCATTTGAGTTCGCCCAGGTCGGTGCGTACTACCTTGGTGACCCGCGTGGTGCGCGACTGCGGCTCCACCATCGGCAGGACGCCTTGCACGAAGGCCGCGAGCGTGATGCAGCCGAAACCTGCCGCCAGCGCGTAGAAGCGCAGTCCGTAGCGATTTCTCATGGCGCGACTCCTACTGCATCCCCGGGTGCCGGGCGCGCGGTCGGCGCCGCTGCCGGCTGTCGCGCCGGCGAAATCACGGTGCGCATCAGGTTATAGACCAGCAGCGACATGCCGATGTCCATCAGCGCGCCGGCGAAGGTGCGCACCAGCCAGTAGGGGCGGATGGAGACCAGCGAATCCACCCACTCGGTGCCGGCCATCAGCATGTAGCCCTGCTGCAGTCCCGCCAGGGTGAGGTCCAGTCCCATCAGCGTGATGCCGCAGGTGATGAGCCAGAACGACCAGTTGCCCATCTTGAAAGACCAGATCGGCTTGTTCACGAGCTTGGGAATCACGTACACCGTGCCGCCGATTGCCCACACCACGAAGGTGCCGAACACCGTCAGGTGCGAGTGCGAAATCACGAAATCGCTGAAGTGGGTCGGCTGCTGGATCGCGCGCAGCGCCTCGGTGGAGCCCTGGAAGCAGCCCACCAGGTACATCAGCGAACCCATGATCATGAACTTCGCCGTGAGGTTCTGCCCGAACATGTGCCAGCGGCCGATCATGGTGCCGAAGAAATTCTGCAGCACCGTCCACACCGGCACGATCAACAGCATCGAGGTGATGATGGCCAGCGTTTCCGCCCAGTCGGCGATCGGGCTGAATAAGTAGTGGTGGATGCCGACGAAGGGATAGAACAGCGCCAGCGACCAGAACCCGACTAGAGAGAGTTTGTGGCTGTACACCGGGTTGCGCACGCTGGCGGGGAGAAAGTAATAGATCAGCACGTAGCCCGCGGGGGTGATCCACAGGCCCACGATGTAATGGAGGAACAGCCCGTGCCAGGCCGCACTGTTGATGCCGGTGAACGAGTAGGGGAGGATGAAACTGCCCAGAATGAGGTTCAACACCGTCCACACGAAGGCGCCGATCAAATACCAGAGTGCCACGTACAGCTGCGGTTCCCGGCGCTGGGCGATGGTGACCAGGAACTGGACCGTGAGGATGGTCACTGCTACGAAGATGACGATGTCGATGAGCAGCGGGAACTCGCCCGCCTCCAGGCCTTGGTTGTAACCCAGGAACAGGGACACCATGCCCGCGACCAGCCCCAGATTCCACACCCACACCAGCCAGTGGCCCCAATGCCCGTTCCAGATGCGCACGCCGCAAAGACGCGGCAGCAGGTAGTAGCACAGCCCGATGAACAGCGTCGAGAACGCGCCGAAAATCACGCCGTTCACGTGCAGCGGGCGCAGGCGGCCGAAGGTGAAGTACTGCGAGGTGCCGAGGTAGTCGGGATAGTTGAACAGGCTGGAGATGGTCACGCCGATGCTGGGAGTGAACATCAGCCAGAACAGTCCCCAGTACAGCCACTTGAGGATAAGTTCCCGGTCAATCAGCGAATCGAGATCCGGGAACGTTTCTTGGGCTGAGCTAGTGCTGGCCATGTTGCCCCTCCTCCGGTTTTTCTTTTCCGGCTGCGCGCCGCTTGTAACGCCGCCGCGAGTGCATGATCGGCTCGCGTGCCTGTTGCCGTATCGATCCTCTCCCGGGCGGTGGAATCGCCGCCCGGGTCGATGGCGATCAGTGCCTGCCCGGGTCGAGCTTGGAGTTACGGTTCGACCAGTAGATGTAGGTCTCCAGCGCCTTCATGGCCTCCCCGTCCGGGTCGATCTTCTCGCCTTCGTTCGGCTTCTCGATGCACCAGTTGATCATGTCGCGCAGCGTGGCGAACTTTTGCATCTGCTCCTGGTACTTGGGAAACTCCTGCGGGTGGTTGTCCGACGCATAAGGGTGGCACATGGCACAGGCCATCCCGGTGTTGGACAATTTCACGCCGAGCCGCTTTTCCGTGGCCGGGTCGCCGTGAAACAGGTTGTCGCCGGTCTTCACCTGTTCCATGAAGGCGTCGTGGAACGCCTTCAACTGCTCGGCGGTATGTTTTTCCTTGTGCGCGTACACCTGTTGCGTGTCGGTGGCGACGGCAAACAGCGCGGCCATTGCCACCGCGACAACCGGGTAGCGAAGCATTTTGCGGGTCATGATGGTCCCTCCTCCGTTATCGTGTTGTGCTCCGCGGCGGCTAGATGCGGTCCGCCATGCGCGGGGTTAACACCTGGTTGCCGTTGTCGCCCGTGCCCGAATCTTCGGCCGCCTCCGCGAACACCTCCTTGCGCCACATCTTGTATTCGTAGTCGACGCGCGTGCCGGACGTCATGGCCAGACTGCTCCAACCCACACCATCGAAATGGTCGCCGGGATCCGCCCGTATCATCGGCTTGGTGAGAACGGGGACCCCCTCGGGCGCATAAGGCCACGGCCAGGAGGTGGCAAGCATGCCGATGGAGCGCATCTTGCCGATCTCGTTGTAGAGCGGCTGGTGGGTGTGCCCGTGGATGTTGGTGACATTGGCGAACGGCCTGAGAATCTCCTGCACCGGCAGCCAGTCGCGCACCCAGAAGTTCCACGGCGGGTAATATTCATAGAGCGGGTTATGGGTGACAACGACCACCGGCTTGTCCTTCGGCCAACTGGCGAGTGTGCTGTTGAGGTATTTCAGCCCGTCCGCCCCCACCGCCGCCCAGGCGCCGCCGAGCGTGCCGTCCAGAGTCGCCATGTGGCCCATGCGTTCTTTCGCTGAAAACTTTCGGGAGGTCCAGAAGTCCTCCGCTCGGCTGACGGTGTCCAGGCCGATGAAACGCACGCCCTTGTGATCGAAGGTCCACGGCGAAGCGCCAAACGTCTTGTTCCAGGTCGCCCCCATGTCGAAGTACCAGTCGTGCTCGCCGGGGATGAAGACTTTCTTGATTGTTACTTCCTTCAACAGGTCGGCACCCAGCCGCAACTCGACCGGATCGCCCAACTGGGCGAGGTCACCACCGAAGATCAGGAAGTCAGCCGGCGGATTCATCGCCTGTATTTCCTTAACGGCACGGACCGTCTTCTCGACGAAGCGTTTGTTCACCTCCTTCGGATAAAGGTGAGTATCCGAGAGCCAGGCGAATTTGAAGCTCGGGCCGCCCTGCGCGAAGGCCATGTCGATCGTGCTGATGCTCGGAAACAGGCCGCAGGCGGCCGCGCTGGCTCCATAAACCACGGACTTGTGCAAGAAGGTGCGGCGGGTCATCACTAACGAATTGTCCGGACGTTCCCCGGACGGACGCGATACCCGGTCCATTTCGCGTTGCAGTCGTTCACGTTCGCTCATTTGTTTGCCCTCCTCATTATGAAGATTGCCCGCCCGCGACTCGGGGCAGGCGCCGTTATTTCTTCTTCAACTCGACGGATAGCTTCACGGTCTCGCCGCTCTTTACCGTCACCGCCGTCTCGGTGTCGCCCAAGAAGGACTGGGAGGTCACCAGGGTGTAGTCGGCGGGCGGTATGTCCGTGATGCTGAAGCTGCCGTCCTTGCCGGTCAGCGCGTATAGGGGCTGTCGGCAACGTAGATATGTGCCAGCATCCAGCCGTGAGCGTCGCATTCGACCCGGACCATGCCGGACCGCGTCAACTCCACCGGGATCCTCGTGCCCTTGTTGGGCAATGCCAGGTTGAATGCGGTGCGCCTGCCGTAGAAGCCGTGCGTGTTGTGCAAAACAGGGTCGGAACTGACGATGTCGATATTGCCGGCGCGAATTACCTGAACCGGTGGCTCGAACCGGCAATGCTCCTGGTCCAGCACCGGGGTCTTGTCCGGCTTGCCCCAGGCTTTGCCCTTGGGTACTTCCTTCAGGTAAACGACGGCGTCCTGCACGCCCTTGTCCGGCCCGACCAGAACCTGCGGTTCATCGCGCGGGCTGCCGCACACTTCCTTGTCCTTGGTGGGAATGATCTTCTTGACCGGAACGCTGCCCTGATAAATGACCTTGCCGGTGATGGTGGCGCCGCCGGAAACGCTGGCGACTTCATAGGAAAAGGCGGAAGCGCTGAACAGCATCGAAGTCAGGACCGGCGGCAGCAGTCTTTTCAGCACGAGTCCATTCATCAACATCAACGAAGCTCCTCTTTTTTGTTGTGATGGATGTCTGCTTGGGACCCATTCCATGCAGCCCCGCGCCAGCATCGTTCGTCGCTGCGGCATGCACCTCGCATGACCAATCTTATGCAGTCGAACAACATTCTTGCCGGGCAGCAAATTCAATGTTTCAATAGTGGACATCTAAAGTATCAATGGCTCTTTGCTTTCGCCTTCCTGTTCCGTCGTATCGCGACGGTTCTGGTTGCGGCCTCGGAAATTGCAAGAGGACAGTTCTGGCGCCAACGGCTACTACCGATCGAACGATGTCAACAAGCACAAATCCTGGGAGGAATCATGACATTGCAGGAATTACGCTATCTGGTGGCGCTGGCGGATCAGGGGCGCTTTGGTCGTGCTGCGGAAGCTTGTCATGTCGGTCAGCCTACGCTGAGCACACAACTCAAGAAGCTCGAGGATTATCTGGGCGTCACCTTGTTCGAACGCAACAAGCACTACCTGTTGCCCACCCCGATCGGCGAGGCGATCATCGAGCGGGCGAGAATCGCTCTGGACGTCGTTGAGCAGATCCGGCACATCGCCCGCCAGGGCGACGATCCAACGAAGGGGGCATTGCGCCTCGGCGTCATCCCCACGCTCGGCCCCTACCTGATCCCACACCTGCTGCCGGCGATTCGCAGTTCCTTTCCGAAGTTGCATCTGTTCCTGCGCGAAGACCTGACCGCCAACCTGCTGGAGAGATTGCGGCAGGGGCGCCTGGATGCGCTTCTGATGGCCTTGCCCGTCCCCGGCGATGATATCGAGGCAATGACGTTGTTCCGCGAGCCTTTCATGGTGGCGCTACCGGCCGGACACCCGCTTGTGGGGAACAAGGAGATTCGGGAGGACGATTTAATGGGGCAGAACGTTTTGCTGCTGGAGGAGGGGCATTGCATGCGTAACCAGGCGCTAGCGATCTGCGGTTTCGCTGCATGCGATCAGAGGGAGGAATTCAAGGCTACTAGCATCGAGACGCTGCGCCAGATGGTGGCGGCGGGAGTGGGTTGTACGCTGCTGCCGGCGCTGGCCGCGATGCCCGGCGTGGGCTCGGTGCAAAACGGACTGGTGCAGATCCGTCCGTTCAAATCGCCGGTTCCGGCGCGCACCGTCGGCATCGCCTGGCGTCATCGCTATCCCCGGGAGAAGACCATCAGAAACCTGGCAAAAATGATTCTGGCCAACCTGCCGCTGGCTGTGGAGGCGGTATCCCCGCTCGCTGTGGCGGCTTGAACTACCTGCTATGCTCGAAGCCAGCCAGATCGAGTGCGTCCGTGGTAACCGACGCCTTTTCCGCGACCTGTCCTTCCGGCTCGAAGCGCATCAGGCGCTGCGCGTCCGGGGGGAAAACGGGTCCGGCAAGACCAGTCTGCTGAGAATCGTTGCCGGGCTGTCGTCGGCCGAATCGGGCGGCGTGTCATGGAACGAAGGCAACATCCGTGCGCTCGGCGAGGACTATCTTCGCGATCTGCTGTTCCTCGGACATTCCAACGGCTTGAAGGACGATCTCTCGCCGGTCGAGAACCTGCGCTACGCGCTGATGCAGGCGGGTGTGGGTGCCAATGAGCCGGCGTTGCGTGCGGCGCTGGCCGAACAGGGACTGGCTGCAATCGCCGACCTGCCGGTAAAGCTGCTGTCGCAGGGACAGAAGCGGCGCGTGGCGCTGGCGCGCCTGTCGTTTTCCGCGCAGACGCCGCTCTGGATCCTGGATGAACCCTTCATTGCGCTGGACGCGGCCTCGGTGGAGCGGCTGGCGAGGACGATCACGAGGCAGTTGCAGCGCGGCGGCATGGTGATGTTTAGCACCCATCAGGAAGTCGAGCTTAGCGGTGCGGCGATGCACACCATCGACTTGGGGGCGCCTTAATTGGAGGTGTCCCTGATGGCCGCCTGCCGCGCGGTGGCGGGGCGCGATCTGCTGATCGCGTTGCGCCATCGCAGCGACGTCCTGACGACATTTTTCTTCTTTGTCATCGTGGTCAGCCTGTTTCCGCTGGGCGTGGGGCCCGAGCCGGACACGCTGCGCGAGATCGCGCCGGGGGTGGTCTGGGTCGCGGCACTGCTGGCCGCGATGTTGTCGCTGGCGCGCATGTTCGGTACGGACTACGCCGACGGCACCCTCGAGCAACTGGTGCTCACGCCGCAGCCGCTGGTGGTGCTGGTGATGGCGAAAGTTGCGGCACACTGGTTGACGACCGGCTTGCCACTGGTGCTGATCGCGCCGGTGCTGGGATTGCAGTTCGATCTGCCTGCCGATTCGTTGGCGACGCTGTTGTTGTCGCTCCTGATCGGCACGCCGGTGTTGTCGCTGATCGGTGCGGTGGGAGCCGCGTTGACCCTAGGTGTGCGCGGCGGCTCGGCCCTGACTTCCCTGCTGGTGTTGCCGCTGTATGTGCCGGTGCTGATATTCGGCGCCGGTGCGGTGGTCGCAACCGCGGCCGGGACCGGCGCGGCCGGGCATCTGTCGCTGCTCGGGGCGATGCTGATGATCGCGCTGGTATTCGCGCCCTGGGCGACCGCGGTGGCGCTGCGAATTGCGCTGGAGTGAACCGCGCAAGAAATGAAGCGCCAATCGCAGAGGACGCTGAGGGCGCAGAGGAAGAGCGATGAACGATGTTGAGAACGAAAGAGCGGAGATTCTCCTGTCGAGCTTCGGCAACGAATTCAGACATCGGATTTCGGGTTTCTGCTTTTCCTCTGCGTCCTTGGCGTCCTCTGCGGTTAGAGTTTAATGTTAATTGAGTCTTTCACGTGAACATCTGGCGATATTCTTCACCGCAGACTTTCTACCCCCTGGCCGGAAAAATGGTGCCGTGGTTCATGGTGCCGGCAGCCGTTCTGGGAGTGGCCGGGCTTTACATCGGTTTTTTCGTCGCGCCTACCGATTTCCAGCAGGGCGAGGCCTACCGGATCATCTTCATCCACGTGCCGGCGGCGTGGATGTCGATGTTTCTCTATGTGGTGATGGCATTCTGGGCTGGAATCGGGCTGGCGTTCAATACGCGCCTGTCATCGATGATGGCGCACGCGCTGGCGCCGACCGGGGCACTGATGACCTTCATCGCGCTGTGCACGGGCTCGTTATGGGGCAGGCCCGCCTGGGGTACCTGGTGGGTTTGGGATGCCAGGCTGACGTCAGAACTGATCCTGTTGTTCCTGTATATCGGTTATATGTCGCTGGCCGCGGCGATCGACGATCCGCGCCGGGCCGACAAGGCTTCCGCGGTGCTGGCGCTGGTCGGGGTGGTCAATATCCCGATCATCTATTTTTCGGTGCAGTGGTGGAACACGCTGCACCAGGGTGCATCGGTGAGCATCAGCCGTGCCCCCAGCATGGCAGCCACCATGTTGATCGGCATGCTGGTGATGGTGTTCGCGTTCTGGGCCTATGCGATCGCGGCGGCGCTGATGCGGGTGCGGATCGTGATCCTGGAGCGCGAACAAAATTCCGCCTGGATTCACGACGTTTTTTAGAAGCGCTCAACGCAGAGGTCGCGAAGGACGCCGAGGGACGCAGAGGAAAAACAATACGAGGAAAAGCAAAATTGGAGTTAAGAGCGAGGTGATTGATCGTGAACCTCTATCGGCACAATTCAACGTGGGGGATCATTCGCCAATGAATGCCTTTAACGCCAGTCTGTTCTCTCTCTTGCCTTTCCTCCGCGTCCTCCGCGCTCAGGGCTGGGTTTCTTGGAATGTAACGATTTAGGAGACAGCAAATGCAGTGGGGTAGTGTTTCCGAATTTTTCGCCATGGGCGGATATGCCCTGTACGTTTGGGGCTCGTATCTCGTCACCGCCGTCGTCATCGCGGTGGAAGTCGCGACGTTGGTCCGTCGTGGCCGAACTCTGCGGGCCCGCGCCGGTCGTATTGCAGGACCCGAATCCGACTGATCGCAAATGAAGCCCCGCCACAAGCGCATTGCATTGATCGCCGCCGGCATTGCCGCATTGGGAATCGCGCTGGCGCTGATTCTTCAGGCATTCCAGAGTAATCTGGTGTTCTTCTTCACGCCCACCCAGGTGGCCGCCCACGAAGCCCCGCAAGGCAGGAGCTTTCGCATCGGCGGGCTGGTGGAACAGGGCAGCGTGCAGCGCCAGTCCGACGGCGTGACGGTGCGCTTC